>Ga0058701_10001931_pt1 | contig 15246 bp, 8 predicted proteins | sample AgamicOrMae_FD_97039 | JGI IMG/M metagenome (GOLD analysis project Ga0058701, IMG submission 97039) | Agave microbial communities from Guanajuato, Mexico - Or.Ma.e | ecosystem: Host-associated > Plants > Phyllosphere > Phylloplane/Leaf | place: Guanajuato, Mexico | collected 2012-06-04
AAAGCGTGAATAATATTTTTATTGAAAGAGCTGTTTGTACAGTGCGTGTCAAAATTGAAATTTTTATCCCGGAAGATGTCATAGAACCAACACGAAAGATTGCAGGGCTCATTCGGCGAAAATCGCATTTTTCATTGGTGTTTTCAGTGTGTTCAATCAAATTATGGGGCAACAAGCGACGTTTTTAATCTTTTTTAGTGTACCCCAATGATTTCCAATTGAAATAAGATGAGAATTCAAATAAAAAAATTTTGGCCAAAAATTAAAAAAAAAAGTAAGGCCCTAGCTTTTTTTTCAATATTTGGCCATTTTTTTATATTTCAATCTTCAACTTATTTCGATTGGAAATCATCGAGGGACACTAAAACAGATTTAAAAAAAACGTTGCTTGTTGCCCCATAATTTGATTGAACGCCCCGAAAACACGAATGAAAAGTGCGATTTTCGCCGCATGAGCTTTGCAATTTTTCGTATCTTGACTATGCCATCTTCTGTGATGAGATTTTTGATTCGAACACGCACTGCGCACTGTTTAAACACGTCATTCAATGATAATAGAAGAAATGATTCACAAGTCAGAAAATACGGCAACAAAAGTTTCAGGATAATTTTTAAAAGGTAAAATTTGAACAGCAGATCGAAGACAATTTTCAAAAATGCTCAAACGGGGAAAAGGAAAAGCCATTTCATATTAATTTCGAAAATTTGATTTCGTAATATCCGAGAAATCACTTCGCGACATCTCCCTAGACATATTTCAACGGGCTCTTTAAAAGTAAAAATACGCTCTCTCCTTTAGGCTTTTAGTTAAACACGTACAATTATTCTGGTTTTAATTCAAGCTATACTCACTAATATTCACATCAAATAAAAGAGATCAGACGGCTGTTGTAATGATATGACTACGGAATCGTTTAGTTTTAAAACCTTCTGAAAATTTACATACCCCCGTGTTTTCTTCATGTCTGAATTAAGTTAACGTCCCGCGAAAGTTAAAAATTTTGATGAATGTAGCAAGGAACAAGGAATGTTTACTGCGGTATGATTTAATTCCTGTTTTTGCCTCTACTTACTCAGCTCCCCCAGTTTTTCATTAACTTTCTTCAGTTCTCAAAGGGAATTAATTCGTTTAGAGGCGTAATATACAAACTTTGGTTCATGAATATTTTGCGAGTTGCATTTCCAAATTCTGAATTTTCTGAGAAAGGTCTTCTTATGAAAATCAGACATTTGATAAGTAAGGTTGCTTGCGAAGTAAAACGGCCGGTTGTCTAACAAGTAAGCCTGGAGGATATCCTAAGCAGAGATATTTTTAGGAAGAAATGACGTAGAGGGGTTGTACCCGGGGGAAGGAATGGGGGGGGAGTCGTGTGGACAGTGCATGCATAATCTCCTGATTTGCCGATCCGGGTGCGGTGGAAGGGGAGGGATGCTGGTTACCCTGCTTCGACGAAGATACGATTCCTTTTTCTGCATTTTATTTTCACGATCGTGCCTCCTTTTTGCATTTGCTGGAATGAAACAAACACGAAGGGAATGTTTGGAAAGACATGTGTTACACTCTTTTGCGACAACGTGACCGAGATTCTTTGGTTTGGCGCTCCAAGGGACCGGGCGTAAATCGTGTCCGTACAATTTAAGCCTTCTAAGCCCTGATGAAAAAAAAGAGATCGGGAAACACTTTGCTTGTGAGGTTCGTGGTGCATGGAACGCAGAACGGAATTCACCGTCCACTGATAGGTTCATTCAATACTTTTTGTTAGTACAGATTACCTACCGCAGCAGTTAATATACCCGTGTTTTTAGCGCGCGATAAATCACCCCTTTAGTGCATAATGTAAGATCTCTGCCTCCACTGATGAAGACAGATGTTTCAACTTTTAAATGCCACTTCATTTTAACTCCGCCCTGTAATTAAAGTTTGAACATAGGATTTCCGATTTCAGCGGGCGGTCGCTCTTAAGGACCAAATCATGTTTCGCTGAAATCAGTTGTTTTCGTCTGGTAACCACGAGTTTTTTTTTTTTTGCAAAGTTTTATTAACCCATAACAGCCCAAAGTATTTCGAATGTTTCTTAAAAATAATTTAAAGTTTTTTTTCCCAATAAAATACGAAATTTTAAGCTTTGAAATACGCCCAATTTATTAAATTTCAGGTTTCCAGAGGGGTGATTTTTTGCAATTGTGACAATTCTGAACTGAAAAGATCCTCTAAAATAAATTTTTCTGTTTATGAACGGCATCGCTGGGCGGTAGTGGGCATTCGCGCAGTGCCCACAGGTTGGTTGATTGCTTAATCTACACTTCGTTTTGTATAGTTCGAACGGCTTCTGAAAATGTAGACTACAGAAGTTGATACACGGCTTCCGTTCAACTTTCGCTGAAGGCAAGTTGTTTTTTACAGCATTCCAAGAGCATTACTCATACTCTAAAAGTTGCTGCCCGTCGTGTAAAACCAAGCGATATGTCAGTAAAACTGACTGATCGAATCGCCCGGACCAAACTCGACTGAAATTCATAAACTCATGAACTCACTGAAAATCATGAGATTAATAACGTACCCGCATAACCAAGTACAACTGCGTTTCGCGTTTAACGATGGGTAATTATCGAACAACTGATAATTATCGTTTTTATTGCTTACCCGATTTTTCATAGGCGCATTCTTCGCACACTTTTTTTGTTTACGCGTCACATGTTTTGCTAACTCAATAAGTTTCGTCGCGCAAGGAGAAGTGAGATTGCTTGGGTCGATTAATTAGGTCATTTGATTTGGGGTCAATGCCTTGGTTAGGTAACGTGTCAAGGTGAGGTTAAGTACAAACCAGAGCAGAAACTTTTGAAGCCTTTCTCCTACCTCACGGCTAGTGAACAGAACCTTAACTGGAGATTAAAGTAAGAACCGCCGTTTAGGTAATTACTGCAGGTTGATTTCGTAGCTTATAGGGTTCGATTTAACTAGTCATAATGGGCCTGTACACGGGAGCTGCCGCTAGAGAACAGCACTCTCCCGGAGGATAATTAGAGATTTTGTGGCAGTTGGCGAGTTACTGCCAGTTCCCTCTCGCCACCAATTATCTCCGTAATAGCACATTTAAACTTTGGACCTTCATGATTCATACAGACACGTGGATAGGTATTTCGGCAAGGAATTTGAGCTCGGAGCCTTGTAACTAACTGATCGATACGTGCGGCTTTAAAGGAGATTGGTAAGCGTACTTGTTCTTTTCCAATCACGGCCTTTTCGATCGCCGTTTTGTCCTGTATTAGAGGGATGAAAGTAGGGGTAATATTGAGAACAAACCTTGTGTGGAAGGGTGATTGTAGGAGGGGAAGGGATTAAACGGGAAAGGGAGAGAGTGGGAAGGAATGAGGCAGTTGGAGGGGGAGTGGAGAAGAAGAGGAGATGGGAAAGACATGAGGAGGGTGGAAGGGAAGGGAATGGAAGAAGGGGATTTGGCCGGGGCGGGGAGGACGATGGTTAAAGGGGAGGAGCTATGAATTCGAAGGAGTGGGGGTTGGAGAGAGGGAGGGAAAGATAGAGGAGGGGTAAAATAGGTGAGTGATTTGTTGCAGCTTAACCTACTAACGAACTCCGTTGTTGACACCCCGTTGCCCATTCTCAGAGCGAATATGGGGACTCTTTAACTTTGCACAAAGCTAGGACGCGGACGGGTCGCCATTGGGAATTCCTCTACTTGAATAGGGAACTGTCGTGGCAGCTAAATGTGGCCCCCGCGCCATTGTTGGCGGAATCCCGGATGTCCGGCCCGTTTTTGAATGACGGAAAGTTGACAATGGACCACACAAAAGGGTATCCCAGCGAGCGAGCGTTGGATACCTGCTTACAAAGTACACTGTTAATTAGAGCTTTACCGAGCCCACGGTCTCATACATGCTGACCCAAGCTTTGTAACTTTGAAAACCCCTCAGTCACTCCGAACGAATTAGGTTAAGACATATCCTCCTCAGCCCTCATCTATTAACAGTCTGAATGGTCAAAACAGACACTCGCTGATATTTAATCACCGTATCTCATCGATCTTCAAACTTAAACATCCACGAATTTTTGTCAAAGCCTACGACCAAAAATATTCAAAGGCCGTATGGAATGATATCATATTTACGCCCTTCTTTCTTTTAGTCGTCTATTAACGAGTTGGTCTAAAGGACGTTGTTCTTTGTTGCAGCATGGACGGGTCAGATATTTGCTTCGAAATCGTGAGGCGGGCAACAGCCGGTTTTGTGTACAGCGAAGCAGTAGCAAGGTAAGTAATGTTTATTTTCGGCCTTTATAACTTATTGCGTTCCCCATTTCAGTTAGAAGACTCTTCCTCTCTTCTCTTCCCTTGTCCTCCCTTTCCCCCTCGCGTGCAAACTCGTCGTCAAAGGGTTCTTTAAATTAACCACCCGTTTCAAAAGATGTCTTCAACTATTTCTTGAGGAGCAACTGCTGTAAATACCCACACGAAAATGTGTGAGCCTACTCAATATAATCTTCAGGGTAACAATAATGAAGTATAACATGCTCCTAAATAATTTAGCCAAGCTAAGTTTTTCATTATGCGGTTTTGGACTTAAATGGATCACTATTAAACTAGTTTCCTGTGAATGGAGAGGAGAGTTTAATGGCTGTCGGGGCATTCTAGAGAACTAAAACCTGGTCAACTTAGTCTTGGTTCACCATCCCGACTTCCCTCAGGCTCTTTTCAGGTTTCGGCCCCCCTCACACCCTGAGGCGGGAGGCGGGTATCTTGTTGAACTGACACTCCACAACTTTGTAATTGTTCCCCTAGTTGTCTGCACTATTTGGTGACTCAGTTCACTTAGGCAAGGCGCACGCACAGTTAGCACGATTTATTCCGCCACATGGAAACTTTCTTAAGTTCCGATTTTTTCTCTCTTTTGTATCGTGATATTTTCTTTTGGTAATCCCCGTTGCGCGTTGCGGCTATGGAAAAATTATCTGTATTATTCTTATATAATACCTATAGCAGTAGCCTACTTTTTGGCTTTTGAAAATGATTGAATTTGGACAACGAAAACCTGCGTTCTTGTACCATCAGTCAATTATGTATTGCGCGCTCCAATTTTTTGAAACTTCCGTAACTTTGGAACGAAGCGAGATACGACAAAAAAAGCAAAGATCAAATTCATAGATCTCTTGAGGATCGAACGATTTTATTTTGTGCTTTTCTTGCGTATCTCGCCTCGTTCCAAAGTTACGGAAGTTTAAAAAAATTGGAGCGCGCAATACATAATTGACTGATGGTACAGGCTCAATATACTGTATTATGAACACATATTTCCTTTTTCATACCTGCTTGAATCGGAAATTCTCTTATACCATCAAGATAAAAAGAGTAAACCTGAAAAATGTTATTCTCAAAATGTTAAAGCTTAAAAAATATTGGTGTTTTGAGTTTAACTTTTGAATATTCATCTGGACGGAAAAGTTCATTTCATTGCTATATTTTGGTAGGTTTTTGTTTTTTTTAGTTGATGTTGGAGATTGATGAGTGTTTGGTTGTTTGCAGCCACTATATGCGTCAGGTGGTTGACGCTCTCCGGTATTGTCACGAGAACGATATCATCCACCGAGACCTAAAACCTCACTGCGTTCTTCTCGCGTCTAAAGAGAACTCTGCGCCAGTCAAGCTCGGAGGTTTTGGAGTGGCAGTCCAGCTGCATAATGGATACATGCTGAATGGCGGTAAGTGAAACAACACCTAATTTTTCATAACTTTACACATTTTTATTCAATGCACAACCTTTTTTAATTCTCTTCCTAAATCAACAAAACTAAACCTAATCTTACATAATAAATTTATATCCTAAAATAATAATTCAACTTAATCCAACCTGAACTAACCTATAAAGTAACACTGGTGAAGATGTTCATTCAGTCTTCTACTCCCCGTAAAACATCCCTTTTTTTGACATACTCCTTTTGAATCAGTGAGAGTCTCTGAGATTCAGTGAAAATTCACTGAATGTCAGTCAATATAGCACCCCTGACTTTGTTCAATGGTGCTATATTGCACCACTATATATATATATATATAGTACCACTGAAAAAATTCAGTGATGCTATATTGTCTGAAATTCAGCGAATGTTCACTGAATTTCAGAGACCTTTACTGATTCAAATTTAGAGCGTAGCTTCAGTTTTTCAACGTCTCATTTCAACTCAAAAGTTTAACAAAAAGTCCCTGCGAAGCAGGAGGTAAGTGTTAACCTGTTTTTTCATATTTTTTTTTGTTCGCAGATAACTGTGATGGAAGAGCTATTTTAAGCCCAAAAGGGCAAATGTACCTCAAGTCTGACTGTGAAGGTAAGTGGTGCCAAGGGAGAGATCTTGCTTATCTTGAAATGTTGGGCCTCAGAGAAAATAGCCCAGCTCTTATGTCAAATAAACAGAGATATTTCGTCGCCACACCAACAGCTTGATTAGTTGCCAAAGATAGCGTTCTGTATCTGTACAGTAGGGTCCATACCTCGTGACCTACCTACTCGAGCTATTCCATAGTTCAAGGCTGGAAATTCTCTGCTCTTGCAGACACCTGCGTTGAATATATTTCACTATATAAAAGCGTCAAGTCTTAAAAAAAAAAAGCGACTTTCCTGTAAACCGTGTTTATCCCGTAAGTGTTCACATGTTAGCCGCGCGTCGTGGTGCTCGTTGCAATGTAATGGTGACTCCAATGAAGCTGGCGTCCTTTTAACTTTGCGCCGCCAATACTTGAGACTGTGTCAGACGTATGGAGGAATCCATTAGGTTTACTCAGCAAACGCCACGCTCTTGTTAAGATAAGGGGTCTCGACCATCTCAGGATGGGACAATGCTCTCAAGAAATACACGTCGTGCACTCGCTAATGGTACACGGATGGAACTGTAGTACCATTGCCTAGACTCTAAATGCCTCCCATTAATGAGGCACAGTTGTAGATACGTAACGAAATCGAAAAAAATGAACAAGTTAAAAGTAAACGTCCGATTATTTGGAGACCTCGTGGAGAGCTGCCATTTCTCTGAACACATCATCTTTGATTGTCGACAAACAGCCAGAGTCGTTCCTCTGCTTTACGTTGAAATTCTGCGATTCTGATTTGACGTTGCGGAATCATGTCGTTACCCTTTCTGATCCTTTCTTTGCCTAGTCAGTCCTCCTCTCACCTTTCACCCTTTCTCCGGATCGTTTTAGTAACTTTTTTGGTTCAAATATTTTGCTTGGTCCATTGGTATACCAAATTTTGCGAGAGATAAGTATTATCTCCGTGTTATTATGGTTCCGATCAAAACCCATTCGTTTTAATTACTCAGACAAGTTAAAGTGTTCCGAGCAATTTTATACGCACACATGAATTATACAGCAGCTGAGCCGGTATCGCTGGCCTCAACGCAGTGAGTTTATTTGCACAAGCCGATAATGTCCTGAATCCTTTTGCGTCCAGGGATCGGATGGTGAAACTGGTTTCCGCGAATCCATTACGTGGCAATACAGCACACAGAGAATATGCTCCGCAGCGTTATATCGCACGCTTTTTACTCCAAATATCAACACGAATGCAATTTCCTCACAACGAAGTGCATTCCTGTCATCCGAGTAGTATGCGTTGACATGTGTTATTGACACTTTTTTTGGTCGTGCAAAAAAAATGCGGAATGCGAGAAACTTTCCTCAATTTTCATATTCGTAAAAAAATGTTCTTTTTCCTTCCTTAAAAATGAATCATTTAAAAAAACACACACACACAAAAAACTTGATTTTACCTAAAACAAAATTTTCATCACTTTCAGGATACAGATTTGCAAATTTTACAGCCAGAAAATTTAACTAATTTTTTTTAATTTACATTTTTTTTAGCATTCCTCAGGAGCATATCGCTTAAAATTTTCAAATCTCGCATGCGTTTTTTTTTTTCATTACACGAAACTTGCATTAAAAAACACGGGTTTATTTTTTTTCAGGTCGGGTGGGAACCCCGCACTTCATGGCCCCGGAAGTGGTGGAACAGCAGAGGTATGGCAAGCCCGTTGACGTTTGGTCTGCCGGCGTCCTCCTTCACATCCTCCTGTCCGGAACGCTCCCGTTTCTCGGAACCCGGGAACGACTCTTCGAAGCCATCTGTCGGGGGAGGCTTTATGTAAGTTAATCTCAGCGCCAACACTCCGCCTCAGAAACTCTTCCCATCGACGTATATATACGTCGATGGAAAATATATATATTTTCCATCAGTCGGATATGTACTCCTCAATCGACGATATACATAAATAATGTAACCACTTAACCCATAACAGCGTAAAGTATTTCGAGTGAAATTTAGCTTCAGAGAAATTGGAAGGTTTTCCCCCACCCCAATAAAATACGAAATTTTAAGTCTTGAAAATGCCTAAATTATTTAATTTCAGGTTTCCAGAGTTTGCTTTTTAATAGTGACAATACTGAACTGAAAAGATCCTCTAAAATAATTTTTCCTGTTTCCGAACGGCGATCGCTGGGTGGTAGTGGGTTAAGCACCCAAATATCAGCAGTGCTTGTTATCCTCGAGTTTCTGTATATAATCAAGAGTTTCATTTTTGAAAATTTGCCGGATTTTTTGTTTAATAAAGTACCTTTTTAGCTAAATACCACTAATTTGAGTCACCAATAAAATTTTGTACCTGTACAAATAGAATAAAAAATTGTTCTCGGGGAAAACACGAGTGAGTGCGGCCACTCTTCCATTCCTCCAATTAACTATCGATCAAGTAAAAATGCACGACTGAAAAATCGAACTAGTTACTTTGAGAAAGCGATCAACTGCTTTCTACATTTCATTTGATCGATTTTTGAATCGTACCCTTTCACTTGATCGATTTTTGAAATACGCCCTTTAACTCGATCGTTTTTCTTTGGAGCGTCTTGCAACCTAGATTATAGAATAAAATATAAATGTGTTACAAGGCCGTGGGAGAAGATAGGTAAAGGTGACTTAGGTCAACTTGAGCCAGCTTCAACTTCGAACAGAGATAACGCAGACTTACTATTTTTTGATGCAGCTGGATTCACCGCCGTGGGAATATATTAGCGATTCAGCCAAAGATCTGGTGAGGCGGATGCTGATGGTAGATCCCAATAAGCGAATCACCATCCACGAAGTTTTGAATCACCGATGGCTCAAGGTAGGTTCACTTCGCCTTCCCTCTTGGTTGTCCTCCCGGAAACTTACGGCTGTTTTTGTTGCAGGAACGTGACAAGGGGAAGATCCACTTAACAGACACTATCGATGAACTTCGAAAACTAAACGCGAGGCGGAAACTCAAAGGAGCAGTTCTGGCTGCTGTTTCGTCTCCGAAATGGATCTCGTTCTATTCAGACCCAAATAGTGACGTCTTCTCCGATGTTGGCGAGGATGAAGTCACAACTAATGGTTTGTACCTATAAACCTTTTTTTTCTTTCAAAGAAAGGAATTACGGTTTTTAATAGGCCAAGTATATTGGTTCAACCCATAACCGTCCAAAGTATTTGGAGTGAAATTTGGTTAAGAGGAATTAGAAGGATATTTTCCCTTAAAAATACGCAATTTTAAGCTTTGGAAAATGTCTAAATTATTAAATGCCGGTTTCCAGGCAGGTTTCCAGAGGGTTTATATTTTTTCAATTGTGGCAATACTGAACTAAAAAAATCCTCAAAAACTAAATTTTCTGTTTGCTAACAACATCGCTGGCCGATTTGGGGTCAAGATTTCTTTTTAGGTTCAAGCACTTTACATTAGATTTTATCTGTTCAGGAAGACAAATTTTTTTCTCAGATCGAAATTTCTCGTTTTAGAGGAAGCTATAATGTCTTAAATTCAAGAAAAAAATCTTTCACAACAATCCGACTTTTTCTGGGTAGCTGTATTCGTTCAACGATTAAAAAAACAAGATTCTTCTTGTCTGAGGAATTTTTTCTCGGCTTATAGAAAACTTCAATTTGGTTTCGAGATGCCACAATTAAAAGCGTCGAAGCAAGCCAACTTTTCATACAAAAGCAATCATTCGCTAGTTAAAATGCGGTGAGCCAACACTAAGCATGGTTTCTCAAGCGAATTGGAAACGGCGCGAAAAGCAAACCAACCTCACTGAAAAAAGGCCTTTGAAACTTCCTCTAACATAAACGGTAACCAAGGCATCTATTAGAAATGTGGTCAATGCTGGAACGAAGTTAGCCCAAACGAAATTTTTTGTATCTTATCTCACTTTGTAAAACCGAATCGAACTGACCTTTGTGGGTAGGAACAAACGCTTCCCATACCACTTTCCATTTTCCGACAGAAGGGTGACCGAGTTCGCATTGATCTGAAACCTATCTTGAACTTGTTGTCTTTGTTCAGTGGGAACCCTTTCCTCTTTCGCTCAAGTTTGGACCTTGAGCTTCTCTGTTTTTCATCCCTTTGCTGTATAATGTGTCCGCCACTTTGCGTAGCTTTTGCGTCGAGCGAATCCCAACTTTGACGAAGACTTAATGGCCCGTTTTAGCTCTCAACTTTCGATGATATGCCTATCTAGACAGAGAAGAAGGCATACGGATTTTTCGACGTTCTTAACCTGGGTTCGGACGTCGAATTAGTAACTTGTTTCATTTTCCGTAGCTAATTTTTGTCGAGCGAATTTAATTATAAAAGAATCATCAAAAAATTGGCGCAAAACTTTGCATAATTTGATTTTGATATTGATCCAATAATTCATAAATGGGTAGTCACATATCGATGGCTTCAACTGAAACTGTACCAGTTGAAAATGCTCGTTCGAGAATGTGTTAATTTCTATGGTTATAAATTGCAAGTGGAACAGTTTTGAAACAGCATTTTTAACTAGTACAGCTTCATTTAAAGCCTTTTTTTTGTTTCAAATACGTATATTACTCGTAGATTTTTGTTGCTGAGAAAAAATGTGCTTAGGTGGTGAAGAGCTTACTGGAATAAAATGTGTTTATAAATATATGTACGCATTTTTTTTTAATTTAAGAAGTGGATTGAAAAGAGCCTCCTTCATAGAAATTCGTATCTTATATTTGGATGGCGGTTCTGGAACGCTATAAAGTATATAATACTATGATATCCAATATTCGCGTAATGTTGATCCATGGAGAATGGGGAATCTCTAGGTTTTAATAGGAATGTAGATACTTTGTTTATAGGACTTAAATAATGTAGATTGTTTGTGTGTTTCAGCTGTAAGCCTGGTACTCGATTCCTTAGACGACATTCACTGTCTCCAGGAAGCGCCCTTGAAAGACAGAGACTTTCTTATGTCAGTCCTTGAAGACAAACAACTCCATGCATTGCTCGAGGTAAGTTCCTCAGATAAATGTATTTTGCGATTCGTACGGAACGGAAGAACGCTTAACTTCAGACTTTCGTAGTGAGGTCATATCGCCGATGCGCACCGCGAAACGCGAAATAATTTAATTATTGAATGATAAGAGAAGCTTCATCACATTCATCCTAAGAGATTGCTCTTAAAGGTTTCATATCTCATTGAAGGATTCTTCTTTTGACGCGCAAGTTCTTTTTTTTTCCTTGTAAACGTTATTTTACTTGAGGATATGATGCATTGCTTCGGTAAAGCTCGTAATATTTAAGTGGCAGTTTTGAATTTGATGTCGATTGTTGGGTTGTGTTGAAATACAAGGTCATGGCCAAAAGCTAGAGGTGGGATAAGGGCTGCCAGAGAGCTAGTGTTTTTTGTCACTTGAAACAATGTCTGCTATTATTCGTCACTTTCCATATTTTTTTTCTACTTTTTGACACTATTTAAAAAATCTTCTTTTTAATGTAATTCATTGAGATATTTATTGTATTTTCTGGGAACGATGACCTTAAATATGATCACAAATTTGCGGCCTGCCCTCGCACAGAACAGCATTGTAAGTTGCGCATTTCCCTTCAACCTCCAGTCCGTGAACTGCTTCCTCTCCTGGTTCATTTCAACTCGACCAATTGAACAACAGACATCGGTTTTAACCATTTTTATTTTCTCTAAATCAGATCCAATGGTCAAATAATAAATATAAAAAAATAAGTTTCGGGGCAAAAATTGAAAAAAATCCTAGGGGTACCCCCTTGCTTTTTTTAAAAAAAAAATGAGCTAAAAATTTTTCGTTGAATTTTTAACGTATGATTGTTTGAACAGTTCAGGGGGATCTAAAAATGATGTTAACCGTCGTCGGTCTCTCATTTCGTTGATTTATCGCGGCATAAAGTGGATTATATTTTTTTCGCGTTTCCTTCCAAAAACCCACCCGTGAACTCCTTCACCCACCGGTCAGTTTAAAATCAATAAAGAGAGGAATAGGCATCAGTTCTAACTTTTTCGCACGTTTCTTAATGAGATCCAATCGTAAAAACATAAAGATCTCACAAAAAATTTCGGGCCATAAAAATGAAAAAAAAAAAAGAAATCCTAGGGAAATCCCTTTCCTTTTTTACAAATTTTCATTTGAATTTTTTTCTCAAATTTTCGAATTTTTATGGTTGGAATTAACTAAGGGGAACTTAAAAATGTTTTTACCGTCGTCTGTTGCTGATGTGGTTGATTTATCGCTCCGAAATTGGAATTTGAAATTTGCGCCTTCCACCCCAACCTTCCTCCCTTGAACTCTTCCACCCTTCGATCCCTATATTTCGTACCTAAGGGTCATTTCAAGACGGTTCTGCTGTTTAGTGCCCCTGCTAATACCTTCGTAAGGTAGCCCGATATTAACGAAACAGCTCAGGACTTTGAAGAACTTTTGAAACACCTCCTGAGTTTCGAAGGCTTTTTGGTAACAGATCTTTCGAGTACTCATCTTTCCCTGAACGGCAGCGCGCGCTCGAAAAACTTTCACGGCGCTAAGCAAGTTGTAGAAGTGCCTACCGGTAAGATTGCATTTTGGGAAACCGAGCAAGTTTTGCAAAGGAACATCGATCCGAGGAGTATTGTCTTCAGCGGCTCTCGCCCGCTCTCTGTGAGCCATTGTCTCTTGTTGCCCCTCCCCTTCTCATCCCGCAAATTTTTCTTCCGCCCCGTGCGACACAGTAATCAAAAGACCATTCTTTGTTCCCCATTCACGGAATGAAAAGCTCATCCCTTTTTTCTCAGGCCATTAGGGAACCAATCATCGGTACACCCCTTTGCCGGCATTTTGCCCAAACAAGACTTTGATTGGGTGGTAGGCGGTTCCTCCAATAACGACAAGGTGGTGCTATTAATTTGGTTGTTAGCTGTTTTGTTTAAGAAAAACTGGAAGCGAGACTGAAATGCGCCGAAACATGGAAGTCGCCGAATGAATCCATACTCAAACAAGCCCTAGGCCATCCTAACCTACCTTAATATTAACCTAACCAAACCTGACTTAACCTAAATTAAACTCACTTAAAAGAGTTTAACCTAACCAAATTTAAACTATTCTAACTTAACCGACCGTAAGAAACCTAACAAGCTGTCAATGTGGCCTTAGATTGAAAACACGGTCGATCGTCTACTTAAAAGTGCTATTTTTTAATTTTTTCAAAGAATATTTTCTAGAGATTTTTTCTCGAAAATTCTTGTTCCTTTGTGATTTTTTTTAATGTCTCCAAATATTTTTTACCCGTCCTTTTTTCAAGCTTGCTTTTGACTTTTCCTATGAGTGTTTCGTACTTATTTTTTTTTTTATATTTTATACAAGAACTGCTTCACTTAATGAATGTTATTTCTCTTGGTTGCCTCTCAAGCCTTAATGTGCTCATCCAAACTTTAGGATGAATTAAAAATTAATGATAAATTATTGGGATTGTGCGATTCAAGCCGCGTGCTTGCGGTGCGGTTCTGCGATGGAGAGTAACGCCGCGTCATATTTTGTCGATACTCGGAGTCCCCTGTTATCTGAAGGGCCTTACGAAGTAGCTCCGCTTACCATACAGTCGAGAGGGAAGGCAACTTGTCTTACTTTCGTTTGCGTATAGGAGGGTGTCTTTGGGGCTTTGCTTTGATTTGTTGGCGCACAGGTACTGTATTGACTAAAGATTTCTTACCTTCGTAGGATTTACGCCTCGAAAATCTTCGAAAAGATTTTTCTTGTCAATTTGATCATTTTATGATCAAGAGAAAATGTGGTGTTAATACTAATCACTTTCATTTAAACGAAGCCTACTCTCATAAGAAATCGATAACTTGTTCTATTTTCTGAAGAGTTTCTTCCATCTGAAATTTGGGAAACATTTGTATTTAGAGGAGATTGAACTTTTTAGTGAGGTGGGCTTAAGTGATAATGATATTTTTCGTCTAAAGCCCTACCTTGCATATCTTAGATTCTATTGCACCAGGATACTTTATGAGGTAAAGCTAAAATAAGTAAGCAGAGTATAGGTGAGATCAAGCCCAGTTCAAGCCAGGTGAAATTTAACCCTATTTAACCGAACTGCCTGCTCGCCTTTCACCCATTTCCTTACTACCGAAAAAAAAGGAACATGACTATTTTAGAACCGGGCATATTATTTTATCACTTTGCTTTCCCTAAAACCAGAGACCTGGAAAAACTGTGTAGTTTGTAAAAGATAACGAAACGAGCTTCTTTCAAGTAACGAAATAATAGACGGTAAGTTAGCCATTGTTCTGAGAAGGATGGTCCGCTCATTAAGCTTCTGTTGTTCGTAATGAGCTACAGACATTAATTTGCACCGTAGAAACGATTTCTCTGAATTGCTGAACCCACTTTTTCCTGTCTTTTTTCGTTGCGAAATGATCACGAAGGCTTGTGATTGTCCTGATGGAAGGGTTAATATCGATTTCATAGACTAATTTTTGTGTTGAATCGGAAGCCTAAGCTTAGATTTGGTAGCTCAAGATGACGCTTTCGATTGGCGGATGTTAATAAATCCGGTGTCGGCGGAACACGTTACCCCCCCCGAGAAGTGTACCCCCCGGTACACCATGCCTAGGCACGGTGTACCGGGGGTACACGGTGCCTAGGCATTGAGTACCCCCCTAATGGGGGTACACTATGCCTAGGCATGGTTTACCCCCGGGGGGTACTCTGTGCCTAGGCACCGTGTACCGGGGGGTATTCTGTGCCTAAGCATGGTGTACCCCCGAGGGGGTACTATGTGCCTAGGCACCGTGTACCGAGGGTACACTGTGCCTAGGTATGGTGTACCCCCTCAAGGGGGGTACTCAATGCCTAGGCACCGTGTACCGGGGGGTACACGGTGTCTAGGCACGGTGTACCCCCCTCGGGGGGGTACTCCATGCCTAGGCA
>Ga0058701_10001932_pt1 | contig 15246 bp, 5 predicted proteins | sample AgamicOrMae_FD_97039 | JGI IMG/M metagenome (GOLD analysis project Ga0058701, IMG submission 97039) | Agave microbial communities from Guanajuato, Mexico - Or.Ma.e | ecosystem: Host-associated > Plants > Phyllosphere > Phylloplane/Leaf | place: Guanajuato, Mexico | collected 2012-06-04
AGGGTAGCTGCCATAAGCGCCAAAAACCACAAGCGCCAACGCCGCAAGCGCCAATCCGTAACCGCCAAACGAGAAAAGTCGCAAACGCCAAAGTCATAACCGCAATACTAACCTTACCTAACCTAACTTAACCTTAACTAACGTACCCTAACCTAACTTAATCTAACTTGACCTAACCTATAGGTTAGGTCAAATTAGGTTAAGTTACGTTAGGCTACGTTAGGTAAGGTTAAGTTAGGTTAAGTGGGGTTAGTATTGCGGTTAAGACCTTTGGCATTTGCGACTTTTCTCGTTTGGCGCTTACGGACAGGCGCTTTCGGCGTTGGCGCTTATGGTTTTTGGAGCTATCGAATGCCCCCCTTCAAATCAGGCCCAAAACAGGTACAGGATTACTTGAATAAGTATCATAAGTTCAAGTTTTGCTACTTCTGATTTTTTTCTTCTTTCAAATCAAAGGAGAATCGGAAGGATTGGTTGGTGTGGTAGCGAGGAAACAGAGTTTGTCACCCCAATGCCACGGTCACAAGTACCAGTTTACCTTTAGCCAATAAATTGAGGCGGTGAAGCGACAAAAATGGAGGACGACGGAAACGAAAAGTGCACCGCAAAAAAAGTTGAGCCAGCAAATTGTCCGGCGGGAGGCGGCAGCTAACGGAAGTGAACCCTCAAGGCTCCACAAAGCCGTGATCTCGTTCACGGAAATTGCCACACCTCGTCATTACTTCTTGTTTCACTCGATAAAACACTTTTTGGTGACCCTTATCAGTGGATCCAAAATCATGTCGCATTCGGATAGGGACTTTTTGTTTCGGGATATTTAAGTTGGCAATACCAGTGAACTGGCCTGGCGGAGCGCGAAGTCGTCGGTATTTAAACGCATTAGTATCACCAACGAAAATTTCGAGGGGAAAAAAAGTCACCTCATATGCGACTCGAGTTATGATCTCAACTGTACATGATTTTGAGGTGAATATTAGGTTTCTTCTCTAAGAATGCTTGACTGATTGCAATTTAAAAGAACTAGAGCAAAAGTATGAGAAAAAAATGGCTCAAATTTTTGCATATAATAATGGCTAAATATAAGAATTGCCAAATATAGCCCAAGAAATGATAAATATAAGAATTGCCAAATATTTGGCAATTCTTATAACAATAAAATTAAATGTATGAGCACAAGGAAGAAAAAATCTGAAAATTACGCATTGAAATATAAGAATTGCTAAATATAAGAATTGCTAAATATAAGAATTGCTAAATATAAGTGTTGCTAAATACAAGAATCGCTAAATAAAAAAAGAAAAAAAGGCTAAAAATGTTCCAAATCGGATATTTGGAACTGGCAAAAATGTTAATTTAGGCAAAGTTGATTAAAAAAAATCTGCGAAAACGTCTTGAAACATAGCTAGCTAGCTTTTCAGGACACAATATTGCTTTCAACCAGAATGTTTTAAGACACAACAGGCTTAGCGGGTCACGAAGTTGACCTTAAATCTTCTGACACAAGGCTTGTCAGTAAGACTTACAATTATTTCTCCAACAGAAACGTCTTAATTTGAAGACCTCCTAATAGAGATCTTGTTAGTCATAGGTGAATTGGCCGACATATCCAATAACATAACAAACCACAAGAGGGCGTGACCTTACATCCTGTGGCAAACCTTGCATAGAGTGCAAACTATTTAACATCATTTCGCGTAATTTTCTGTCTTATAAAGAGCATCTCTCCCGTCGCCAACATTCCATTCTTGTAAGACATGCAATGCCGTCTTACTGTTAGCTCTGTTCGAAAAAAAAAGTCTACGCGGAGGTCATATCTGGCAAACAGCCGAAGGCATTGCAAGGAAATGGGAAGTCCCATCTGACAATGAGCGCAATATCCAAACACGTTCTCTCGTAACTCAAGATGTACATATTTGAAATGTATCTAATCTTAATACGCTATTTATTTCAGAAGTACTGTATTTCTTATCATCAGCTGTGGTATTACTTGCATGAACTTTCTAAATTTAATTTTTGAAAAGCTATGTTATTTATTTATTAGTCAGTTCTATTTGCGCGCCTATTTTAATAAAGGGGACGTGAACTGCCAGGAAATATATGCGTTAAAAATGGAAAAATGCATGCAGGTGATTGAAGCGATTCCCTCTGTAATCCTACCAGTAGCAGACGGGAAAGTGTTATCCAGAGAAAGAGCTCTTGGTGTATAGGTAACGTCTGGAATCTTACCTGTGAAAAAAAGAAAAACATAATCATGAATGTGTTTTTAACGAAGTTATAAAATGATATTTTGATTCACAAAGGATGGAGCGTAAAATTTCGCAGTGCAATGGTTGATTAAACCACGCGGTCCATTATTTGTAGATAAAACCAAAGTTTCTTACGCGAAGAAAGCAAATGATAGATCATAGACTATTAGAAACAAATAATGGATTATATAAACGCAGTCTTAATCTAGTATTTATTAGATTTAGCCTGTTTAGTGATTGCATTTAGGTGAGACCACGTTGAGCTGTCAAGGAAACAAAGTATATCCAACGAGAAATTTTGAATATTAAAAATCCTAAATGCTTTTCTAGGCTCTCGTGATCTGCAAAGTGATCCGTTTGTGAATCCTCTTTCAGTCGTTTCTCTGAAGTTCGCAGAAGTTTTAAGTTTCGAAGAAGGCCGCGAAAAGTCGCTTGAAGCGGTGATTCGTCATTTTGTGTCAATTTTTAAGTGATTCTAGTGAATTAGTCGAAGGTGGAAGGTACTCGTAAAAGTCAAGTTGAAAGAACGAATAGTCGTCTTAAAACCAAAGTTTGTGTACACGGATGCGGGAAATCGCGTACTGTATGTGTTGACTTGCGCGCTTAAAGACAAACCCTGAGTAAAAAAAAAGAACCAAGGTTCGCTTACGGACGGTCCCTTTCATTCACCAAAACAGAGCCGCGATTCGTGTACGCTGAGTTGTGATGCCGCGGGCCACTGTTTGCATCTCGCCCTCTCGAACGGCATTTCGAATAGTTCACCTGCGCGGCGGGAGATGGCGCGCTAGTCGACCCATTCATAAAAGCGCGGGAAGACGCGCCGCAATTTGGCGGGAAAGTCGCCATTTTTCAAGGTCGCTTTTTGTGGCGTCATCTTAACGAATACGACAACGGTAAGTTACGTGAGGTAACAGTTTTGGCGAGTAGCGGTAGGCCGCGTTCCATCCAAGAACCGCTTACCGATGTGTGCCCATTAATGGGCCCTGGGTGCCCATTAATGGGCACCCAGGCCATATTGAGCTCGTGGACTGATATTTAGGCCTGTCCTAAAAGTTTCCAAAAACCAAAATAAGGTGGGCTCAAAATAGTGCGTAACTTTTTTTAAAGTCAAAGTTGGAAGTATTGATATTTTAAAATAGTTTGTGGTTGTTCACAAGCCATTGCTAATATAGGAAGACTTGAACGTTCGTAAACCAACCTAATGCATTTAAATGAGAGGATGCAATGAAATGACGCAGGCGTGCGAATAGCCACTTCAAAGGTTTTGCTTTAAATTTTTTGCCTCTTTTTTTCTTTTTTTCAAAAGGGAAATAAATAAAAGAAAAGAGAATTGATAACTTTATCTCTAACGTTATGAAATTGAATGAAAAGATATGGTATAGTGTATAGCCCTTGCCTCGCTATGAGGAGAAAAAAAAAGTGCTTAGGATTGAATTTGTACATGGGACAAATAATTTGAGATCCTTGTTTGATCAAAATACAGATATCAAACGGAGAATTTCGTCGCATAAATATTTGCATAATCGATCGATCCGTCGTCATGAAACGGGCAATCTACCGGTGTATGAACATTACAAGACATGTGATGTGCCCTACAGCCGAGGGCAGAGATAGCTGACAACGGATTTTCGTTTTGCTGGAATCGATGTTGGCAGCATTGGCACAGCTGGTGCCCATCCTGGCACAAGTCTCTTTGCTGGCATTATTTCCCAAATGAGGTCCCACCCTTGACCATAGGTACTGTGACGAATAACATTATTGCAGTCCTAAGCCCTGTGCGAGGTTTGGTAACTGCCACGGGTTAGGGCTAAGCAACTCCTCATGAACCACAAGTGCCCACGCTTTAATCAAATCTTCCATGGTCATATACAAAAATCTGAGAGTGTGATATTCAGTAAAATATTACTGAATTTCAGGCAAAATAGAGCGTCTTATTTTTTTAGAGTTGCTATATTGACTGAAATTCAGTGAATTTTCACTGAATCTCAGAGATATTTACTCATTAAAATTTAGACATGGTTTTTCATGTGACACGATATGACGCGTTTACAGGTTCATTTTATTGAATAAAAATTTTAATTTTGCGTTTTTTTAAATTTCAAATTCACCCGTCTACAAATCAAGTACGCTATAATTAGTGCAATGGAGAAGTAGGCTATTTTAAGCGTAATTTGGCTTGGATTTTTTTAAAATAAAAAAAATCAATTAGTAACATCAAAAACTAAAACTTCCGTAAGGTTAAAAAAAATGCCTCGCTGTTGGATTTTTTTATGCCAAAAAAGTAAAGTACATCGGCTGAAGAAGTCGCCGCAAAAATATTGTCGAATTTTTTCGCGAAGTTCCGCGTGAGTGGTTTATTAGCTGTTTGCAGAGAAACCAATTGAGCGAATCTAATTTGCGAATAAAAACAATTAAACTTAACTAAGCAGGAGAAATTGCCTTGCTTAATTGTAAAGGCGACGGCACCCGTTAAAGGGGCTTCGTTTGTTGAACATTTCAGACGTGGAAATTGGCTGCGGTCAAGGAGATGGACAATTTGACGAAATCGGCCAGCCGACTCACAATCAGCCTCTACGATGCTTCTGCAATTTTGCCACACTCTGCTACTGCTGCGAATCTCATGATAAAAAAAAAACCTTAGCTTAATAACTTATTTCTCAGAGGGCGTTGTCTCGAAACTCGACATAATTCTACCGTTTTACGCACTAAGAATGCTCCGAAGAAAATGTCCTACGACTAGTTGATTTTATTATTTTTATGCCGATAACTTTTTTGACATGCACACATGCACTTCCGGTTCCACATGGACTCATGCGTTGAAAAATTGACTTTGCCATTTGTAGCAAGCTTTCAAGGACCTAGAGGCGTATAGATTTTTGGGCCGGTATATCGAAAGTGGGTTTGTTTTTTTGATTGATTGGTTTATTGATTGATTGATTGGCATTTCTCTATTTTAACTAAGTTAGGTTTTGGCATCGTCATTTTAAGGGAGGGCGGGGATTGAACTATCTTGAACCGTCCATCAATGGATGCAAACCTGAAATGAAACAATAAATGAAAAAAAAAGAAGAAAAAACTTTCTCGGGTTTATGATACAAATAATTTTTTATTGTCTTACCATGAGATCTAAAAACAAACTCTTTAACTAGGTTCCCTACAAGGGGTGACAGCTCATGATATCCCGTGTGCAAAAGGCCTTGATATCCGTTTGATATCCCCTCAATAACCACATGTTGGATTCGGTCAAAACAAGGCTGTTTTCTGCGATTTTTCGAGTTTTTTACTCTCTGACCACTATGTCTACTTATATCTGGCTAATATTTTGGTAGATCCAGCAGGCATTTTTTTATCAATCTGCTGAAATCTGTCTGATATCCAATTGAAATTCGGTCAAGTTTCCCTTGATATCCGTTTATTTTACCTCTGATATCAGGCTGTTACCTCCGGTGTACAGATTTCCAGCTCGGTGTTTCCCTTTGGTTTCATGTGTCTTGGAAGGTGACAACTCGCCAAAAGTTTTTTCTTGAAGTATAAAAGACAGAGTTTTCTAATAATTTTGTAGCTCCTATTCTACTGTATTTTAAACTAGTCAGTTTGAGAAAATTCTTTCACATTTTTTCTTCTTTTTTTTTTAAATCCCAGTTTTCCAGTTAAAAAAAATAATAAAAAGTTGATTTTGCCATCTAGGCCTGCAGCTATTTTTGAATATGAACTCCCACATAACATCGCACCTAAAATACGAAACATTGTTTTTCTTTTACCTTTCGGGAGCTGTCGCATGATTTCAGTTTCTGCTTCAAAACAAGAATGCGGTCGTTTTACTCATCAAATTCATAAGTCGACGTATAATCGGATTACTGGAACATAACTTGGCATATGGTGTGTTCGGATGGTTTTGTCCCAAAGTAAATTGCCATTTTCGAGTGTGTACCATGATGTCACCGATCCGTCAATGACAAAATCAGCTATAAAAAGCCCCCGAAGAAAGGAGAGAGAGAGTGAACTAAGACTTCGGGTTGATGGTGATGACGACAAGGAAACCGACAATTCTCGTGACTTCAAAACAACCGAGTGAAATCTGTACGCTTTTTGAACGGAGTATCATCTCCCATCACGATATTTCGTGGCCGATATCTTCCTTTACGTATTGATTAAAGCAATGCAGTTGGCGTGCATCAGAAACTAGCGATGCTAAACGCTATTTTAGCTTAGAAATGATACTTAAAACGTCAATATATTGACATCAATATCACTGTTAATACGAGCCATCATTTCCTAAATATCGAGAGCAACATGAATTTGATAGTGTTTTAAATAAGGTCAGGTTTATTCGCACGCCAAATGTTAATTCAAGGGAGACTTGAACGCACGTATCTAATGTATGTTAAATGGGAGGTGACTTGAACGTACGGAAAACAATCTAATACATTTTTGGTCAGTTCTATTCGCACGCCGATATTAACCCATAACACCGAAGTATTTGGAGTAATATTTTCTCAAAAGAAATCTAGAGGATTTCTTCCATAAAAATACGAAATTTTAAGCTTCCAAAAATGCCTAAATTATTACATTTCAGGTTGCCAGAGGCGTAGTGATATATTTTAATTAAATTGTAACAATACTGAACTGATGAGATCCTCTAATATATTTTTTCTGTTTCCGAACGGCATCGATGGACGGTAGTGGGTTTAATTAATACAAGGGAGACTTGAACGTACGGAAACCAACCTAATATGTTTTAAATAGGGCAGCATGTGGATAGTCACATAGTCATTTAAATAAGTAGTCACTTATACGCGTGATTTTCTTCCTCTTGCCGGGTTGTTTACGTAGAGATATTTTTACATGTAAAATGATTTTGTTAACCATGGTGACTTCATGTCCGAAAGCGAACTTTAATTGGCGGAAAATACATGACAACAGAGTGAGAACATATACTTAAGGTGTGGCAAGTAGCAGGCACTCGACCGAGACTATGTTGGCTTTCACTGCCAAGGCACGGGCTTGCCAAGATGCTTCAACACATCTTAAGTCTTCGGATGGCAGGCCGAGAAGATGCTAAAAGTTATCAAAATTTAACCGACGTTCTCAGCCGGAAATAAGTTAAACATAATTTTTTGGAGAGTCCAATTCCGGATGAATCAAAGCTTGTGAAAGTGATGAATAATTTTGCGAACGTATCCCCTGTTTTGGGAGGAGAAAACTCGAAGCGTGGGTGGATTTGGAAGCTGACAAATATTTATTGTGCCGAGATTAAATGCTGCATTCCTGGACATCGGATGAGTCCCCGTTGTGACGGCTGCAATATCTCTTGCTGCTCACCAATCGTGTAAACTTAATAATGCATCGACTTTCGGTGAGAAATATGGGATTAACCATACGTTGTGCTAATAGATATCACTATTATTTTGCGGGAGGTTTAGTGAGGCAACTAAGTTATTTTATTTTTTTCGAGGATTTCTTTTTCAAATAAAAGGAGGTTGTTTAGTAGATTGAGCTGATTGTGAGATAAAATACAATATAATTCTTAAGGTAGGTTATGTGTTTTAACCCATAATAGCCCAAAGTATTTGGAATGAAATTAGACTCAAGAGAAATTGAAAGGATTTTTCCCATTAAAATACCAAATTTTTAGCTCAGTAAAGTGACTATATTATTAAATTTTAGGTTTCCAGAGGGGTGATAATTTTTAAACTGTGACAATACTGAACTGACAAGATCCTCTGATTTATTTATTTTTCTGTTCCCGGAAGGTATCGCTGGGCGGAAGTGGTTTAAGGGAGGTTAAGTTGACAAAGTATCTGTTGTTTGTCGATATAATCCGAAAACTCACCCTGAAATTATTATATATGTACCGGAACGTAGTATGTTTCAAAACTTGTCTTTTCAGAGCAAGGAACAACAAACAATCCGCCTTTTGGATATATTCATCTTTTAGAATTTAAAGCACATTTTTTTGGAACAACGTTTTTAGGCGTAACTAGCCCCGGGAGCTATTCAGTTTGTTAGTCTATGATAAAAAAAATCAATCGATCAGTAAAAAGGTTAGTTCTATTTGCACGCCTAGAGGGGAAACTTATTAACCAACCTAACATTTTAAATGGGAGGTGACTTGAACGCACGGAAACCAACTTAAATCATTTTAAATAAGGCAGCGTGTGAGAAGCCTTTTCGAAAAAAAAATGTTTGGGGCAATATAACGCAGAGGTACTTCGTAAAATATGCTAAATAAATAAATAAAAAAACCGGCAAAGCATTTTTGAAGGAGATACCTGTTGTTATGTTTTTGCACCGTGCAGTGTCTTCAAAATGCAGGGAATTCATTAAAAATTGCGCAATAAAATCGAGTTTAACGGCAATAAAAAAATTATCAGAGTGAGACTTCCTGTGGAGGAAACAGTTTCGGCGTCTGGAAGTTTTCATACCGGAAGATCCGCCAAAAGATGAGCCTTCTTTAATTGAAGCTATTATAAAAAAAGAAAAAAAAATCGCTTCGTAGTTACTGAATGCTCCACTGGCATCGAATAGTGAATCATTTTCCTACGATTGTAAACGCTGCAAAGAAAGACTTGCGGCGCACTGTCCATTTCCACCGAGAAAATCGTCTTTCTTATTGCATTTGCCTCTACACGTGAAGAACTGACCTTCCCCTCCGTAGGCGGAGTCTCTTTTGAGGGGAGGTAGCCACCCGCTGCGGCTGAATGCATATCGACGGCTTGCCAGGCGACCGATTACGTTTCCCGCTCATATCAAATATGCGCCTAATATTTGTTTTAAATCAATTTTAAATTAGAATTCTTCTTTTTTAAGTCAAGCGCCTCACGTATCCTACCTTCCAATGTTATTGTCAGTTTTCGATACTCAATCATTTTGATACTCAGAAGACATCTTTACCGAGAAAGGTACTTCTTTTGAGTTAATAATTAGAGTCCATTTTTATGCTCATGGTAAGAGTGATCTAAACCATAGCTATCTCAATGGCTGCGCCGTTAATCACGGTTAAATCGACACTGTTGCGTAATCACGCAAATTCGTGGCCTATTCCAGTCTTCTTGGCCAAGACTTCAAGAGCGCGCACGAGCCAAGAATAGCAATGGGTATTTTAACCTTGTGTCCTACGTTTCAACTTCTGAATCATCCTTATAGGTGTCCTAGTCTTATATCATACTGATGAGTTAGTCCTAAACACTTTTAGATTTATAGGCTTGCCTTTCTATCCCAGTTCAAATTTTTATTTTACGAAGTGACTATTCACACGATACCTTATACCGTATATACTGTATTACGTTGATTTCTATGCGTTCAAGCCACCTCCCATCGAAAATGCATCCGGTTGAATCCCGTGCGTTCAAGTCTTGCCTTGTACTTATTAACATAGGCGTGCGAATAGAACTGACAACTGTCATGAGGATCATCGACAACCAACCGCAGAGGTTAGGTCAACTTAGGTTTCGTTAACTTGGCTTAGGTTAACACAGGCTAGGTCAACTTAGGTTAGGTTAACTTTGATTAGGTTAACTTATATTATGTTAATTTTGATGAGGTTAACTTAGGTTAGGTTTACGTGCCCCACTCAGTTAAGGTTAATGACGGAAGGAGGAACCCGAAAAGGTAAACTACCTAACTTTCGAAAAAACAGAAGGAAAAAAAAAGAAAAATAGCGTTACGGTGGTTTAACGGCCTTTTCAAGGAGCCATATTTGGTCCCAGCGAACATTAGCGTAAAAATTCGCGAAAAAAAGTTATTAATGCGAAATGTCTATTGTATTTATGAAACATCGTCATGATCCATGAAATCGCGGAGATGCTGGCTCCGCCTCCGAAAAATACGGACAAGGTCAAATCCGGGTTCACGCGTCGGGATAAATAAGTAAATAAAAAGAACTTTCCCTTAACTTTGTTAGGCTGACTCATCGGGATTTGCTTCTGTTTCGCGGGCGATTTCGGTTCGGCCCTTTCCGGCTGCTTTCGGCCCCGTTCGGCCCCGTCACTTGACCTACGCAGGAACGAGTGACCGATCCCTCGGGGTAACGCCAACTTGGAACACTATTCGGCTAAACACTTTACCTGACTGCAATGCAACTTCAACCAAAGATCAGCATTGCTTGTCGGAGATGGGATTTAGTTGGTAGTACACTTTGGCAAGTGAGGCCAAAAACCCAACTCCCGTGAACTAGACTGGAGTTAGTTAACGTTATAGATAACAATTCGGTAAGGTAAACGGACGTCCAATTAAATATTTTATCCTCATTCTTGTTTATCGTTTAACCAACAGCCCAATGTATATGGAGTGAAATTTAGGTCAGGGGAAATAGAAAGAATCTTCTTCATTGAAATGCGCATTTTAAGGCTTTAGGAAATGCCTAAATCATTAAATTTCAGGTTTCCAGAGGGGTGATATTTTTTCAACTGTGACAATAGGCCTACTGAACTGAAAAGATCTTCCAAAATAAAAGTTTCTGTTTACGAACGGCATCGCTGGGTGGTAGTGGGTTAAACCGCAGCTTTTTGGTGGAACAAGTAAACCGCTTCATTTATGAACTGTTCTGTGATCTTAACCAATAACAGCTCAAAGCATTTGGAGAAAGATTTCGCTTTAGATAAATTCAAATATTTTTTCCATTAAAATGCGCAATTTCAAGCTTTGGAAAACGCCTAAGTACTGGACTATCATGTTTCCGGAGGGTTGATATTTTTTTTAATTGATCATACTAAACTAAAAAGATGCTCTATTTTTTATTTTTTTATTTTTTTTGCTTCCGAACGGCATCGCTGGGCGGTAGTTGTTTAAGTACCTCGACTCTATGAGTGTTTGGTCCTGTGAATTCCCCAATATATTGTGCCGATATTCTTGCAAAGTGGATTCTGTGAAGCCAAAATTTCAGAGTTTTGAAAATATTTGCGGTATTTTTCTAATACATTTTAGGTAAGCTGTATTCGCACGCCTATGTTAATACAAAGTAGACTTGAACGCACGGAAACCAACCTAATGCATTTTAAACGGTAGGTGACTTGAACGCACGAAATCTACCAAGAATATTTTAAATGAAGTAGCGTGTGAATAATCACTTCGAAATATAAAAAGGTGTCAGGCTTTGCCGAGCGTTAAACGCGCGTTTAAATACGTAAAAAAGTTTGTGTTCTAAACAGCCAAAGCCATTTCGCTGCAAGCTTCATTTCGCTCATCGTCCTTAGGAACCGATTACAACAGTACTTAAAGTAATACGAAAGTTTTAACTCTCGAAACTAAAAGAGGAACAAAAGGAATCTTCCTTACGCCCTTCCAGACCTTTCTCCGAAACACCTCTAATATATATTCAGAAAAAGAAAGCTACCAAACAACGATCTGAAGTTACCCTGTCGGTATTTTATGCAAGGACTGTTATTTCAAGCACATTGTTTCCCCGCGTATTTTTTTATTCTTTTTTTGGAGTTTCTGAATTTTTTCCTAATCAGCGGAAGCACTGGTTTATTTCCGCCTCGCATTTCCCGAATGCTATTTTTTAACAGATATTTTTTTTAGCCACAAGCGAAAGTTTTTATTGTTTGAAGCATTCTTGTTTATGGCTCGCATGTTCTCCCAAAATACAGTATACATATCGCTCAACTTTTTCTTCTTATTGGTTATCGCTAAGTGCGTCTCCGAGTCGAAAGAGCCTGATTTTTTAGGAAAAAAAAAAACTCCTATCCTAATCTCACTATAACTAGTTAGCGTATTTCTTTGCAACCTAGTCTAATCTAAGCTGACCATCTATCCGAACTACAGCTTGTAACTTAACTAACGTAAGCTTGCCCGACCTACACGCTAAAAATTTTAGCAGTGAAAATTTAGTAATTATGTATTAATGAAAGTATTAATAGTGTTTTAGGAGTAAATTTTACACTTTCAACGCGAATTTCCACTCTCTTTTTTATTTTATTTTTTATTTTTGGCATGTAACCTACCAACATTATAAATTTGAATTAGTAAGAGTCTCATTGTCAGATTCATGCAGTGAAAACTCACTGAAATTCAGTCAATATAGCACCACTGAAAAATTCAGTGGTTCTTTATTGACTGAAATTCGGTGAATTTTGTCTAAATCTCAGGTGATTATATCATTCCATTACAGAGTGAAACCTAGTTAAACCCACGAGCATAACCTAGCCTCAGCCGTGAATTCCCGTTCAGGGATAGTCCTTAAACAGGCACGTGTCCTGGCGTTAGCGGTTGGGTGACCCCTCGCAGTATATGTAGAGAAGCATTTTGGTATCTTCCTCTGAATGTTGTGAGTCCGATCCGCCCGCAGCACGCTCCAGTTCCATCGCAGACTCTTACGCAACAATGCGTGATACGGCGGCGTAAGAAGTTACGACGTTTCGGCGCAGCGCGGCGTGCGAATAGCATAAAGTAACTGCTACCTGCCTCCATCGTATCTGGGCTTAACGTTCCTAGACAAACTCGTCCCGCACGGCGCGCGGCGCGTCCGACTTTTGAGGGGGGGGAGCAAGAGTAGGACACACGAAAAGCTGCATTTCAGCGTTGCGGTCAGGATATGCTGCGGTCAAAACATTGTTCTTCTCGGATCTTGAGGGATCTCAGTCACCGGATAAGCATCATCGCTGCCCATGATCCGTATTTTGAAGATGTATCTACTCGGTTTGTTCTGGAGGAAATGTGAAATCAAACGCGGTCCGGAATACGCGATTTTTTTTAATGTGTATTTTTAATGCGGTTTTTCCTCGTATTTATTATTTTTAAACTGGTGTTTGAAGTTCACTCTAAATCTGAATCAGTGGGTCTTTTTGAGATTGAGTGAAAATTTACTGATGCTCAGAGACACTCACTTTTTTTGTCTTTGTTTGTTATTATTCACTTTAAATTTTTGTGTGAAAATGTTTGCTCATCCTTATTGGCAACTTGTTTTAGGGATTTTTTTAAATTTTCGTTTAGTTTTTTAATAAATTTATTTTTATCAGCTTTGAATTTAATAAACGCATGAGACCAAAGAAATCTAACGAAAAACCTCCATGGTCCGCAATCTTTAGAAACTGATATAATAAAAAAAAAATGTAATGCACTATCCTTCCGTTTTAAAAAATATTGCCCACTTGTTAATTACCTCCTTTCAATGAAGTCATCTTTTTTAAGCACAATTTGTTAATTTGATTTGAAAGAAAAATAAAATTTAAAAAAATGTAATGCTAGCAAGGCAGGTTGCTCAAAATGCAGTACTGTGGGTCTAAATAAATACTCTTCGTGTAATACTCATCTCTCTAAAAAAGAAAAAGAAACGTAAAAAAAACAAAGGTAGAAATTTAAAAAAAATGACTTATAAAACTAATGAATGACTTATAAAAATAATAGTAATGAGATACAAACGACCGTTAGGGAAGAAGTGCTCCCGAAGATCGGGAGAAAAAACTATCGTTATACAACTTTCCCTCGCGTAACACTTATAGAAATTGGATTAAAAGCAGTGCCGTTTTATGTCAAATTATCCGTCGTCCTTGAGCGGAAGAGGTTTCCGTTCGTTTCCATCGTTTTGGTCGGGATATTAATATCAAAACGACTATTCGCCCGCCAATTGGCACTGCTGCTCCGACCGGGCAGGAAGAGAAAAGCAATATACGCCAAGCGAGTGAGCGAGCGAGTAGACCATGTCTCGTGCAAGACACGACGTCTCCCTGCAACTTCCGCTAAAGCATCCCTTGCCGATCTAATGTCCTGCCAAAACAAGTACTGTATACTGCAAACCTATGAAAAATCGCATTTCCTACCAACTTGTTTTCACTTTTTACCGCCAAGTGAGTTGAAGAGGATAAGACATGCAAATTTCTACCTTTAACCTCACTACAACGGCATCTCGGTTATACGTCCAAGTCGCGACTCAAAAATTTGGACGTAGAACTGAGAGGGACGTACAAGTGAAAATAATCTTCCCTTTAACGCCATGAATTATTCTGGATGAGACCATACCAACTGGACTGATAAAAGAGTGGGACCTACAACTGAGAGACGTATAACTGAGACTTACTTTCAACCTTAACAGTAGTGCAGGCCGTACCGCACACTTACGGTTAGGTTGGTTGGTACTTCGCTCTACACATGTGATATTGTAGTCGATTTCATGAAAATTTTGGCATTGTAAACCGACGAGGAAAAGGCGTTTCAAGGATAAATTTTTGGCTTTTAATTTCAGTACCCAAATTAATTGTTTAGAAAAATATTCGTTTTTCTGTGAATTTCCGTTATTTTTTAGCATCTCGGAAGAAGCAGTTGTACTATAGATAAAATGTGGTGGAAGATATTTGATAAACATATGACAATCTTTAACAATACACAGTAAAAATAATACCTGTTTTGGATTGTCCTATACCTGTTCTGGGAAGGCAAAACGGGAAAAGAGCGTAAGTTATTTTGAAAGATAAACTTTCAAATGACCATTTCAATGAAAAGGTCTCGTCGAGAGCTCTTGACATGGTTATTGATTAGTTTATCTTTAATAATACCCAAATTACGCTCTTCGCCTTTTTTTAACGTCATACCCAAAACAGGTTTGGCACAACCTTAAGCAGGATTTTCTTTACTGTGTAGTGTAAGAAATGCCTTATGCTGAGTACTTTATTGTAGATAGTTAAAAGAAGACATTTGTAGTGTCTCCCTTCGAAGCACACCACCCAGTATTCATGTAAGCCTCACATCAGAGTCGAGCCTGTCACCAGCATGTTAAGCATTATTGACACCTAGATCACGGCTACATTTTGTCTCTAGAAAGTGCATAATTTCCTGGGCACTCATCACCACATGTCAAAATGCTTCAGACCCAGAGACGCTCAGAAAATCAATTTTTCAACCTCTTTAGCGCTCGAGAAAACGCGAAGAATGCATCTACGACGCAGTTTTCCTCAAAAATAGAGGTTTGTGCATCGGAATATTCACTTGGAATTAAAAGAGGGGATACTGGAGACGTTTCCTCAAGGTGGTACAAGCGCACTTAAGTTCCCACGGTACCGTAAGA
>Ga0058701_10001933_pt1 | contig 15243 bp, 7 predicted proteins | sample AgamicOrMae_FD_97039 | JGI IMG/M metagenome (GOLD analysis project Ga0058701, IMG submission 97039) | Agave microbial communities from Guanajuato, Mexico - Or.Ma.e | ecosystem: Host-associated > Plants > Phyllosphere > Phylloplane/Leaf | place: Guanajuato, Mexico | collected 2012-06-04
AGCGAGATAAATCACATAAAATGCTTTGAAAAGTTGACTCATTTTCCTCATTTCACAAATAAAGGGGGGGGGGGAGACCCACTGAGCAAGGTGATTGAATTCAATGTTTGTTCAGAAAAGTTCATTTTTTCCTTTTTTTGCAGAAAAAGGCTTTTTTTAGACCATGTTTATACGGATTGCGTGTTATTCGTGGGTATCAGTCCACTATGCATTCTTGTTAAACTCGCCTGGCAAGTGACACCCTGAGATCTTTTTTGCGTATATCGCACCGTTTTATTGGTCTTCTCAAAGGTGACCACATCATGCGAGCATAAACTGTACCATTAATGCTGGATGCGAAACCTGTTCCCCTCCGAATAAAAAGGGATATGTATTTAACAGGCGTTAGAACACGATAAACAACATCAGCGGTTGTCCGATCATAAAATTAAACATGATTCTGATAAAGTCATAAAGAAACTATAAAATAAACTTGTTCCAAAATTTTCAGGTAGGGTCGAGGAACCTGCTCTGTTTTATTGCGATCAATGCCACTTTCAATTCGTCCAGTTTCACAGCTTAATTACTTGTGATACTGTAGCAATGTCTGTCTCGATAACGCGATACTGAAGCGATTTGAATACTTCTTCAGACCCCACCGCGTGAAAGGCCATGTTCGGAACCGGCACCCGGGTGTTCTATCCTTGTTGTGCACCAGAAGCTCCTATGAGAGTAAAACGAGACGGAATGCGCTTAAGTGCTTGTCTTTTAAAAGTTGAACACAATTCGTATTCTTTACCCCTTTATATAAAAAATGAAGAGACTATTCACACGTTGACCCATTTAAAATTAGGTTGGTTTCCGTGCGTTCAAGTCGCCTCCCATTTAAAATACATTAGATTGGTTTCCATACGTTAAAGTCTCCCTTTATTAACAAAGGCGTGCGAATAGAACTGAACAAGGGGTAACAACTCATGATATCCGGTGTACAAATGGCCTTGATATCCGGTTGATATCCTTGGCTGTTCGATTAGGTCGAAACCTGGCTGTTTTCAGCAATTTTTCAAGTTTTTACTCTCTCGCCACTGTCCACTGATATCTGGCTAACATTTAGGTATATCCAGCTGATATTTTTCAATATTCTGCCGAAATCTGTCAGATCATTTATTGAAATTCGGTCAATTTTCTCTTGATATCCGTTTGCTATACCTCTGATATCCGGCTGATATCCTTGATATCCTGATATCCGGTGTACAGATTTCCATCAAGATGTTACCCCTTGGAACTGAACAATAAAAAATCAGTAAAATCCTTCCGAGGGAAAAAACAAAATCGTCGGTGTGTGGGTTCACAAATGTACATTGGCTGGTTCTTGATATCGCAGCATTACTGAGAAATGCGCAAATAACTGACTTTGCTGATAGCGTCTGAGGTTCTCTCATAAAGCTGAAAAAATTGAAATAATTTTAAAAGTACGACTTTGGTTGGCTTTGTAGAAGCGATTTGAGCAATTTTCCAAAGAAACATAATCCAAGGTGAAGGGGTGTGCCCCATCGCATCAATGTTGAGCAATCATGCGAAAACAATAGTTTGAGGAATCATTTTGCAAGGCCGACACTTGCTTCTGCGAAGGCTGCAATTGAACTGCACTCGAAGTGGCCTGTTATTCTCAGCATCATCTGGGGCTTTGAAAAAGGTTGCAGTTCGCCTGAAGGTACAGAAAATTGGTGCGTGCGCGGCGAAGACCGACCGAACGTCCAAATTGCACCTCTCGTCCCATTCAGTATGCCACCCCTCAAAAACGTGTTGTGTGTGAGCACTCCCAAAAAATGCAAACTCGATGGAATCCGGAGCGACAAATTAACGAAAAGGGGGGGAGGCGGGCGGACACGCGCGCTGCACGCAACCCGCCAAGCGCGCACGTTTTTGAATATCAGACTCATATTTCCCGCCATTATAGTGATTACGTCATTACATCTGCCAGCGTTTTAAAAGAATGGAAATGTTTACCAGGAGCGCGGGGGTCTGACGGAGGCTAAGGCATGATCGCCCCTTATGGCGTAGTGCACATCTTAAGGGTGCGTTTTCTGGCTCTTGTGTTTTCCATCGTAGCTGACTGGAATGATTATGAGGCCACTCAAGACAGATGCTGCTTACACTGTAAAACGAGAATCTTAAATTCAGATGCAACAAAAGTCAAATGACTGATCTGAAAAAAAAATCAGTCCAAATATTCCCTGAAATTTAGTTATATTGAACTTAAAATGAGAAGTTTATCGATATTAAAATCGCTGTCTGAAATTCGGTGAATAATTGGACTGAATATTTTTTTCAGAGCAATTATTTGACTTTTGTTGCATCTGAATTTTTGAATTTAAGATTTTCTTTTTACAGTATAATGCTGACGTCAAAAAAGGTTTTTTTTTGCGTCGTTGTGATTGACGAGCGGAGTCGTAGTGTAGGGAGGCTCATAGCACGTAATCTCCCGTTGTTAAGTCTGATCCAATCCCTAAGATCATGAAAAGAAACGAAATTCAATAATATTCTCACTCCTAATTTTTGCACGTTTTTTTTGCAATTTCTTTCTGCGATTTTTAGTTTTTCTCTTGCGATTTTTTTCAACTTTCAATAAGTGAACACACAAAATATCTAATCGGCACTTGCACGCAGAAAATAAGAGACCAAACTTTGAAAAAAGAAAAAAAGAATTAAAAGGTAGGTAATGAGTAACGTCCTCATTGCAATCAGATTCAATACGGAAGAAGGCAATCCAGTCATCTGCAACCAATTTCATGAAAAGGAAACGGAGTGTAAAACTCTGAGGCAGGTACTGCGCTTCAAAACCTTGAAGATGAAGTAGAAGCGAACAGGCATCGATGCCCGTGAAGCAATCTGCGAGGGACGAAACACCCTTCCATTGATCATTTCACCTTCCAGCAATAATGATTTATGTCCTTTTATCACTCAAAAGAACGGCATTTAAAATCCTAAAATATTCGGAGCTCATTTTTTAGATCTTGCATATGTTTTCACCTCTCGGTTTTCTACCTTCAATCTAAATTTGAATCAGTGAGAGTCTCGGAGATTCAGTGAACTTACACTGATTCTCAGACTCTCACTGATTCAAATTTCGAGTGTTCCTTTACCTAGCTGGATACATTTTCCTTTTGAGCAGGTTAAGTGCCCTGTGCGTCGATGTGATTTCGCTCGGGTGCCAAAAAATAAAGAAAACAAGACGTAGAAAATGAATCGTTTACAATTTACGAAGTGGACACTAGAGTGTCTTCAGCTATTGACTCAACCATATAAAACAGTTTCTCCATAAACTAATGTAATCTTTACCTCCAGAATCGGCTTTTTTGTTTACCTATCACAACTTTTACTCCTTTTTTTGCCGACCAAAGCCGTAATATACGCTCATGACCGACGCGACGGGTAACATCAACTCGATATAATAAGAGGAAAATTAATGTATGCTAAATGCATGGTAGCAGGTGCACTTGCAGTGAAACCAGTTCAGAGATCAATGCAGGTTCATAAACGTTAGGAAAGATTACAAGGTTGCTCGGTAGCTCATGGCGCGAACTTCCGAAAGAAAGCCACATTGTATTTTCAGTAGCTTGTTCGTCATCAGAAAAAAAAGTAAGTACTACCGTTCTGATCTTTGGAACGACCTTTTAAATGGGGCCGGTTTTCTTAAAAATGCAGTATCTCGTGCTACTGAGCTTCAGTCAGGAGCTTGTAGTATTGCCATCGGCAAACAATGTGAAACTGACATCGCTTACGGTATCGTAAAAAATAACTCTGTGCAAACTTTTTTTAAAGAAAAAAGCAAGAACTGCGGACAAAGAAGGATACTAGTCGCTTCTTGGAAATTCTGTTTCCTGACGTTGCTTGTGTCACTATACAGGGCTTAGTTGAGGAGTTCGTTATTGTACTAAGTTCTCGCACCTGAAAAGGATTACAGTCACAGCTCTTGGAATAGGACCGCCCTGGCTGGCGTGTTGCGGCATACTAAAGACTTTGTATGAGGTTGGGGTTCTAGGGGAAAGTTATTTTTACCGCATGGTTTTAAAATATGTCAGTGGCCTTTCCTTTGATAACGTACGGAGGATTTCGACTTGGTGGAATTCAGGATATGCGGGTAGCCTATCAACCCGGCTGGCCTGGCAGTCACCTCAATGTGATGTATACACGCCAGGGCTCGAATAGTACCTTTCGGTATTGCATGCTGAGACAGGTAGAAACAGTTTTCGTGTGCGCCGGTCGTTTTGACGCTGAAAGCTGCAAACAGAAAGAAGATAAAAAAGGAGGGGGGAGTATACGTTATGTGCGGTCTTTTGGGAGACCGCTTGATGTTAGGTATCCAGGCTGGCACGCTCTCCGGGATCATTGCATCAATTCGAGAATCGAATCAAAATCAAGCGTGGGAAATATTTTTTTAGCAAAATGTCGGGGGTAAGTGATAGGAATGAGTATAAGTCACGCGCTTATCAAAGGTGCAAAAAAAATCCAGTTTTCCCCGTTATTATTACTTGAAGTATTTCGGAAGTCGAGTGTCGCGTGTACGAACACTATCTCATCGAAAATCTATATCCCACGTTAATTATTCAAGAAGCCTAGAGGTTCGAATCGCGTTGTCATGTTATTCCTGATACACACATTCTCCCAATCAAGTCGGCACACCACTGTAACGGCACCCCGAGGGCAGCCTCGAACACGGGCAAACTTGCTCGGAACAGAAAGGAACTCGCGGCAGGCATCACAAAGACGCGGGGGTTGCTTCAAATTCACAATCGAAAGTTTAACTCCGCTACAACAATCGTCCAAAGTGGCGTTCTTGGGAAGACGAAAGGTGTTTCGCGATCAATACAATTTAAAGGGGAACAAGCAATAAACGCTGAGAACAAACAGGAGTCGATTTCTATCGAACTGAATATTTTTCTCGATCAAACTTTCTTCGTCGCGTTGAGCCGAGCGATGCTGGAGCGAGGCACAAGGCACTACCTAATACAACCTAAGTTGATGAGCTTAAGGCCACTTTACGGTGGCCTGATGCCATATCGAAGAGGCTAATAGAACCTCCGTGGTTGTAGGACGTTTTCAGGATGAAATATGTGAAATCAGAGAAGAAAATACAAAAGATGAAGAAAACCCCACTATTAAAATATCAGTTTCCGAGGCACGACTCAAAAATCTCTCGCTGATGACCACATATGACTCTTCCGGTTTCTTGGTTCTGTTTTGAGAGATTTGAGAAGAATAGGACCGACTGTCCGGTAATAAGGAGGAAAGATTATGTTCAGCTTTCGCGATGAGGTATCTCAATTAGAATGAAGTGTTGTACACCATCCGATGCAGTATGAACAAGTTTTCTTATCTTTCTTTTTATCCCTGTTAGAGTGGGATACTGCGGTTTACGAAGATGTATGCAGAAGGTGGTTAAACACGAGCTAAATTATTCGCAACCAAGATTTAAGTCATGCGAAGTCATCGTTAGTGGAAGCCTGCTTCGCTCTTCGAAAGTAGAGTTGCTAACGACGAGCCGTAATCTTTCGATAAGTTGAGCAACTTTATGGAAATTTGACTGTTCTAGTTTCTCCATCAAAGAACTTATCGGTCGATTTATCTTCACGAAGCTTTACTTCCTTTTTTTCTGATTACGTCGGGGTAACGGAACACGACTATCTTTGTCGTGTATCGATTGTTGTGGTGGTCTGGTTAGGCACCACCGCTATTCCTCAACGTTACATTGCATCTCTTTCCTTTGAGTTAATTGAAAATCCCTCCCGGAATAGGCGACCTTCCTTTGACGTTTTACAGCCATTGTCACTGGCCGTTTCTAACCGCTCACTCGGGGAATGTCCGTCTTGTTTACCCTACCCAAAGGGATAACTACTTTTGGATGAGTAAACCGTAATCCGTGACACATGTTTGCTCCTCAGCACTGTAAATTTTAAACGTTGGAAGTCGTACTTCTTTGCCGTCACCCGTGCAGAAACAACAGCTTCACAAACCTGGTCAAGAAACCAAGCAGAGTGAGCGCAACAAGGCACCTAACATAACCTAACCTGGGTAAACCTCCTCTAACGCATGTTCTTGATCCTCATAACATAATAGAAGATCCAGAGAACAAGAGGTCAAAACCTTTAAAATTTTACGTGTATAGGTCTAAGAACCCTGCTAAATAATTGCGGTTCTCCGTGCTGCTGATAAATCCTTTTCAATTAAAGGCGGGATTATTGCTCACAACAGGCCTTTTTTCTCACATTTACTATGCCTATTCCTGGAGGAGGAGAACGCCCACGCAGATGTGCCTCGCCTCTTCCCTCATCTCTGAAGGCTCACCACCCTTCGGCTTTGGTGCTCCCAAGCGACAGACACGCAACGAGGCCCGATGATTTTCGCGTTAAAGCTCGTTGGAACAAAAAAAGTCCCCATTGTACTTGTGTACTGTGCATAAATAATAACCGTCCTTTAGCTCGAGTCCGTTACGAATGCTCCGAGTAGAATCGCTATCTGGAGATAGCGACCCACTCAGTTTGTAAGGACTTAGGTCCTTACTTCTATTCATACCTCGCTATTTTGTTCGCCTTCGACGAGCCACCGAGTCGAGCGTCTGAGGCAACCAATAGCAACAAGGCAGGATTCCGGAAATAGCCGAAAGTTTCTAGCCACGGCTTCTGATTGGGTGGCCTTGTTGGTCGACTCGATGGCTCGTCCAACACGAGCGAAGGATTTTCTGCTAAAGTTCATTCATGTAAGCCCGTCCCATACCTATTCTGACTGAAAGCAAGTGGCCTGCCGCACAGAAAAAAAGTTCATCTGGAAATAAAATAAAACAGCTCTTCCGGGCACTTCTGCTGAACATCAAAGAACTTTCTCCGGGTCGAATCAAGATTCATGATTGGTGCCACAACCTAGACAGTCCCCAAGTCACAGTTTCCGATGGTTGATTTTCTACCTTTTGTGATCCATCCTAGTTCAATCTTCCGAGACATTATAATGCGTTTCTTGAGCTTGCGTTACCAAATGCCACTTTACTCGGCTGTCCCCAGATTCTATTTACTTCTCAGCGGCTGTAACCATCACCAAGAAGAAAGCTGTACCATCCTTTCCGACCATCAGATCAAATACACCTCGATTAAGTTAGGTTAAGTCTCGTGCAAGTGCTTTTCAGCTCGTCTTGGCGACGAAAGGTAGAACTTCAAACATGTCGACTTCCGAAATTAAGTCATGAACAGAACTTTCTCCGGGTGGAATCGAGTAGATCAGCGCGACAAAGATGGACAGGCCACGGCGCGGAACGGTGCAGCGGGCGGTCACGTGACGGGCCCAGGTGTAACGCTATCCGATGTGAGAACCACCGTGGTCCAACCACCGCGGCGCAACCACACTGGCAAGGCCCTGGACCGGCCGACCCCGTTGACTCAGTCGCCATGATTATCATGACACACGACGCCACAACAACCACCTCTCCCCTCTCGTCTAACTGGACTGCTTATAATCATGTTTCGCTGGGGAAAATAAACCTCCCACACCGGGGCCGACAGGCCGACTGAGCAGGGATGCATTCCTTGAACGCAATTGCGTCACTTCCAACGGCAAACATCTAGCACATTCTAGCCGATGAAGGAAGTAACCCGAAGATCGTAGTCTTCGATCAACATCGAAGACTGCATAGATCAATTAACTTGCAATTAGATGCGCAACATGAAAATACACAACGATGCACAAATGGGAAACCCCTAAGGTATTCCATATTGTGGAATATTGGCACGGGAATCGGTTTAGAATCTTAAGTTCCATAATGAACTTCCGAGGGTCTAGGTTCTAGCTTTGAATCTGTGGAAATTTACTGATTCTTAGTAGATATCCATTAATTTTTTATCAAAGCCGAACCAATGAATTGAATCAGAGGTTCGAGTTTGAGAATCAGTGGATATCAGTAGATTTCTCATTTGTCTTTAGAGTGAGGGGATTCCTCCAATTTTAACAGTTTGTATGGAGACTTGTACACCATGCATCATGGAGGAGATACAAGACAATAATGGACAACCCGAACGCAATAAACCTCAACCCTATCCGATGCAGACCTCTTTCAGTTGTGAGTTGATGACTTCGCATGCCGAATTTTAGATAGCCAGCCGAGATTCCTCGAAGTTACCGGAGTCGTTGTGTTGACAAGACGAACGAAAACGCGGCCCACCGACCGAACTCTTCCGGACTTCGCCGAAGCTAATACCTTGACACGTCAAGTCCAAATCCGTGAACAAATGTCCAAAACTGTATCAGACAGAGGCGACTGTTCCCTGGGGAATATGACGTCACGATGATAACATGAGCAGTTAATCTTGAAAAGAGCTTTGTAGCTCGTCCAGACGTGTCATCTGTCAAAAGGTAATGTGATTTGAGGACGCGCCCAAGGCAATCAAACAAGTATGGTCTTTCATCAATTATGAATGCAATGCATAAACCGACCGCGCCTCAAGATGCATTTTCCCACTGACAATGATGAATCAAGAGCGGCCCACGCCCAGATAGATTCAACCAACCCCTGATACCCGCTACTGGTCTTTATGAAGGAATCAATCTTGCGTATAAAAATCAATCGAGATATAAAGAAAGAGTTCCATTCTTTGGAAGCTTTCATTTCACAAACGAAATAAAAACGACATCTACACTGGACATTGGAAAGGATGAAATCATCCGCTTGTGTTCCACCTTTCGTCGCTAATCCGAAGTGTCTTCGGAGCGAGGCACAAGACACCTAACCTAAGTGTACCTAATTTAACTGCAGAGCTTCATGCCGCTTCATTTTCGGCGGCAGATATCAGACTTGAGGACAGCTGAATGGAGCGGTAGCAAAGCTCACGAGAAAACCGCAGATTGCTACAATGTGATGCTCTGCTTCGGTGATGGATTCTGGATATGTCACAGTGAAAACCTTTCTCGCCAGTGCTTGAAATCACGCCGGTAAGGTGTTTCACCTGCGAAAGACCGAATCCGCCAAACCAGATTTTAAAGAAGAATCTCTTCTACAACTTTGGGGAAAAACAAACATGTCTACATGACTCCAGAAGTAAAAAGTAAACATGGAATTTAAGGCAAACCTCGAAGTCGTCTTCAGACACGCAAGAGGATTTTCCTTTCTTGAATAGAAGGGCTATTTTAGTGTTAATACGAGTTCAGACACCACAACTCTCAAGAATACCAAAAGGTCATTTTCACTTCAAACATGACGAATGACTTGTGAAGACAATATTCTCGGCATTGTGACAGCAAAAATTGCAATCTGCCTGCTTATTTCAATCGTCAATTTAATGCGGGACCATTCTGAGGAAATAAATCGTTTATTCTGACTTTGAAATTGATTCAGTTATTTATTCAGTAGAAACAAAGGTCGGCATTGACACCAGTATACACGGCCACGATATGAGGGCCCCATTTCCCGCCCCACCCATCTGGCAAGCGTCCGTCTGTCTGTCCGACGGGCCAGCGGCAGCCTCTCCGTTCGTGTCTCCGAAGCAATTAATCATTGGGCAGGTCCAGGTCTGCGTTAAACATACACCATGGATATGTCATCCCCTGGGACATATGAATGGATGACACAGCCCAATTCAATCTGATTACTGAAATTTTCAGCTTTAAACTGTGATTAACTCCCCCTAATGAGCTTGACCACGGCTTATCACATATCAGTTGGATGTGCGCTTTAAAACTAGTAACACGAGGGCTCCTCTTTTAAATGGACGTTATAATTCAAATACCCTAACACGACAACATAAAATGACACGTTGGAAAATAAAATGTTGAAAACATCAGGTTAAGTATGAGGGACGTTAGATCACGCTAAATCACTCATGGATATAAAAAGAAGTACTTACCAGATGAAAGAAATTAAGAAACATCGAAACCTCACTTAAAAGATTGACTTGCTAACAAAACACCCGTTTTAGAGAAAGCTTTAGCTGTTGTGGGTGTGAAACCAAAACGGAGGTAGTACGTATTTTGGTTAATTTTCAAGATAGACCTGCGTTCAGCCACATCATTTAAAAGGTCTCAGCGAGAGCATTTAAATGATGTGGCTGAACACAGGTCTATCTAGAAAAATAACCATAATACGTAGAACTCGCGTTTTAGTTTCACACCCAAAATAGGAAAAAAGCATTCCCTAAAATGTTTCGTTTTTACTATGAGCTTTGTTCTAAACTAGGAGAAGGCTTTGTAATTCTTACGTCGTATATTCTACTATGGTTTAACCTTTCACAAAAAAAGTAAATTATTAGTGGGATTGATAACATACAACCGCGCATGTTAAGTACACCTCGCTCTTGAATCGCCCCTCTCGGCTACCGCCAAGCCAAATTCTTATATCCCAGCGAAGACTATCACGCTTGACCGCAGTCAGGTTAGGTGGTCTTGCCTTGCTCTTCTGAACATGGCGACGAAATTTAGAAACAAGAGGCAGGTAACCTGTACAATTTTCAGAGCATTCTCGTTAACAAGAACTTTCATTGAGATGTATGCGCAAGACAAACGATAAGCTAAGAAAAAAAGTCAGCAGGTACGCGGCCATCTGCTACCGCGTACAAAGCTATGAGATCGGCCGGGGAGATGGGGCGCCGAGGCAATGCCGTCGAGGCTATGGTGCCGCCACGGCAATGCCGCCGAGCCGCTCGGGGGGCCGAAATATTTCCGAGGGAGAAGGTAAGCCGGCCCGGGGCTCTTTAGTTACATTGATATATTGCTTGATTGCCTGATAAAGGCGCAGCCCACTACAGTCGGAGCAGCGGGCATCCGCGGCGGCTGCTGCTGTTTGGGGGCCTGCCTCAATTAGGGGGTGTCTCAACAGAAGCCGGCCTGCCGCCCATCATATGTTATCAATCCTTTATTTCCTTGGTTTGCGCTACAATTGAATACAATGTCACTCACCCGGAAAGAAAGGAAGCGAAATAATTGCATACTGGCCGAAGGGGTAAGGTGAACATGCCGTGTACGTTTTACACGTTACAGTGGATGATTGATGTATTTTAGGTATGCCGCGCGGAGTGGGATGAGAGCGAGACACAAGACACCTATTAAATTGTTCGAGTTCGAGTTGAACTGACAAGGGGAGTTCAAAAACTGTACGCCCCTGATTTTCCTGAAACAAGATTGCGGTACGGAAGGACACCCAAGCCTCAAACTTGCTGAAGAGACAAATTTTTATTACCTTAAAAAAAGCATTCAATTTTGAACAAAAACATTTTTTTTCGATATAATATAAAACCAATAATGATTCTTTGTAGAACACCTAAGAGTAGCGCCTAAGAGTAAAATTTTGAGGATTTTGCAATATTTCTCGCCGTTTTTAACATATTGGCAATTTCTCGTGTTTTTATACATTTTTTGTTCAATTTTTAACGCTGTTTTTAAGTCAGAAAAAAAGGGATCTCGGCAGCAAGTTTTGGGCTTGGGTTTATTTCCATCTTAAAGTCCCGAAAGTTTCAAGAAAATCGGAAGCGGCACTTCAGGTCCCTTGTGAGGTAAGTTGACTATCTTCAGCGCGCCTGCTGATGCGAACTAGAATATTAGACGAAGCATTAAAACCATAGGTTGGTACGTCAAAAGAAAAATTTGCTGCGCATAAAAAAATAATAATAAAAAATGTCCGCTTTTGCATGGAAATGATTTATGCACGACACACAAACTCTGTGACACCCAGTCGAATTCGTTAGCTGATGGTAATATTATTAGGCTAGGTCAAGTTACATTATGATACTTCGCGGTGAGTTCATTTCAGGTTAGACTGAGACATCGTTACAAATCCCAATTTGAAACCAAGAGATATTATGATATAAGGTGGACAATTCAGAAAACGATATTAGTATTTTCCTTAAAGGTACATACAAGTCATTTGCTTCTTTCATATTAACAGAAAACAATACGTCTCGTACGCTGAGGTTTTAATTTAAAAGTAACCGATTAGGGCGTAGGGGCGTTGTTAAAGTCAGTAATAACATAAATTCTCTAAGCTGCTTCACAATATTGGCTTTAGAACTGAAAGGAGCGGCGCCCTTGTGCACTTCTCGAATGGATACAATAAATTGGCGAGCTGAAACTTAATTTTCGCGCGTGGCCATAAATTGCGGCGGGATCGAATTGGTGTGTGGGACAAGCCTTTAGTTCCCGTTGCACGATGCAAATTGTGTCCGTTTTGCGATTCGTCATGGGATTCCAAACTTGCGGCGGATTTAAAATACCCGCCTAGAGTCGGCGACTGCTTTCTCAGAACATATTGAAGGGAACATGTACGCGGAATAATTAGGTAGTGCAAGCAAGATTTGTATCATCTAACCTTCGTGTTCCGGCTTCCAGTTGCGCGCGAAGCCCCGCCCCGCCCATCTCGCTATCATAACCGGAAGGACGGATTTTAACACCTTTTGCACATTTCCAAACGAGAATAAAGCTATCAATGGGAAAACGAGCACGTCTGCTGAGACGTTCCACGGGGCTTAACCGGCAATCTCCATTAAATTAGCGCGGAACGTTCAAAGAAGTGCGCGTTTTCAGGAAACGACCCTTTCCCTAAGTAAGTGAAAGGTTCTGCAATTATTCACCGATGCCGAAACGGCCACTTCTGTTCTTCGAAATTTTTTGAAAAAAATGAGAAAATCGGATTTTTAACGTTTCATTTTATATCTGTTGTACCGTTAATTGTCGAGGTGGGGAGACGGCAACACTGTAAACCCGTGGGGTGAATTTTGTTGGCTATGAATTTCAACGATGATTTTGTAGGCTCTCCATAGATTACTGAATGAAGATCAAAGCCAAGTAGACGCAAATTCAACCTCGTTGGGGGCTACTTTCACTGATTTACCCCATTCGGTGATGTTCACTGCCCTGCAAAAAGGTTATACTTGTGGTTGAAAGTCGAATTTGGGGTGAAAAAGTTGAATATTAAACTCACCCTATTTTCGGGGGTTAAATTGACCCCCAGGACTTAGAGTGAAGGAGAGGCATAGGATTGGCCGTTAGACACCATAAAGTAATGCAATATATATTTTTGCAAAGGTGGAACATTGATGTGAAAATGTACCATTCCACGCTGTATGAAAATTTCCAAATTAAAGGTATATGCAGTTAAGCGAATTGGCGAACAGGCGAACTGACGAACATAGATATATATTCCAAAGACTATCATTTTTAACAAAGTATTGTTTTACAAGGACTTATATCATATAACTTTAATCTTAAAATTAAGAAAAGATCATTTGTATTTCATAAGAAGAAACAAGTAAAGCAAAGTGCAATATTTTGAGGAAAATTGACGAACCTTGGATTCGTCTATGATCATATCAGTTCACCGATGCACTGCTCGCTTAACTTGTTACGCCCTATTAGCAGTTTTTGAAAATTACTAGGTTGGGTTAAGTTAGGTTGGGGAAGTCTCATCAGAATACCGCTGGATGATTAGGACAAGTTAGGTTTGAGCCAGCGTCATCTTAAGACAGGCTCTTTGAGTTCGGTCTCGCCATGTTAAGCTGGATCCCCGACGGCACGAAAGCAGTAGTACCACCTGCTTAAAACAAAATATAAGAAAGTTCTACATGCACAACAATGGTTCAAAGAGACGTTTTAATGCTCTCGGGAACCTCAAACGAGACAATATTTCCGCATTATCCACTGTAGTCTATCCAATACTCTGAAGGGTAATTTTGAGATGATTTCTCAGCAGTTAATCCAAAGTCCCATCTATAGCTGGCAATGGCGTAATTCCAGCTTTAAATCTCCCCCGTTTCCCTGTTTCGCCCTGCTCTGCCTCCAACCCCATTTCTCACAAAGCGAAGTAATGTATCGTTCAACAATCCCATTTTGCCTTTTTCAAGTCCCTCCCACTATTAGCTCCACTATCATGAGATTACACTTGCTTGTCTACAAACATCCCTCTCTGACACTGATACACATCCACTATTCGAAACAACCTAATCATAACGCTATTAACAAAATTTCTTTCCGTGGAAAATAGTAACTTATTTACGCGGAAATTCTCAAAAATTCATAAAAAAGGTATGAAAATAAAATAAAAGATAAGAAAAGACTAAAAAACATTCATAAAAAAGATCATATCTTTTAACAAAAATCACACATTTTTGGATGTAGATCGTTCTACTGTTAGTTCTTGGAACTTTTAGATGCGTTCTACAGAGCACTTTTTAAAATATTTTTTTTAATAGTAAAACACGGAAACAAGGGACCACTGAATATGGTGTGTAAAGACGTGGGAAAGAGGGACCATTAAACTCATTCAGTAACTCTTTTTTTTTCCTTCTTTTTTTCAGATTTTTCTCATCTTTTTTTCCTTCTTTTTCTTTTTTTCAGATTTTTCTCATCGTTTTTTCTTTCTTTTCCTTTCTATCTTTATTTTTTGTATTCCTTTTTTTAAAACTGATTTTACCGTGTTTCATAACTGTCGTCAATACGAAGCATTGGCAGTGCCAACTGCTATGTGTGATTTACGGGCAGGCCGTTCATGAAGATGCATGAGAAGGGGACCTGCACAATGAAAGCTACCGGTGTCTCAATAGAGCTGTAGTAAAACGTTTTACAGTCTTACCGCGACGTCCTTTTATCTCAGCGACTTTTTCACAAAGAAGTCAAAACGCACCATAAATAATCTGTGCTCGTCTCTCGCGGCTGACAGCGTTAAGTGTCAGGAATTTCACTTGACCTAAAGTTTCGCAACTTTAATTAACAAGAGACCAAATCAAGTTTATGAAAAGCGGGCCGGAAGCGTCCCTCAGATGATATTACACTTGCTGCTACAGCCAACTGTAAATTTGTACAATTGTCCCTTCTTAACGGTTGCCAAGCGCTTCGTCGACGTGTAAATCTCGCGCAAAACTTGTGCCCAATAAACTTTCTCTGCACAGCAATTGTCTAAATGTTCAGGGACGCCGCCGGAGACGAGTTCGTTGCACATTGTTGCTTTTCGTCTGAAAAAGAAGACCGCCGACTCGCCGAAAAAATCCAACGAACCCACGAAACGACCACTCATTATTTCGACGGATTCGTTTTCTACCTGTGATCTACCTCATGGAGAAAATGACTTATTAGTTGCCTCAACAAAAACGTTTTGTTAACACTCAAAACTTGAATCAGTGAGAGTCTCAGAATCAGTGAATTTTCACTGAATCTTAAAGATTCTCACTGATTCAAATTACGAGTGGATATACCAGCAAACCAGAATTGTTAAGGTGATAATTTCAATTGTTACAAAAC
>Ga0058701_10001934_pt1 | contig 15242 bp, 11 predicted proteins | sample AgamicOrMae_FD_97039 | JGI IMG/M metagenome (GOLD analysis project Ga0058701, IMG submission 97039) | Agave microbial communities from Guanajuato, Mexico - Or.Ma.e | ecosystem: Host-associated > Plants > Phyllosphere > Phylloplane/Leaf | place: Guanajuato, Mexico | collected 2012-06-04
ATTTTTTTCCTTTTTTTTATTTTTTTTCCTTTTTTTATTTGTTTCCTTTTTTTATTTGTTTCCTTTTTTTATTTGTTTCCTTTTTTTATTTTTTTCCTTTTTTAAAAAGTTTTTGAATTTGTGGAACTATCCTCCTTTTTTTTCTCTTCTTTTTTTGGGTAGTTTGTGGGTTTGATGCAAATACTACTCAAAATGTGTTCTTGAAGGAGCATAACTTGCGCTCTGTAAAATTTATACCTTCTTCTTGTAAGCATTTAAAAAAATTACTTTAATTCATTTACATCGGTTTTTATTAAAATTTTTATTGTTTGTCTTATATTTTTGTCGAAATGCGCATCACGTCTCACAGCATCGAAAAAATCGCGCACTTGGCTACCAGCCCTGTTTTCGCTCTTAACCCATCGGACGCGAGCTGAGGTAGTGCGACGTGTTGCAGAACTGTGAGTACGCGTCGCAGCGAACCGCTCCTCTCCCCTCAGGACAGGGTATCCCCGGCCAGCAGCCGGAGTTCCAGCCCGGGATCGTCGGCGGCCTCACCACCTGGCTACCGTCGTCGAGCACCGTCCAGGTCCAAGCCCCGCACCGCATCCCCGTGGCGCCAGTAGCGCCGCCCCAGCCGGAGCCTCATGGACCCCCTCAGTCCGTCGCCACCATCGACGGCTGCAAGTATATCGTGGTGCCCAAGCACAACGTCCTGTCCGTGTCGCCCGCGATGAGCGTGAGCGGCGTGCAGGGCAGAACGAGTCCGCGGCCGGGCGCCGTGCCCCCGCCGGGGCCGCAGGGACCCCCAGGCTCGTCAGCCTCCCCTTCCGGTGTTTACTTCGTGCCCTACACCAACCCGTCCCAGTATGTCCTCGTGAACGGCGCTGCGGGCTTTTCTCCGAACTTGATGCTGGGCGGACTCGACCAGTTCCAGTAAGTACTGTCTGTCGCTGGGGAACGTAATTTAGCTAACTCGAGCCGTGCACGTCAAGTCTATTCGTTGCTCGCACGACCATGCCATTTTCTTTACTGTTAGCACTTCTTGTACAACTGTGTAGTTACCATCACAGCATGAGTACGTCGAAAGATGAACCTTTGTATGGGTGGGCCGGGTGGGTGGCTCAGTTTGTTTCTTCCGGAAATGGTTCATATTGGGTTAAATACATACGTGTTGCACTTGGGTTCTACTTAATTTTTTTAACCCTACTTTTTGAGACATTACGACGTATTTTTTTCTAATTTATATTAACAAAAAAATCTTTTGATGAATCCTTAAATATGATTAATACAAGAACGTCTCAACAAAATAAGCGAGAGATTGTTAAACATGAAATAAAGCGATTTCACAGAGTAATACGCCATAATATTTCTTTTTTAATTAGACAGCTAAACGGAACGGTCGTATACGATTAACTATATTCCTTATAATTCAAGGAAGGTTATTGAGCAAGGTTAAGATCTACCGACATTTCTTTGCTGTGAGGTTAAATTATAGACAGAAGAGAAAGTGGTGTTAACTCAAGAAGTTCTATTCTACCAGTGTCGAAGACGACGCTTTTTTTTCAAGGATTTCTTTTCGTAGTGTCTGCATTATCGACACAGTTGTGCAGTGTGCTTTGGGATGGATGTGGGGTGGACTGTCGCTGATTCCTCCATCAGCCTTGTTCTTTTATCATTGTTGGACCGCATTCCCTGCACAGTCGAAATCAAAAATCGAGTTCCCCTCAAGGACGGGTGCCGCGACTTTTGGTCTCGACTGTACCAAATCCTATCCTGAGCCTTCCATCCACCCTGAGCACACAGTATTGAAGACTTGACACGTCACTCTAATCTCAATAGGCTACAAAAACATAAAGTCTAACTTTCGTTTACGCTAGTGTTCTGTTCGTTAATGTAAGGTGTATTAATTTATTTTGTTCTGTTTTTTCAGACATAGCAAGGACTGTTTTCGTCATTGTGTGCTCCCCTCCCTCCTCCCTACCTGCACCACCTCCTTAGTATAAACAGAGGCTGAGGTTTAGTGTACTTTTGATGACTGTTTGGCCAGGCTTCGCAGTACTTGCTGCAGAGAGAGTAATCGCTGTGTGATGTGTTGTAGGAGGCGAACAAAGGGCTCCGACGACCGGCCCCTGGAGCATGTGGGCTATGCGCCTCCCCCTCCCAGGGACTTCATGAACGAGCTGTCCGTCGGCTACGCAGTCCTCTTCCACGTCATGGAGTACCTCAAGGTGGCTGAACTTCTGCGCTGCTCGAGAGTTTGTCGGATGTGGAGGGACGTAGCCCTCCATCCCAAATTGGTGAGTGCACGGAATCAGTTAACCCATAACAGCTCAAAATGTTTGGAGTGAAATTTAGCTTAAGAGAAATTGGAAGGATGTTTTCCACTAAAATACGCAATTTTAAGATTTGGAAAATGCTTAAAGTATTACACTTCAAGTTTCCAGAGAGGTGATATTTTTTAAATCGTGACAGTATTGAACTGAAAAGATTCTCTAAAATAATTTTTACAGGGAAAGTCTTGGAATGGGGCAAAAATTCGATTTCGGGATTTTGATGGATTTACACGTTCTGAGGTCCCCTGAGCCCAAAAAAGTGGTCCATTTAAAATACATTCAAGGCTTTTTACGTGCGTTGAAGTCTCCCCCACATAATTGCGTTCTTGTCATGTGCCTAGTATCCCAATGTAAATTCATGTCGGGTCAATAGCAACACCCTTTTTAAAATCCTTATCTCGGCGATTTCAAACCCCCTTAGCCTCGCATTTTTTTTTCTCTCATTGTTGGGAGTAAAATTTTTTTAAAGTAACCTAAAATTTCCGAGTAATTTCTGGAAGTTTTCAAGCCTCTGGAAACTGCTCCAAATTAATCGTCGATAATGGGGCTTGTGACCAACTTTTATCAAGAGAGCCAACAGAAAGAGCTCAAAAAATGACGAAGACAAGTCCCAAGCAGCACCTAGATACAAGCAGCCGATTGTCCGGAAATGGAGCTTAAAGTTGCTTGTGAAGTCATGGAATCCGTGGAATTCAGCAAAATTTAAGGATTCTGACGTCACAGGCAAATTTGAGCTCGATTTCCGGGCGATTGTATCAACATGCGGTTTTTTGACGTTTCTTCGTCATTCTGTGAGCTCTTTCTGATGGCTATCTCGATAAAGATTGGTCAAGTACCCTATTTTGAACAGTTTTCTGGGCCTAACACGTACTATATTATCAGTACAATCTGCGACCCTCAGTTTTGAATGAGCATTTGTCGCGTTGTTTTCCAAACCGGGTGAATGAGAGCTTTCCGATCGTCCGTTCCAGTGGCAAACCGTCCGTATGAAGAATTCGCAAGTGTGCGACTGGGACGCGTTCGCCGACGCCCTCAAAGCCAGAGGGACCCGCGTGCTCGACCTGAGGAAGATGTTGGTGCAAGGCAGGGCCGAGGCCACGGACCGCATGTGGACGGAGTTCTGTAGAGTGATCGGCAGAGTAGACACGCTCCAGCGGGTAGAACTGTCACGCTGCAACTACGGCGTTGTGGAGCAGCTGGCTCGAACCTGCCCTCAACTACGAGTCATCAACGCGGTTGCCCTCAAGTAAGTTATCCACAGTGTTTTCCTGAATAGAAACGCGCGATTTCTTAACCAATTCCAGTGTCGAAAACTGGCTTTGCATACGCTTATACCTAAAATACATTAGAAACCTTATCTTTTACGAACGGTTGAAAACACGATGCGCGTCAGACATGAAGGCGCGTAACCCATGGGAAAGTACGACCCGAAATTGCGTTAAAGAGGAAACCCATAAAATGCCTCTGCTTTTATAGTATTATTACTACCCCTTAAAAAATGGATTATGGACAGGAGGTTTTTAACAGGCCTGTTTTACAGCACAAAGAACTCAATTGAGTATTTTATTTTCAGGAGTGAAACCGCTGATTTGGAGCCTCTCAGAGGACTACCTCTGCTAGAAGAATTGCGTCTCAAAGGATTGAGCGGAGTTACGATCTGCTCTAGTTTGGAACCCCTGCTTTCCACTCACCTCCGTCATTTGGTACGCAAACTAAAAGCATTTTGAAGTCATTGTCCCCTCAATTCGTCCGTGTTTGTACCTAAACTTTAAATATCAATCGGGTTATTTTTTTTGTTGCCTTATATTTGTAGAACCAATTCATGTCGCCCTTTTATTTTCTGTATGCTGTCACTAAAATAGTGTTAAATTGTATGAAATGCTGCTAGAATTGTCTTGTATATGGCACATCGGTCGGAGGAGGGAGTGACTGTCCTATCCGATTGGCTTTTTTGTGAAAAAAGAGTTTTGTGTTAATTGTGTGTGATTTTCCTCGACAGTCTCTGACCTCCTTCAAAAACATCAGCAGTTGTAATCCCAACTTAATTGGGGACCTGCATCAACTGGAGTCACTGGAATTAGGAGAATGCGTCGATTTACCGGAAGATTTCGGCACTTCCCATCTCTCTAAGTAAGTGTCAGATCAAAACAAGAATGCCACTGATTAAAAAATTTTCGACCCTACTTTATCGTAAGACAAACTCACCCGTTCTCATATTGTGATTAGTTTTTTATACGAGGATAGTTCATTGTTGAAATATCCCCTTAATGTCCAATGTGCCTTTGCACCCACTCCTTACGAGTAACTTAGTAGAAATCGGGCCTTAAATGTTACCTGAAAGAAAACGAAACAGCTTTTGGACCCATGCAAATATTGTGCTCTTTTCTGCACACCTCTTGCACTTGCTGGCGCCATAATGTTTGTAAATACACACACGATTCATGGAAAACTGACCCTCGCATTTTTGAAACGGACGAAAAGACTCGAAATTTAAATAAATCAGAAACGATTTATCGACTTTGATTTTTTTTTGGCGTATTTCGGAAACCTTCGATCAAAGTCCCAAGCATGTTCTAGTTAGAGACACGTCTCGTGGAAGGGGACCCCGTGCGAGTTCAAATAACTCAAATCTTAACAAACTTGCAACGTTTTTTCTCTCATGTTCGTAGAACAATATTGGAATTCTGACGAAAATTCCACCGCGATTTCAGCCCCATGTTGGGCTTTAGTGTGCTCAATATTCTAATTCAACAACTTTCGAGGACATATTAGGATAGAAAAAAATAGCAACACAATTGTTTTTCTATGCTTTTTCCAAGACTCACCGGCGGGGTGTGTATGTAGTGTGAGGGCCCAACCAAAATCCCCCCTTTGCTAATTTTAGCCTATTTCCCATTGTTTTTAAGTAATCTTCCAAGTCAATATCAAACCCTGAACAAGTTTCAGCTCACAATGTCGATGTATTCCTACTCACATTCGAAGTAGTATCTTTGAATTAGTTAATCGTAATGAACTTTGCTTCGATTCAGATTACACAAACTGCAGAGGTTACGTCTGGAGAAGGGCCACCTGCCGGGCTGCCCGGTCCTGAGCATCCTGGAGGGCGTGGCGAGCCTCAAGGCCCTCGAGCAGCTCGAGCTGATCAACTTCGACGTGAAGCCGGGCTTCGACAAGATGCTGGCTCGCTGCAAGCAGGTGAAGCGCCTCATGCTGATCCCGACGTACATCACCACGTCGGCCGCCACCAACAACATCGTGCTCACCTGCATCCCGCTGCTGGCCAACTCGCTCACCCACTTCGTGTGGGGCCTCACGCAGGAGCTGACCCGCGTCACGGACCTCTTCATCGACCAGTGCGAGGCCAGGAAGGGCCTCAAAGGGGGCAACAAGAATTCCTACCCAGGAGAATGCATTCCGATCATCAAACCTGTTGTGGTACGTAAAGGCCGTTCTGTGGTTTACTAGCGTTTGCGAGGATTCTTTACGAGTAACGGGTAGGATTTTTTCAGGGGTTGCGGTTGACCCGACGTGCATTAATACAGGGTGACTTGAACGCACGGAACCCAACCTAATACATTTTAAATGGGGCAGTCGGGTCAATAGACATTCCCTTTTTTCGATTCGGTGAAATGGCGTTGTTCAGACGACAAAGCTTGTAAGATTACGGTATTTGTCCGTATTTGAGCCTCACCCAGGTTTTCAAAGGGCTAGGTTTGAACCTAGTTCCATAGGACACGCGTATAAACGCTTCCGTGTATAAGCCGCGCCCGGTTTTTTGAGGGGTACAGACGGTAAAAAAAAGTGCGGCTTATACACGGTTAAATACGGTATTTTTAAAAAAGCGCGTCTAAAAAAAGTTTCTTTTTTTCTTTTTTTTTTAAGTGATAGATTGGTTTTGTATGAGGAGGCCATATTTTAATTTTTTCACCTTGTACTAGTTTGTGGTTGAGAATAGTATTCAGATGTAGGCCATCTTTTTTTTTTTTTCATTTTTGCCTTGTCTAGAGTCAGGGAGAAAGAGCTCCAAGAGTCGACAGAAGATAGGAGGGGTTGATTTTCAAAGGTCAGATTTAATTTCAAGATAGATGTTATATATGTAAAAAAAAAAAAGATCCGATAAAATTTTGTTAAATAGCACATTGCAAGGGATCAATATTGTATTTTAGGTCATAAGATCTAAGCGTGTAAAAAAATAAGGTTAGATCTGACAAAATAGCTATGTAATTTGGAACCTATTCAGTCTTACTACTTGGCGGCGTGTGGAATACACGAACAAGTATGAGTGTTAAGGAAGGTGAAAAATGTTTGTTCCAGAATGTGAAGAAGGATGACGACAAGAGAAAAGGGGATGAAGTGAATAAGACTGACGAACAAAGCAAGAAAGACGAGAAGTCGGAGCGGGAGAAGGACAAGGAGAACACCGAGCCCCTGGACGGCGACGACGTGGAGAGCTTAGTCCGCGGGTTCCGGATCGTGTCCACGCAGGAGAGCGACAACTCGGCCACCTCAACCACGCCGCCCGTCAGCATCCTCCCCATCCCGAAACTCCACAAACTCCTCGTAGCTCTCTTACCATCCACACGAGTGAAAATCCTCAAGGTCCCCTTCCCCATCACCTGGAGACAAACTTTTCCCGAGCCCTCACACTGGTAGATACAACATCGTCTCGTCGGTAGATGGCGCTCCGGTCACCTGTACATAGTGACAACCTCGAGAACACAAAAACCGTGTTCCCTGGTTATGTAAAATATATACTATTGCTCTACCCTACATTTTTTTAAAAAGAAAAATAATGAAAAAAAAACATTTGTAGATAATGAAATGACTTTGTACCTGTGTGGTATGCATCTCATGTTTTAGTTTTCTTTCACGTTTGCAAGTGGACCTCAAAATTTAGAAATCAGGGTTTTAGAGGCTGCAGTTAGTGTACGGAATGTGTGTGAAAGTTGTATAGGACTACTCGTTAATTTTTATTTGTGTTTAAAGCAAAATAAATACTGGATTTTTTTTTTACGTTCAGTTTTCTAAATGTTGCGTGCTTCCCTCGTCCGTATTTTTTCAGATCGGAGCCTGTGGTGAGTGGCATATTTTGGAGCCTATTCTCCGTTCTATTCGATCCCTTGTAATTGGGGAAGGTTTAAAGTACAATTTCATGTATATTTTAACGGTGTAATTATATTTTATGTATGGAAAAGTATTTTAAATGGAACTCGATATAAAATTAAATATCACCTCAACCCCTATGTCACCTGCAGCTGATGACAGTCGATTTACAAATATTCATAAAACGCTTTAGGATACTTATAACGGTCGCAAGAATCCATCACTAAGTCGACGATGATTTTAAAACGAGTAGATTGAACCTCATTGTATTGACCCATAAGATTTTCGTTCTTTTTCATAAAACAATGGGGCGAATTTTATTTTCTGTATTGTGAAAAACACCTCGGAAGTTTTTCAGTACAGACAACTTCTTCGCGCAAGTGTTATTACTTTGATTATTCAAGAAAAACGGCTTGAAGTCCAGTTCGACGTGTTTCTGCGGGCTCCTTGTGAATTGTTTTAACAAAAGTCTCCGACCAAGGAGTGTACTTTTTTTTAGATTTCCAGAAGTGAGTGAACGTGTACAAAAAGTGAAATTGCCAATGCATTTTTGTCTAAGGTAATGTTTTTCAGTCCACTATTTCAACTGTTGCGAATCAACTAGCTAACCGATTATTTTGTAAGTCTTTAGCTGAGTTTGTTGTTTATCATTTGTTGATCGAATGTAAACAAAGTTACAATACAGAGTGGTGCCTAACAGAGTCGAGAGGTTGGATGCACGTGGTGTGGTCATTTTCGGACCACTGTCGTGTATTTTTGATTGGATGTCGATTTTTTTGTGCCTATCGCAAGCCACAATGGAGGAGGGCGCGGAAACGGCTCGAAGCCAAATGTGTGTGAGAAAAGGGAAGATTTCATTGATAAAAATATTTACTTTCAACCTGAGTCATTTTCCTTCCATGGATCCCGAATTTCCCTCTCGTTCAGCAACATACGTTATATGACGGTTCTCAAGAGACAAGCGCATGGTGCAGAAACGGTGCTATCCTCTACATTAGAAATCGTTTATAACGAAATCGTATATAACGTATTTAGCACATTATAGTGACTGGAAAAAAAAAGAGGTGTGGGTGATTGGGAGAATTTTGCTCGAAACGTTTTGCTTAATTAAACCTGACTCCTGACTAAATATTTTTTTTCGAGAAAAGACTTCAATCATGAAACTTTGGCGAGAAAAACATACTCCTCTTTTTTTTTGGCTCGATAAGTTCTTGTCAATAACTGATAAAAGGAAAAAAAAACCTGCCCCAATTCCTATTGCAGTTTCTTGGGAACCATAAAAGCTTGACCAACATTTTTTATTTTATTTTTATGGCAACAATTTTTATTCCGTGTCAATTTCTTTTAACCGTATCCTCTTTTCCTGTTACTATTTTGGTAGAAGCAAGAGTTAGTCAACCCCGTCAGTTCCCACAAAGTCTACAAAGCGGAACAGAAATCAGCACCCACTCATTCACGGTGATCTACAGGGACCTATCCAAGGTTAATTAAGTGAGATGTTCTTAAAGATACACCCATAGGAAAGACAACATTTGGTATTGGGGAGGGTTCAATCTTCAGAGAACCCCCTCGGGACGAACACTGCTCGGTGCGTCGCCGAGAGCCGGCATGGGAGCGAGAGAAAAGTTCCTTATTATCTTTTACGGATTCGCAGTCCCAGAGAGATGAAAGACGAAAAGTAAATCAAAGCTTCATTTATTAAAAGAACCGGAAAGCTCGTTCCGAAGAGTCATTATCGCATCAGTAAGCTTCGTTGGCAATAATGCTGAACATACGCAGACAGGGGCAACATATGCTTCGATGACGCAACGCGGATCGTGCGCGTGGCCGCCGCGGCAACTGCAGCCGCAGCGAACGTTCTTGGTTGTTGGGCTGGTCGCGCCATGACAGACACAGCGCCTCAGCGGTTGCAGAGCCTCCAGGCCGCTGAGAAGTGAGAACCACACATCAGTTCACTCCGTGCCGCCGCGCAGTACTCATCGGAATTCGTGCGTTCCACGGAAAACCCGTGTTTGTTTTGATACGCCATCGAGAATTCGCAGTGCCATTCAACTAGTGTCTTTTATACCAGTGGCCAAGTGAGTGTCAACATTTACTCGGAGAATCGTCCTTAACTCGGAGAAGAACAAGTGACACCTTGTTCAGGTGAGTTGCGATTTGCAAGTCCATGTCAAGGTAAATCGAATGGACACTAGATACGTGCCATCGTCCAGGTTAAGTGCACACCCAGCGTAAGAAAGAGCTCAGCTGGTTGTAAACAAAGCATGATAATCGTTCACGATTGAGTTTTCGTGTTTATACCTGTGCGGAAATGCAGGTTTTGATGACATCATCGGGACCTTATGGAATCAACAGCTGATTTCCTCCCAGTTCTAGCGTCTAGGGCATGAACCAAGGTCGTTGCTACTCGATACCTGCCATGCACTTTTAATGAAAATTGCCTTGGTAATGATTGCCAAGACATTTCACTGCTTGTCTGCTTGCAGCAACAATCGACGTTTTCGTTCGCAATCGAGAAAAGACATCTCACGTTTATTTGTTGCCTTTTAACCAACATACTGCCCCGTAATGAATTTCCCTGTTGAAATCTCTTTTTCGAAAACAATCATGGTTCCGGCCTCCCCAAATCTACTGTTCATTTGAAAGGTTGTATTTTCTGCCATCGATTTTTTTACGGTGGTGAAATCTTTCATTCATTAAATCATGAGCACTAACAACTTACAGCCGCTTAATAGTTATTACTACAACAAAGGTGGTATTAAACTAGGTCGGGATAGGTCGCTTAACTTCCTCGCGTTGCTACACTCTGCACGGCTGTCGCTTCTCGGTGGCTGTAGGTTAATTTCTATGTCCATGGCCAAGGTATCAATAGCCTATTCCTGGTACTTTCTCCGCTATGAGAAGTGACACTTTAATGCCTGACAGTATAGGTACCGGTACCCAATTCATTTTATCGCTTTACAACCCGTAAGCCGCAACACCTACACCTCAGCTACACTCCCAAGTAGTGGTTATAGCGATACGTTAACCGCACCGATAAACTGACATTAAGACAAAGGGCGATAAAATACCAATAACCACACGGTGATATACGTCAGGTAAAGGGGACTGCCCGTAAGCTGCGAGGCTGCCTTGGTCCCTCCAAAGCCTCAGCCATATGGATTTCTCCCGTTCTCTAAGAATTCAGATTTATGGCTCTTGTTAGAATCCCCTGTGGAAAAGTTGGCTGTTTTCCTAAATACCGATGCATTCATGCCATTTAGCGGAAAAACTCATTTCGCGGTATTTAAAAATCCAAGTCATGTTTGTGTACTTATTATAGCTAACTGTAGCAGCTCTGAATGCCCGCATCTTTTCATAATAACTCCACTGGTATAAGAATACTGTACTTGGGAGGTGCTGTACCGTACGTGTTTTGAGCATAAAGAGAAAATTGATACGTACGCGTGGAGGCTCTCAGTGTATGTAGCTATCAATAGCTATACGAAAAGGAAAGTTCTAGGAGATCCCTTTTCATTGGTAATGATTTTAAACCAATAACAGTATTCTAAACGATTTCCCTTTTTTTTGTATGTAATATCGCCCTCCCAACCGATCGACACTTGAATTAGAAATTTAAATATCTTTACTGAGTGAGCCGCGATTTCTCACAATTTTATGAGGCAAAACTACTCGAAAAGTTTATTCGGCAATTGAGGTGTGTCTTGAAAAGTAATCTCCAAAATACGTGTTATACAGTACCCGTTTTACGTACCCAAAACAGGTATGGGAACCCAAAAATGCGGATATTTTATCAAGGTCGTGTCAGCAAAACCTTACATCTTCAACCCGTTAAAAATAGATTGGTTTTAACGTGTTGTGCACTCGCGGTTTCGCAGCTTGTATTTTTCCTCGTGTTTTACCGGTCTAATCTTTTAGCACATGGGTTCGCGACTCAAGCGGCACACATGTTAGCTGCCCTTTGCCTCGCTTCGATATCGCTCTGCTCGCCAAGCCTGATACCTCTTGGCGGCAGCAGCTACCGCCAAGTAAGCGGCATTAGGCTTGGTGACGCAAGGTTGAGCATGATGTGGGATCGGCAACTTATTGAGAATGATAGGATGGTCGGATTTTTGCGCCTTATATTAATTGCGATAGCGTTATTGTGCTGCTTTTTGCAGCTTTCAGTCAGAAACTGCAGGCGGGTGTCGCTCGCCTCCGACCTACCCGCCTGACACAAAGGTTAAGACTCGAACCGGTTTCGGCCGAGCCGGGCGATCGTGTGGCCTGGGCCCCTCACGACCAACTCCCAAGTTCGTTCAACCCGACAGTCAACTTCCCATAGCACACGAAATGTATTTCGAATATATTTAGTTGATGTTTGCATATCTCGCGCTTATTTTCTTATGCGCTTCTTTTCTGCTCTAAAAAATTTCCGATAAAATTAAAATTATTCGGTAAGATTAGCTACAAAATCTTAAAAAAATAAAAATATAAAAAAAAAATAATGTAAATTTTTTTGCGAGTTTATGACGTATATGTCTAAAAAAAATCAATATACGCTTCTTTTTTAATTAAAAAATAGCTGTTTTTTTGTTTATTTTTTATTTTTTTATTTTTTTATTTTTTGGAATTGAAAATTAGTTCTTTGAATTAAAGAGGACCATAAAATTCAGCTGGGCAAGGATAGAAGTTGGTTTAAAATGTCCTCATTTTTTTTTTCATTTTCCCACCCGCACTGACGCAATGCGGTATCTGCAAGGGCATAAGTTTCACTTGTAGCTATAGTTCATCCACCCCTAACTGTTGAGGGTTAGCAGGGCACTGAGCTACTTCGGTTCATTCAACCCGAACTTTCGAGGGTTTGCAGGGCAGCGAGCTATCTTCGGTTCATTCAACTCAAACTTCCGAGAGTATAGCCTTGGCACATAGCTATCTAAGGTTCATTGAACCCCAAAGTGCATTTTGCACCGGTATTTGCAAGGGTTGCTTTCTCACGAGACTATCTCAGCTTAAGCTGCTCGCAAAACAAAAGCGGGGGGGGGGATCTTGACAAAGTCACTGCAGTAAGTTACACAGCGTTATGTGTTGAGCTTTCACCATAGGGCGTCTCCGGCCGGCCTGTGTGCCCTCGGGACTCGACACGTTCGCCAATCATAAACGAAAACATCTTTTAAGAAAACAACGAGCGCACGGAACTTCTAGAGCGATCACTACGTGAGCACGGAGCGGAGCCACTTTGCGCTATCGTTTCTAGTTTAGCGCATGCGTTTCGAGTTGGTAAATCCTGGGAACGTTTTTGGTTCAATTTGATATGTTTTCTGGTATACGCGTTCGTTGTGTCGTCCTGGAAGTATGGTATTGTGTGTGGCTTTGTGTTTCATCCAGGAACATGAGTAGATTTTTTTTAAAAAAATTTTGAATAACGGTGCGGTTGCGAGTATTTTTGTGTGGTGCGTTTGGAAAAATCGGCTTTAGCACGAATGGATTATTTTATCCGTAAAACAATAAACTAAAAAATTGAGGTTTGAATTTTGTATCACTCTCTTTTTAGAGCTGGCCGTATTAATGTTTTGAAGTAAATAAAAAAATGGTCCTTTAATATTTTGCAGAATTTAGTTTTGAGAAAAAAAATGTGCCGTACGTAATTTTTTTAAAAAAGTAAATCTTTCGCTAGGACTTCTACGATATTACCAAGCTTACGACGTTTTTTTTTCTAAATGTATAACTATAGGCTTATTGAAATTAGACTGAAAGGGCGATTAGCTGAAAAGTTTTACCGAAATTCGAACTAAAAGTTGGGAATTTCAACTTTGAATTATATTCAGTGACTACTAAACAACTTAGAAAGCCCTTTTTAAAAATAAAAAAAAGTAGACCAAGGGTAGAAGGGCGCTGAGGTAAATCGAGTAGGGCTCGTCCATAAACCACGAGGCCATCCACGAGCGGTGGGGCATTCCAATGTTACTATGCACGACGTTGGAGGTTTCGCCGGGATCAGCCCTAAGACACCACCACCGCGTTTACTGACGATCCCCAAGCTTTTCCGGATTGAAGACTCCACGCGGGCCAAGCTTGAATATGAAAGTGAGAAATAAGAGCAGAGCAGTGATGTATCACTTAGTAAATGTGTAATTGACCTCAAAGGAGCATAGTGAAGTAAGACGGCGTTAATCAGGAGTTTCCGTTTTGAAGGGATTGAAGTGTGGCAACACCGCTTTACGTCCCGCAGCCGCCGCCGGACCTGCCTCCTCAACATTGTCCATAAACGACTCTTTGTTTTTCTCTCAAGCTCGTTTCTTCACCGACTTTTAGCACTGTAGGTGTGGGGTGGTCCCACTGGATTTCGGCCACACATCCGTTTAACCAACAACAGCCCAAACTGTTCAGAGTGAAATTAAGCTTAAGAGCAATTGAAAGGATTTTTACCCATTAAATTACGCAATTCTAAGCTTTGGGAAATGTCTTAATTACTAAATTTTAGGTTTCCAGAGGGGCGATATTTTTGAAATTTTGACAATACTCAACTAAAAAGATCCGCTGAAATAAAATTTTCTGTTTCCGAACGGCAACGCTGGGCGGTAGTTTAAGTCTCCTACTCTTGATCACATTTTCTACCGCTCGTGTTTTATCTTCCTGTTTTGAGCGGACCAGAGCAGAGCGAGGCACAAGACATCTAACCTTTACGCGGTTACGTAAGGTCCATGACCTTAGTTACACTTCGCTAGTTTTAACGATAAAGGTTAGGTTAATCGGGGTGGAAGAAAATACACGAAGAATTCGAGCTCGGAGCGGGAATATCGTATTTCTCAAATCTTGTATGAGACTTTCTCAAAATAAGCTTACCTTAGTCCTTTTGACTCGCCTCTTGCTAAGCGTCATAACCAGTTTCGAAACCCTTTCGCCGATCACACTTGGAAATGAGACGTGCGGAGCCTACTTCCAAATTCAGTGAAAGTCTCTAGAATTTCGAAGCAGTGCATTTTCATTGATCTCTCACTCATCTAGGTCTTAGTTAGCCAGGTTTTTGATATGTGCAAAATTATAGCATTTAACAATGTTTTGAGCAAGAAAAAAATGTGAATTTTTTAAAGCCAGACTTTTAACCCCTTTCTCTATTGAACGTCAAATTTCTCAGTAAAAAAAGTCTCTCTTAATCTGTGTGTATAAACCAAACGGTAATGTGCTCAAAATTATTTTACAACATTTTAAGCAAGAAAAAGATTGCGGTATCTTAAAGCCAGTCTGTCAACCATTTCCTCGGTTGAATTCGGAAAATTTCTCAGTAAAATGATCTTATCTGTGTGTAATAAACCAAAAGTTTATAGGCTCAAAATTGAAGCATTTTCAACATTTTAAGCAAGAAAAAAGATTATTTCTTAAAGCTAAGAGTAACCCTTTCCTCGGTTAAATTCGGCAAATTTTTCAGTGAGAGCGAATTGCAAGGAACGGTGAATCAGAAGGCGCGGCATCGCGGGCGCAAGTCAGGGTTTCCCCTTCTGCACCGCAACTCACAAACGTTTCACTCATTATTCATAGTCTCTGAAAAGAAACATAGAGAAGTGAGGATGGAACATCTCCAACAGTATTGATTGTTGGATCATCCACCTCTGTGTTTCACCCTTGTTCAACATTTCATGACATTATGAGGATAAACAACGTACAACTGTGTAGCTCCGCTCAGAAATGCCTTGTGCCTCGCTTCGATACGACTCCGTTTGGTGAAGCCTGATGGTGCTTACTCTACGGCAGCAGGACACACTGTCAAGGAGTAAGCATAGGTTTGGAAGCCAACTTTGGGTACCTTTCGTCACCAAGTCGAGCGAAGGGGGGGGGGGGGGAAAA
>Ga0058701_10001935_pt1 | contig 15241 bp, 7 predicted proteins | sample AgamicOrMae_FD_97039 | JGI IMG/M metagenome (GOLD analysis project Ga0058701, IMG submission 97039) | Agave microbial communities from Guanajuato, Mexico - Or.Ma.e | ecosystem: Host-associated > Plants > Phyllosphere > Phylloplane/Leaf | place: Guanajuato, Mexico | collected 2012-06-04
GGAAAAACAGGTTTTGTTATACCAACAAAGTCATTTGTTAAAATAGGGATAACAAAAATATTTTGTTACAACAGCAAAATGTTTAGTTCTATCAACAAAACGTTTGGTTGCTGCAGCAAAATTTTTGGTTGGAGCAACAAAAGATTCATTTGTTGTCCCTAATGTTGTTGCCGTAACAAAACCATTTTTTCCGTGTGTTGACTGTTGAAAACACGGGACATTGTTGACTCAATTTGAGAAGTTTCCTTGTCTTGTGTTCAACGACTATCCCCTTATAAAGCTGAACAGCGGAGCGAAATTCGTTACCTAATCTAACTTAGGTTGACTTATCCTAACAGTCGCTAAGCCTGATGCTGCTTACTTCTCGCGGTGGCAGTTACTTTCACCAAGAAATAAACAGTGGAGAGACGAAGCACAGGCGGCCAAACTAAACTTATTCTAATCTTGATTAGCTTGAAATAACCTGCGCGGTTATGTAGTTATCCTCATAGTGTTATTTTTAACAATTAAGCGTTACAGGAGAAGTTAAAAATCTTATTTTTGAAATGTTCATGCATATAGGAAACCATGGGGTTATTTTTATATGGTTGTTCACACAGAACACTTTTCTTTGTTGCAGAATAAATCTGGAAGTTTGGCAAGGACCCTTAAATCAGGTATTACAAAATCAACATTGTACCGGTTTGAGACACCTGATTATATCAACTTTAGGACCAAGCAAAAAAAAATCTTGTATTTCATGGACGAAATTCATAAACCCTTAAAAAGAGCAATAATTTTAGAGTAAATATTAGAGGCTGGAATCAGTGATTGAGGAAGTAAAGTGACGGCAAACTGCCCTTGAGGCGAGTGATGACGAAAAAGGTACGCGGAGAGCTCAGGTAGCTGAATTGAAACGGACCCGTCTGAAAACCCCCCTGGGGAGGGGAAGCGTGGGGAGGGGGACTCGCTGCTGGAGTCCCGGCGGAAGACACACTGACGCAAACAATACTCACAGACTCACAGGCACCTCCAAATTCCAGAATGATAGTGGCCGTTATCAAAAAATACCGATAGAGGTGCTGGGATGTTGGATTAAAAGCGGGGAAGTTCGCCTCAACGGTAAGAGCTTTTAGCAGAAGAAAATACGGATTTCATTCATTTTTATCGCGGACATTTAATTCAAGTAAGTTACCTTGCGGATATGGTGCATAGGCTAAAGTCTACAAAGCTTTTCTTTTTTCTTGATTACACGTCATCAAACACACCCAGACTGTATGCTGTTTAGAAGAAGGCTGTTTAGGTTTAATTTTGGGTAATAATAATCTAATAGTTAAGGTTAACAAACGCGTCTATAAACGTAGATGAGGATGTATTCTGGCCTATCCTAAAACTGACACGGATTTTGACGTATTTGAAACTACTGACATGACAAATTTTCCAATCCAAAAAGTACAAAAATCCACTTTTTAGAGCAGATTGGCAGTTATACTCAAAACTTATCCAAATAATTGACAGAGGGCTGTGGCATTTCCTGAGCTTACGGACGATCCCTGAAAAGCCAATATTAAATCCAAAGTTTTGTTACAGGTACCTCACACGACGTCTGCGTACGTAACAAAGATATACCACAGGAATCCGAAATGTCGCGCTTAAGAACAATCCCTCGGCTGACCCCTAATACAAAGATTTGACAGGGGGACCTGATATGTCGTGAGCTTAAGGACGGCCCCTTATTTGAGTTGTATATGCACTAACTGTGCCCGTCACGTAGCAAGCGGGGCCGGCGCAGCCAGACATCAGGGCACCTCGCTGCGCGCACCCTCCCCCTGCCCCCCCCACCTTCAACGCCTCGCCGCTCTTTCAAACCAAAAACAACAATAAAATGCGGGGGAGGGGGGCTGAGCGAGGGGCACAAGGACTTGCGGTTAAATATGCTGGCCGCTGCAAGGTACCAGCGCTCCATATACATCATAATACGGAGCGGGCTGCAAGCAAGTCGCGACGCGCGGAAAACAAACAATAAAAGGTGGACAAGTTGCAGCTGGACAGACGCAGGCGGCCGCGCCGACGCCGAACGGGCAGTAAATAACGCTAAAGCGAGAACGTAAAGATTGGAACTGTCGGAAAACACTCGGCTTGTATAACGAACTTCGACCGGCTCTTATTATTTTCGAAAATGCGCTTGCTATAAACCGGTAAAGGCGCGCTGATACACAAAGTAGCGACCCACGCTATTAGAGGGGCGTAAGTGACTCCACGAAAGCCAATTTTTTTATACCGTAAAAAAAGGGAAAAGAAAAAAAAGAAGAAAAGGGAAAAGAAAAAAAAAAAAGAAAAAAAAGAAAAAGAACAAAAGAAGGGAAAGAAAAAAATAAGGAAAAGAAAAAAATAAGGAAAAGAGAAAAAAAGAAAACGAGGAAAAAAGAAAAAAAGGAAGGGAAAAAAGAAGAAGAAGAGAAAGGGGGCGGCTTTCGTCTGCAAGAAAAGTCTAGATTAAATTTTGTCCGATAGTGTTAGGTTTAGTGCGTTTTGGTTCAAAAATTTTTGACAAATAGATTATCCTTTTATCTAATCCAGCTCTTTCAGCTTCGAACGATAAATATCGGATATGAAGAGGCGAAATACCAGCGCGAAAATCCGACATGCATGGGTAGCCAGCCAGGACTCCCCCCACCTCTCCTTTCAGCAAGTGCAACGCAAACACCAAACCTGATTGCTACGACACTTTCATACACGATCGCGCGGAATACAGCTCTTTTTTACGTGTTCAAAGTTAAGAACTGACATATACAGATAGGAGAGAAAACTAAGGCTAGCATATATTTTTGCAATACATGCTCTTGATTTGTCGATTCCTTAAAAAGAGACCTCGCATGACATATAATCGATGGACTAACAAGTAAAAGCGTTGTTGCTCGTTCCGCTAAACGAAGAAAAGTACAGAAAACAATATTTTGAAAACGCAACTTTTAAAAGGTATACGTAAAACAGCTAGCACAAAGCGGGAATTGCTGTGCCTATTTTTGTGGACCCAACCAGAAATTTAGTAACAATAGAAATAAAAAAAAAAACTGTAAGCGACGTCAATGTTTTAACGAAGAGCGGCATAAATATCGCGGGGGGCACCCATAAATTGTCAATTTTGTCAGAAAAAACGAGCCTTGCTAATGATCTAATTTTAAAAGTGTCTTCATACATTAAGCGGGAAGGTTAAAATCCTATTTTTCATAGCGGTAGCTGACCTTGATTGAGACTAGTTGGCCCATACATAAGCCGCGCAACATGGACCTCAACATTTCACCGACACCCGACAACGAAATGAAGATAAACAGAGAGGAGGCGATGTTGCGGCAGCTTCTGTCTCCTTCTAAGATGAAATATAAACCAATATAAGCGGCACAGGTTTCGCCTCCCCCCCCCACCGCCCCTTTGGTATTTAACTCGTACCGTTTAACCGGCTCATCACCCCAACAATGTAAGCGAGTAGCGAGCGTGTCATTACTCGGTGTAAGTACCTCTCCTCTGGTGTCACTCCCCCCCCTCCCCCGCAAACCGCATCAAGACTTGTTTTCGCGCCAGACGAAACTTGTTTTCGGGGATCGATGTGCAATTTTGGAAAACTCCCAAACAGGGCTTCAAAACCCAACAAAATTCGTATAGGAATATCAGTAAAATATTAAAATTATTAATAATTTGAAATTTTTTATAGGAAATTTCGATTTCATTGTTTTATTTTTTACGGGATGAATATTCAAGATTCCACCAACTACTTTTTGAGTTCTACTTTTCGTCACCGAGTAAGCATGATGGCGAAGTAACAGGGCACCGAAACGCAAGTAATCAATATTAACCCACAACCGCCCAGCGATGCCGTTCGGAAACAGAAACAAATATTTTACAGTATCTTTTCAGATCAGTATTGTCACAATTCAAAAAATATCAACCCCCTGGAAACCTGAAATTTAATTATTTAGGCATTTCCCAAAGCTTAAAACTACGTATTTCGATGGGAAAAAAATCCTTTCAGTCTTTATTAAGCTAAAAATCACTTCAAATACTTTGGGCTGTTATGGGTTTTTAACGCAAGCGAGATAAACTTTAAAAATAATATCGGACCGCAGCATAAATACTCAGCTGAGATTCTTTCAGAGTATAACATGATTACTGACCTTTTAACCTGTGAAAGTAAAGCGTCTGAGATTTAAGATTACGAGTTGAGGACCGTAAGCTCAGTTCGCTGAGTCAGTTTTTATCATAAGCGGACTTAATGATCGCTCTGTAAAAACAATCACATTAAATTGCCCGTCAAAGGCTTAATTTGATTTTGCAACGAGGACACCTTGCTTTGATTCATTATGAAGATAAAAGCGTCGTTTTCGTAAAAGTGACTTTAGCAGGACAGCCGTCGAGGTCATAGCGCTAAATACGACTCCACATAGCAGGCTAAGTGCACCAACACATTACACTCCGTTCCTTACACCCTCACTGAGAGCATTCCATATATCCCGTTCCTATTAACATCTCACACAAAGCGGTCCATTCTCCAATAAAGTGTGCAGCTGATTTACAGTCTAACTTTCAAAAAACCTTTGCGAAAGGAATTCGCTCTAAGAGAGTGACACCGGATAATATGGTTCTGACTGAAATGGCATTCGAGTTTACTCTAAGGTGAGTGAGTTCCCTTGGAGATCGAGTATATTTCGCTAGAAGATGAGTTGACCTTTTGAAGGATGAGAATTTGCACGGTTGACACACGAATCAATTTTTTAAAATCGCAGTCTTTTGTAGGTTTTCTGGGTCTTTTTAACGAATTTTCAGGTCTTCTTAAAATCGCACAGAACCATGAATACCATTTTTTCCATGGGAGTATCCATTGATTCCATGCCTGTGTCTAAAAGCTTGAAGATGGCACTAAATTCGGCGAAAATCGCGTTTTTCATTCGCATTTTTGGGGCGTTCAAACAAATTATGAAGCAACCGGCCACGTTTTTATTCTTTTTTAGTATCTCTCGAACGATTCCATTCGTCATAAATTGAAAATTCAAAAATAAATTTTTGGGATAAAAATTGAATAAAAGCTAGGGGTACCCCTTACTTTTTTTTTCGATTTTTGACCAAAAATTTATTATTGAATTTTCAGGTTATTACGATTGGAATCCGTCGCGGAATACCAAAAAAGAATAAAAACGTCGCCGTTTGCTTCATAATTTCATTGAACGGCCCAAAAATGCGAATGAGAAACGCGATTTTCGCCGAATGAGCTGAGTAAGCTTCCGGGTCGGAACTCTGTCATCTTCCAGTATGAACATTTTAATTTTAAACAGCTATCTAGAAATATGATATCCGTTTTATATCGAATAAAAGGGCCCAAAGAAAGGTGCACATTGACGTACCGTACAGCTATTCAAGGGTTTATCGCAAAAATAAGACTTTTTTTAAAGGTAACCGCGCACGGTTTCGGCATGAAGGTTGACCTGGTATACACTGAATATTTTCCCCAAATAATCAAATTTCGCAAGAATCGCAATAAGTCCCATACAGCAAGTCTAACAATAAGACGAAGCCGCTCTCTGCGTGTCTAATTATACCCCCGAATTGGAGTTGCGGAACACCCCCGTTTCCGAGTTGGAACACCCCTACATCGGAGTATTTCTTCCTTGCCCCCTAAGAGTCGTGTAAATGGCAGCGGACGAAAGAATCTAAAGAAAAGTCACTGTATTTATTGGAATTAACTCCTGAAAAAAATTCCAGCAGTTGAGGTGCATCGAAAAGGAAGAGTTTGTCGCAGGTCCCAGTTTAAATGTGGCTAACTAATCCCCCAGAATGAAGGCTCTTTATCGGGACCCGCCCTTTATTGTCAGATGCGTTGTTAAATCAGCTATAAATTGTGGGAGCGGTATCTTGCGGTCGAGTCCGGTCTACCGGACAGCTAAACCCGAGCTAGGTTGTTGTGACAGCCTCACTGGAATCGTCACTGGGGTTGAATTGCCACTGATTCTTGCACACATTAATACGCCCACCATACCAGCATTGTCGAGGGTTGACGAAATTTCTCAGCCCGAGAAATCTAATTAAAACTTTTTCTCCTCTTTAAATCTGAAATTTTGAATTTTCCTCGACTTGAACGAGTTCTTCTTTCGTCGCGAGACTATGTCCAGCGGGGCACAAGGCCCTCAACCAGGGTTAGCCTAAACCTAGATTAACCTAAGTTAACCTCACTTATGCGGTTGTATGCCACGTTGTTAATCCTCATGACGTAATGACACAGCGGGGCACAAGGTTCTCAACCAAGGTTAGTCTAAACCTAGATTTACCCATAACAGCCCAAATATTTGGAGTGGCTTGAGAGAAATTCGAAGGATTTTTCCGATTACATTACGCAATTTAAGCTTTGGTTAATGCCTTAATTATTAAATTTTACGTTTCAAGAGGGGTGATATTTTTTATACCTAACAGTACTAAACTAAAAAAATCCTTTAAAATAAATACTTTTGTTTCCGAACGGCATCGCTGGGCGGTATTTGGTTAACCTAACCTGACCTAAGCGATTGTATGTCGTTAATTTTTATGAAACGACGAAAGACTAGACCCGCGCTAGTAACACTAGATATTTAATTGCCGCGAGTAGTCAAAAAAGTGTTGCACAAATTCTCCACGTCAAATTAAAACAGGAACATACTCTTTTAAACGGTGGACATAACCTTTTAAAGCTCTCTGCAAATTTCTCAGCTCGAGAACAATTCGCAAAACACACAAGCTAGGTTATCTGTTATATCGAGTTAACCGTGGTCGAAGTGTAGTGACTGTATCATTCGGACAAAATTTTCTTTTCGGTGACGCCATCGCCGCTGCTTTAACGTCCCCTTAAAACAAGAGACGAAAGCTGTTCATGCGCAAAACCCATGAAATTTCAACTAAGTTTCGAGGAGGCACGAGAATCAACGCGAAAATAAACAAAATAAATGAGACACCTCAAAAATATTAAGCAAAATGAAAGGAAGGAAACAGAAGCTTGCGCAGGGCGCTGCGATAAGGCAAGCTGCCGAGGCGCACAGGACCAGCGCTCTCAATATTATGCAGAATATTCATCCCGCTTCAGTCCAAGCTGACCCAATTGCAAGCATCACTCCCAAATGAGGCAGCAGTCATTGTGATTCTTTCTAAGTCCGCTTAGACAGGAAACTGCCCTCGAAACCCGTAAAAATTAACCCAATACCGCCCAGCGATGCCGTTCAGAAACAGAAAAATTTATTTTAGAGCATCTTTTCAGTTCAGTATTGTCATAATTTGAAAAATATCAATCCTCTGGAGACCTAAAATTTAATAACTTAGGTATTTTAAAAGCTTAAAATTTCGTATTTTAATGAAAAAAAATCCTTCCAATTTCTCATATAAGCTTAATTTCACTCCACATACTTTGGGCTATGGGTTAATATGAAAAGAGCGAACTTTGGGGAGCTAAACGAGATGATATTGCTCCTTAATATTATTACAAAACGGGTGTGTAGCCTAGGTCCAAAAAAGAACTACACTCCGAATTTTAGTTAGGTATGTTTGTTAGTAAAATAATTAGATTTTTGTTTGAACTATGGAAAAACCAAGTCATGGCTTACAATTTAGTGATTGATGTCCTGTTTCGTTGTACTAAAATTCCGCTCAGTTTGGCGACAAAAGGTCGTATATAAAGAATAAGAAACCTCAAAAATGTACGATCACTGACAACAAAAACATCCCCCTGCAACCACCTTGACACCGGTGTGTTGCGGTTGCCTACCTTCATCAACCGAGGTAGGCAACCGCAACACACTCGAGTGCAGGTGGTTGCAGAGGTGGAAACGATTTAGTTTTTGTGTAAGATAGTACAATATAAGTGAGTACTCGTTTAGTGCTAATCATATAGGCGTGTGGTCGGATCCAGACCCCAACATTAACACTACCGCCCAGCGACGCCGCGACGAAGAGGAAAAATTATTTTGGAGGATCTTTTCAGTTCAATTTTGTCTTAATTTCAAAAATATCACCCCTGTGGAAACTTCAAATTTAATTATTTACGCTTCCTTCCAAAGTTTAAAATTGCGTATTTTAATGGGAATATCCTCTCGAATTCTCTTAAGCTGAATTTCACTCCAAATACTTTGGGCTGTTATGGGTAAAGATTTCTGAGCAGACGGTTCTAGACACCATCGATACAGTCCTAGCCGAAACTATGAGACGAATGTAATTCATCGAGGCTGTCCGAGCGACAGCAGCTAAGTAGCTGTACACGGCGACAGCAATTTTGCTATCAAAGGAACACCGAGAGGAAGGGCGCTGTTAGTCGCGACAGCGATAAGGCCGGCCGGCCGGTCCGGCTGGCGGCCTCAGCCGCGCCGCGCTGGCTTGAGCTATTTTTCATCGTGTTTCCGAACGATCATTACGGCACTCCGACAAAATTAATTCGGAGAGTATATAAAAGTTTTGAATTGTTTTGAAGGCGGTCGTTTTGGCCACGAGAGAACAACCACACGCACATCTCTTTCACAAGCCGATAAGCTATCTACGGGTGTAGCGGCGGCCAGCGGCCACGCGAGCGAAGCGGCCGGGCCGCAACGCGCCGGCCACGCCATTCAAAAACCGTTAAACAATTGCCGCTAGTAAAGGGCCTTGTCGATAAGACGCCAAATGGAAATCACGGTGTTGAGAGGCTACGGGGTAAATTGATTGTTAAAATTTACAGCGAACCGCCGTTCTAAGAACCTCCCTTGTAAGAAGTTTTCACTCTAGATTTGAATCAGTAAAAGTAGCTGAGATTCAGTGAAAATTCACTGAATTTCAGTCAAACTGAAAAAATTCAATGGTGGTATATTGACTGAAATTCAGTGGTTTTTCACTGATTCTCAGAGACTATCCCTGATTCAAATTTAGAGTGGTCCGTGTGCAACACACATTGGTTCGTATGTTGGGTCTTCATGGAAAAAGCATTAAATGAGTCACAACAACCCTCGATTCGAGAGTCCTTAAAAGGATCTTGCTTTCAAAGGGAAAAATTTTCAAACACATCGTCAAAGAGTACTACTACGACATTTCCTCCATTTCATATAACCGAGAAATTATGAAAGAGCGAAAATTATTGAGTCTTAAGGACTTTCAGATACTGCTATTCAAATGTCAGTGTTGGAGCCGGGGTCTTGGGGTAGCTATCCTTTTTCTGGTTCTATTACTGTAAGAGTTACAACTATACGGAGATAGGCAACCCCCGCTTACAGTAGCGTAGAGGGTTGCAGCTAAAATCTCGTCTTTAATGGAAATATCTTTCCTAGGTTCTTCGTACCCATAAGTTAAGTGAGAAATTGATCAGCAGCCAAAACAAAGCGACGCAAAGTCGCTTATTCGCGGCCATCTTGCGTTCACAGTTGCTGTCCCCCACCCCACCCATAATAACTGCGCAAAAAGTCCTTTTTTCACTTGTTAGTCAATTTTTGAGCCTTTCATCGTGATTTGCGTTTGTCCGTCTTGCTCCCTCCCGCCTCAAACGGGGTCACATATACAACCATCTCCTTCTTCCTACAAAAGGATCGCGCTATAAATCTGCACGATTTAGCCTCGCATTTGGATCAGCTGGCGACTTGCCAAAAAGTATCTTTCATTTCATCCAATAAAATATTCAGAAACATATCATGAAGCGATCATACCAAGGCGATCATGCCGATTTTGCATGTAACAATAATTGCGAAATATACCCGATTCACACCGATGAGTAGTTCATCGCTTGACTCGACCAAAAAAAAGTCTGTTCATGGTTTATTTGTGATTTAAATTGCGTTGTAAACTTTCCCCGTAAAAATATTTTTTTTAAAAAAGATTAAAAATATGTATTTTTTAATCGTACGATTTGTGCGTAATGTATGGGCTTGCTTCAAGTTGGGAAAATTTTCGATAAAGATCCCTCCGATCAGGAAATTTCCTCCGATCAGGAAATCAATCCACACGCTGCTTTCAGGTAAGCAAGCTTGCGTCAGGTAAGCACCTAATTCGAAGCTGACACATACAAAGTGGCGGAATTTGATCAAGGTTGGACCATGAGCGATTTGGAAAGCCGATAGTCTAATCCATTTAGGCCGCCGCCTGCTTGGCTGCGGCACCGCTCCTCCCCAGCGCCACCTACCGGCGCGTATGAGAAATTCATACGCACGCACCCGCCGCGGGAACTTCGAAAAAAACGGGGAAAAGGAACTCACAGATATCGAGTAAGTAGTTTATAATGAAATTGTCATGACTGCGGGTAGCGTGCCTTCCACACCTCCGTCACTCGCCTTCAACATACGCTGAAATGTCTGTAAAAACCGCGAGGAATGCTAATTTGAATCAAGATAGTCGAGCAGCTTTCCCGGGCAGATTTAAATATGGGCATTTAATTGACATGGGCTGCTATATTTCCATGAAGATAATTATGAGGAATGGGCCTTTTCGTAAATTTCACCTTACGGCCGTTTTAATTGTTTCAATTTGGACGTTTATAGAGGCCGTTTCGTTTACTTGGATTTTAAATTTTTTTAGTGGGTCGTATTTTTAAAGAACTGTCAACACACTTATGAATCTTACAGTGAAATTCGCTGAAGTGCTTGTTTATGCCTTTTTTTTAATGCTCTGGAAACGAACTTAAATTGCCTGTTCTACTAAGTAGTTTCGTTCTGATGCCGCATAGTGTCAAAATTAAAATGGAGTAAAAAAGTAAAAATAAAAAATGTTTAAGGTTGGTTTTGATCCTGCTTGTAGTTTGTTTTCTTCTTTTTTTCTGATAGATTTGCAATATTAACCTATCTAACCAAAAAGCTTACGTAAGCAGCTCTTAGAACGGGATTGAACGTAAGATAAAGCACCCCGCAAATAAACTAAAAGTAAATGCAATTCACTCTCAGCTATACAAAGATGGCTTAATTGAGTGTCACTCATTGTCAGTCGCTTATTCATTAAGATTAACGATATAAAAACACGCAGATTAAGATGACCCATAGGTACGGTTAAGAGCCTTGTGTCTCGCTTCTTTACCGGTTAAAATTTAACCGCGTCTAAAAATGGCGGAGTCGCGAAATCCGGCAACACTGCAAAGGGTAAAAAGAAACAGTTTTGTAGGTGAAGGTCTTCAAGCAGTGGTCAAAACACTAGGAAGTCGGAAGCTAGCCCAGCGAGGTTAGATTTCAATCCCCTGTTTTAGAAAACGCTTAGACCGGAAGAGGGCCAGATGAAGGACAGAAAATGACGGTAAATATGCAGTGCTTAAGGCGCAGCTGTAATGGAAAAGGAGAACACAGCACAGTATAGGCGCAATTGTCGCAATCAAGGGCTGCGTGCTGCAAACCTTATAATTTAGCTGTGAAAGCGCAATCACTAAACCAGATAAAACAATTTTTGGAACTTTCGTGACAATGTCTCTTTTCTGGAAAAGGCAGGCAAGTGCCCCCAGCCCCCCCCCCCCCGACTTACCCTATTCAAAGAGGTCTAATAATGATTGCTTAATACAGAAAGCCATCACTCTTGGCCAAATTGAATCCACTGCTTGAACTAAGTTCGACCAGGTCGCCCATTCTACTGATTTCCATTACACACTTCCTTCTGCACATGCAAACTACGACCCTCTTATAATCATGCATTAGAAATGCTTGCGCTTCGTATAAAAGAATGATTCAAAACATAATTCCGCAAAAAATTGCGTAACCATCTAATAATGCTCTCAAATGATTATTTCTAAAAAATGCTGTAAGTGTGCGGAATCGCTATTCAATAGGTACAACCATAACAGAATGTACCAAAATGTTTTAATGTGAAGAGCACGCATGCAACTAGAGTCCACTCAATTTGCTACACAACATTCCTCGAAAATGCTCTACGTGCTCACATATATGCTTAAATAATGACTTCCAACGACCATCTCCAGAATCCTCTGATAAATTAGGATTAAGAAATGCTTCCTCGGTTAGCGAATACCGCCAAGGGATTCAGCTTGACGCCCCCTTAAGTGCTATGTTCCTCGCTCAGTTCTTACTCCCCTCAGCTTGGGAGAAAACATTATAACCCAAGTAGGACACCAAACTTTTGATACAATGTAACATGTTCGTTTACAGACGTAGCATTTGATAGCCCGCTTCCAAAGGATTCCAGCAACTTTAAGGCGTCGATATTATTGGATGATTCTGTTTGAGGCTAATCAGAGTCGAATTCGTTAAAAAACATCGAAGGGTGCGGCGGCGGAGCGGCGAGGAGGGGAAGGGAGGGGTATGCTAATGGGCTGCGTCGCACGCGACAGGAGCAGATATGCAAATACAGGGCCAACGGCGATTTTTCGGGCAGGCTGCCTAAGAGGGCGAGTTATCGGCGCCAATTTATGCATCGGAACCGGCGGAGCGGCGCCGCCGCCGCAACCGCCGCCGCTTCAAGTGCCGGGTCATTCGCACAATGGAGCCCGCCGCAAGATGTGGTCAATGTGACACATTTGAATTCGATTCAAATCGCTTGGATTTACCCGCAGAGATAGGAGACCGAACACTCGCGGAGGACAGAAACGATCATTATGGGGTTTTCTACTCTTCGCGAATTCCCTATAAGATGCTCACTGTAAATTTTCGAGGATGCATTTTCTCCCGTTCGTGTTGTACTATCAGTCCAAAAGGTATTGTCCAGTTGTGGTCGTGGAACAAGGCGGTGGCCAATGTATTTCCCCATAAGGCGGAGCCTTCCAGCGCGACCAGAACCGGACAACACCTTTTGGACTGCTGGTACATCGGCTCGCTAACAAGGCTGAGCGAAAGCAGTTTTTCGATAGTTATTTGGGATGACACTTCGCGATATTTTTCGTTGATACAAAATACTTTCCGTGTGGGTTAAAGTACGTACGGCATGGACAGAGGGAAGTTAAACAATAAATATTAACTCACCCCCAGATTCACTGCCACAGTTCACGATGAAGCAATCGGTCTTCCTTACCTGCAACACAAAAATCAGATTAAAAACTCCAAGCTTGGATCTTATTGTTAGCCCTAAGCACGAGTACACAGTTTGAGCAAATATGAATCAGACAACAAGATCTGCTATCTGCGCACCACGAAAAATTGTATGACCAATATATTTCGTCTCAATAGCTAGAGCGAATACACTCATAACCCGCTCTATTCTCACTCCAAATTTGAATCATGGAATATTGTGTACAGTACCAAAGTGGTCTCTGAGATTCAGTGCAAATTCACTGAATCTCAGACTCTCACTGATTTAAATTTAGAGTGCTCACACAGAGAACAGGAGAATTCGGTCATGTGGTCAACCTCGGTCAGCTCCGACGTCGGGGAAGCGCGGCTGGTCAGCGGAGTTTCCGGCGATCTTTTACTTCAAAAGTTAAAATTGAGGGAATATTTGTTTTAGAATGGAAAGCAAAACAACTGGCGGTATTTCCAAAGCCGGATGTGGGTCCTGTTTAAGGACACTGTCGTCCAAAGGACCGCTTTGAAGCCCGCCTTCGTCAATACGACGCCGGAGACAATACGCAATCCATTCTTGGCCAAAAGATGTCACTGCATCGTCGGTGATAAATGACGCCACGGTATTAATTCATATCAAAGGTATTCCTCTGCCGGAGTTTTATAGGTTGAATTTTACACCTTTAAAATGAAAGGTAAAATTACGAGACAAGGATAATGTGACCTTTCGAATCTACAGAGCGAAATCTATTTGATTTGAGAGCGTGCTTTTGCATGCAACAAAGCCCTCCATCCACCCTTTACGATCTGAAAGACTCACCAGGAAACTTTTGCCCAGAGGCGTCTAAGTGTCCAATGGGACTATTTAAGTGCTCGCTTTAACACTAGCCAACATTTATTACCATGCTCGAAACGATTAAAAAAAAGAAAAAGAAAACTAAACGAACGAGTAAGTCTTCATTTCGCTGTTTTGAGCAGAACAACTTTTTCTTTGAGTTCCTAAAAATAATAAAGAAGATCTGGGCTTTTTATTTTTTTAAAGATTTATGATAACTTTTTAAAGGAAATAATGTTATCCTAATAAAAGGTCATTTATGTTCTAACATAACTTTCCTTTAGTCTTAAAATATGAAATTTCACATCAAAATAAAAAAACCATATTTGAAAAATCTATTCATGGGACAAACAACTAAAAGACCTCTAACTTAAATTAGTTAGACCCCCTTCCAGTGCGGTAAGATTTGAATTGGGATGAGGTACGATTGGATTTAATTCAACCCTATGAAAGGTTCAGTCTTGATGGGATAAGGTTAATCATGGTAACATGGAGACAGGTGAGTTATTGAAATAATTCTTAAATGAAATAATGTTAAATAAGTCTTGGTGAGCAAGCGTTAAACTAGCTTACGTTGGGCTACACACATAGAAGTGATAATAGGTCAAGGTAAAATTGAAGTTAAATGAGTAAGGAATCACCGGTTGAGTTACATTAAGGTAACTTGACCTACCTTAAGTAACCGTTAGGTATAGTACGTATATTTTTGATTGAGTTCGGTTTCGGTTTGCAAGAGGTGTGTAAGAAGAATAAGGTTAATTAATTAGGTTATGAGAATAAATTTAATTAGCGGTTGTGATAGTGAACGAGAATACGGTATGCCGTAAGGTTCTGTGAGAGTTAAAAGTAAGGCTAGGTTTGGGAGAAAACTCGAAATTTAGCGTTCGGAAATATGTTAAAAGTTAAATATGTGAGTGTTGGGCGTCGTGTCGATTGAGGATATCGGCGACAAGAATGCGACCACAAGAAGCGGGGCGGTGACCCCATATCGGGCGCAGCTCCGCTCGGCTCTTCTGCGGCGGTGCGGCGGCGGCGGCGGTGCGATGGACGCGCTCTGCACGACGCTCCCCACGTCCTGGTCGACTGCCGATCCGGGTGATTCACCTCCAACCACCGCAGGTGCATTATTGACAGCGTGCCAACCGTGGAGTGTCTCCACAGACACTTCTCTAGGGGACCTCCCGGTCCGGCCCGCGCTCCGATCCGCAGGCCACAAGACGCACTCTTTGGATCAACACTGCACTCGGTATTCGTAAGACTGCTTTCCATAACACATGCGTTCTACCCTGAGAATTTTGCTAAAAATCTGTACACCGGATATCAGGATATCGAGTATATCAGCCTGATATCAGAGGTACAGTGCTCTCCCGCTAATCCGGCACAAGCGGGAGAAGAGGCTGTCGGATTAGCGGATTTGTCCGGATTACCGAGTAGTTCCTGTGTTTTGGTCGGAGAGTAGCCTAACCTATGAATAATA
>Ga0058701_10001936_pt1 | contig 15240 bp, 9 predicted proteins | sample AgamicOrMae_FD_97039 | JGI IMG/M metagenome (GOLD analysis project Ga0058701, IMG submission 97039) | Agave microbial communities from Guanajuato, Mexico - Or.Ma.e | ecosystem: Host-associated > Plants > Phyllosphere > Phylloplane/Leaf | place: Guanajuato, Mexico | collected 2012-06-04
AAATCTGTCAAATATTTATTCGAAATTTGGTCGATTTTCTCTTGATATCCGTTGAATATACCTCATGATACCCTGCTGATATCCTTGATATCTGGTGTGCAGATTTTTAGGAAGGTGTTAACCCTTTGGATTGTCTGTCGGTGGTCCTCATTATTGGCAGTCTTTGTTCGCCCGCGTCGCGTGTCCCGAAAAAAACGTCGCTAATTTTAATTGTTCCTCGGAAAAATTACCGGTAATTTTTTTTCTTTCGCGGGGGTCAGCAGCCTGAGGGGTTTTCCGCGGTGCGGACAAGCAACCCAAGTGAATGAATAGTTGGCCGTTTAGAAAAAGGCTCGCTCCCCTTCGGTAACCTGTCCCGGCCCGACCCGAGCTCGGGCTTTGTCGGCGGCGGCGGCGGCCACGCGGCCGCGGCGTCGCATCGGGGCCCGAAGTGCTCGCCTCCTCCAAGGTCTCCTATTCCACTCTGCGCGTGTATCATTCTGTTCCCAAGGACATAATGTTGTCCTTGCTAAAAGCGATTTGCATTTCTGGGCGGCCCGCTGCGGCGCGGCCCGCTGCGGCGCGACCGAGTCGAGCCGAGGCGGGCCGGGCCGGCCCGAGCGCCGCTCGGCGGGCCGAAGGACCGGGCATGGCGAGCCGCGCTGCGGGGCCTAGCGGCCGTCCGACCGGGCGCGGTAGCGGCGGTAGCGACCGTTGCAAGTTTGGCACGCTGATTTCGATGGCGTGGCGCATGGCTGGGGGACCGGGCTGGACTGGACCGCGTGCTGGAGCCGGTAATGCAGATCTGCTTCGAGAATGTTGCGCAGCAAGAATACATCGAAAATTCACGAGAATATCTCGTTTTGAACAAATTAATTTCTTTCGTGATTTTACTTAAAAGAGTATCACATTAAAAAAAAAGGTAAATGGGAATTTTTTTTAGTAGGTTTTGAGAATCTGGGTAAAATTAACCCATAACCGCCCAAAGTAGAAATTTAACTTAAGAGAAATTCAAAGGATTTTTTCCATTTAATTACGCAATTTCTAGCTTTGGAAAGTGCCTTAATTATTCGATTTCGGCTTTCCAGAGGGGTGATATTTTTGAAATTGTGACAATACTGAACTAAAAAGATCCTCTAAAATGAATTTTTCTTTTTCCGAACTGCATCGCTGGGCGGTAGAGGGTTCACATACGTACAGTGATGTCCATAACTGATGAGCCAAACAAAATCTAGTGAATTTTTTTGTAAACTAATGTGTGTTCGTAGCATTGCCTAGGGAGGGCAATGGGAGGGTGTGTAGGCAAGACGAGGTGCCCACCTTTCCCCCGGAACCTTCCACGACCCACCCCACGCGCTGCTGCCAACACACATTAGTTTACAAAAAAAAGTCACTAGATTTTGTTTGGCTCATCACTTATGGACATCACTGTACATTGCAAGCCAACTTAAGCAAAGTATAATGCAAGTTTGGGTTAACCCACTACCGCCCAGCGTTGCCGTTCGGAAACAGAAAAAAAATATTTTAGAGGATCTTTTCAGTTTAGTATTGTCACAATTTAAAAAATATCACCCCTCAGGAAACCTTAAATTTAATAATTTAGGCATTTTTCGAAGCTTAAAATTGCGCATTTTAGTGAAAAAAAAATCCTTCTAATTTCTCTTAAGCTTAATTTCACTCTAAAAACTTTGGGCTGTTATGGGTCAAGCTACGTATACTGAAAGCAATGTCGTTATTACGCGAACATAGGATCGGGTTATTATGCTAATCTAGACGAACTCTATCAGGAGTAATTACATTTGAGTCTCTTATTGGAAAAGGTCAACAATCCGTAATAGAAAAATATTAGATGATTCGGCACATCCAAGAAAGACGCTGTGTGTAACGATGTATTTGATCTCGAAGAAAAAAATAACAAAACGTGCTTTTTTCTGGAAAAATAGGGAACATTATTTTATTGAATTATCGAGGGCTTTGCGGAGATTTTGCGTGAATGTTGGACGGGATAGTTTGCGGTTTGTACTTTTCGGTGCAGAGCAGAGTAACCCTTTTGTCACCACACCTGTCTGGCGGAGCACCATGTGCGTATTTTCTTTGTTCCTTTCCCCGCCCCGCCTCTTTTCCTCTCCCATAACAATTATCCGTTCCACCTTTTTGTGCGTGTGGCGCGTATTTTCCTCTCACGTTTTCTTGAACCCACCTTCACTCTCCAATGTCTGTGTCTCCAGTATTCCTCTACCTTATAGCATTCCTACTCTCGCTTCTACTCAAACCCACCCAACTTAAATACCTTGAAAACCACCCCTGATCCTCCTTCACCTTGTTTCCACCGTGTTTCCACCGTGTTTCCACCATGTTTCCAGCCTCATTCTACCCTGTTTCCAGCCTCATTCTACCCTGTTTCCACCCTTTCCCCACCCTTTTCCCTTCATGTTTCCACCCTGCTTCCACCTTGTTTCCTTCCAATGTCTACCCTGTTTCCTCTGTTTCCACCCTTTCCCACCATGTCTTTACCCTGTTTCTACCCAGTTTCCGCGTTGTTTCCACCCTGTTTCCAACCGGTTTCCATCCTGTTTCCACCCCATTTCCACCCTTTTCCCACCATGTATTTACCCTGTTTCTACCCAGTTTCCACATTGTTTCCACCCTATTTCCACCCTGTTTCCACCCCATTTCTACGCTATTTCCACCCCATTTCCACCCCATTTCCACCCTCTTGTTACCACCCTGTATCCACCTTGCGTTCCCCTACTCGCCTACCCAAGACCACCCAATAAACTCTAATTTTTTTAAATTGCACGTTTCACTCGATTTTGGTTAAGTTCATTTAGATGCCCTGTGCCTCGCTTCGCTAACCCTGTACGGCTTGTCGACAAGACACCTTCCTTTTGCAGCCGGCGCGGCGTCGTCTCGCGCCGAAGACCTCCGAGTCTCTCTCGTCGACCCCAGTTCCTTCCTCCCTGCCCCCTGCATCCCGACTTGATCGTTGAGCTTTCGCTTAAATCCGCCCACTGACCCCATTTCTGCAGAGTGCAGGCGCTTCGGCGCAGTTATCGCTCCTGAGGGCAGCCGCAACTCCCGAAATCATGGAAAGTAGGGACACTCAGCTACCACAAAACTCGCCCCAATATTTTCCGCCAACCTTTAAAATCCACCAAAATTTTAGGAATTCAACCAACTTCCATCGCCGTCCCGAACTCGAATTGGGGACCTCTTCATCGACCGAATAAACAAACCAAGAATCGCTCTCCGGAGTTAGTTTCTTAGCCCAACTTAATTCTACATCTAAATTTTTCATATTGTCCTCTTTTTTTGTATTACATATTTTGCTAGTAGAGTTTTGCGCGGGGTAACTAGCCTTTCAAACGGCGTTAAACGCCTCTTACAAACGCCTATTACATATTAGAGGTTTATGTTTAAAAAAAAGGAAAAAACTGGATGCTTCGTCATGGCGGACAATGAATTAGTGAAGCAGCCACGCTGGCGCGGCGGACGCCACGCACAAGTGGATCGTTTTCAGTCCATCGATCGGCGTGTGCATAGGCGCACTTGTTCCAAAATTAGGGCCCTCCAAAAAGTAACCTTCTTTATCATTGAGTTACCTACACAAGATGTTCTAACAAGGAGTGTCGCATTGCTCACTTCAATAGCCACCCGAAAGACAACATATCCGCGATTTAGACGGCCTAAAAACTACCCATACCAAATCCCACTGTTTTCCCAGAAGCAGGCTTACACTTCCGTCGGAACACGGCGTATTAATCGTCGTAGAACGTATTAACGTCGGGAAACATCGTAGTCTAGCTAAAATCCACCCATTCGGGAAACATCGTAGCCTCCAGCTAAAAACCACCCATTCGGGAAACATCGTAGTCTCCAGCTAAACACCACCCATTCGGGAAACGTAGTCTCTAGCTAAAAACCACCCATTCGGTAAACATCGTAGTCTCTAGCTAAAATCTACCAATTCGGGAAACATCGTAGTCTGTAGCTAAAATCCACCCATTCGGGGAAATCGCAGCCTCCAGCTTAAAAACCACCCATTCGGGAAACATCGTAGTCTCTAGCTAAAAACCACCCCTTCGGGAAACATCGTAGTCTCTAGCTAAAAACCACCCATTCGGGAAACATCGCAGCCCCGAGCTAAAAACCACCGGCAAAACCCATCCCGGGAGAGTCGCGTCGGTCCGAGCCGCAGCATCGAAACTGCGCCGGAGAAATTAACCTCCGGTAGTTCGGCGACGACGCATATAATTGGGGGTGGTTTTCCTTCATGTATTTGACCGCAGAGTTTGAGAGGGTGGGTGTGGGGAGGAACAAAGGAGCACGGCGGCATAGCTGGGCCCGGTTGCGTAATAACGAGGGAAGCCGATTCGGCGGCAGCAGCCGCTCCTCTAGGGGTTGCGTTGGGTCAACGTCAACCCTTCACTTTGCCAACTCGCTGCTAACTCGCTGAAGTTTCCGTCTAATCGTTGCTTGATTGACTCGAGGTAACGCTGCAAATCACAATTCAAGTAAAAGTCAGTTTTTTTGTTTTTTTTTAGTGGGTCACAGATAAAGTCCCCCGCTCTGTTGAGGCCTAGTCCTACTGCCTTTCTTTATCTCGGCGAATATATTTCTCCTGGAAGGGGAAGTCGGCCCTTGTTTATGTTCCAAGCCCGGACTTTTCGTGCATCCTCAACGTTAACTCCAAGATTTTATGTCAGTTTTTGAAAAGATGTGTGCTCTGTCTACTCAAAACTAAAATTCGACACTTTGTAAAACCAACTTAACCCTTTTTATCAGTGTGAGGCGTTTGTTGACCCTATGCTATTAGTTCTTCAACGACAACATCTACGTAATTTATTTATATTAGGCAAGAGATCACAACTTAGCCTAAATCGGAGATTTCATTAAATTTCAAAATGCCTTTTTGTTAATTTTCAAGCGAAATTTTTTGCTGATTTTTTGTGATAATTTTTTTTAGCCGATGGCGCATATCGGTGTAACATTTTTCTCTATTTTCCCGCAGCAAAGATTCACCTTGTTTCGTAAGTTCAACGTGAAAAAATCTACTTATAAATAAAATATTAAAATGATAAATAAATGTAATAAATTTAACAATAAATTAAAGAAATTAAAAAAAAGGAATCAGCGCCTAAGCGGACGAGGTGCCGCAATCCAAATCGCCGTCTTCCTCGCTAATCCGCCAAATCAACGCGATTCCCCATTTCCCTCGGGTATTCAAATGACGCTGGTTCCACTGCGAAAATTCCGAATCGCTGGATGCTCCGGTCCCCAGCGAATGTTGATGTCGGCCGGTGCGTCGCAACGGCGATGCGCTGCGCTGGGGGAGGGGGAGGGGCCAAGGGCCGGGGGGGGCGGTGAAGGGAACGGGGGTGAAGGGGAAGGGTTGACGGTGAAAGGGGAGCGCATGACTGTGTTGCTGCACTGGATGCACATCGATCGAGGCGGGCTGCGCGCATCCGCGCTGCGCCGCCGCGCCGCCGCCGCGACCCCGCTATGCGTTGCGCCGCCAACCCCGCAACGCAAAGTCGATCGGCCTTAGACGTTCGGCTGGACACCCGATGGACACCTTCCCTCCAACTGGGCCATGGAGAACATGGAGGTCGCCCGATTCCAATAAATCAAACCCATATTCTTACTCAGGCTTCTCTTGTGACGGAGAATTTCGATGGGTCATATAAAGGAATATAACACAGTACAATCTAACCCTGTTTTAGATATGAAGGTAAAATCGAGAGAGAGCGTTATTTATTTTTATTGATATGAATAACCATATGGAGAGCTCTCGACGAGGCCGCTTTTCATCGATATGATAGGTTTATTTTCATACTAACCAAAGTACGCTCTCCCCCTGTTTCGCCTTCATACCCAAAACAGGTGTGGGACTACCTAAAACAGGGGTTAGTTCTTTTTCTGTGAACCTTAAATCACTGTTGCCAAATTTAGCGATTAGGTATAATTTAATCGCGGAAGCGTTTAGGATTAGGTATAATTAGGTATGAAACGCGGATTTGGAATAATTTAACGTATATCTTAAATTTTTTAAAGAAAAATTTAAGATATACGTTGAATTTAAGATATACTGAAGAAAATCTTGTTGAATGCTGAGATCGAGGACGGTTCAGTTTATACAACACCTGATTGGATATATCATATGGCTCTCTAGTTAACCATGCCTAAATTTGACGAAATGTCGAAATTTGGCAACAGTGCCGTAAGGAAGTATCTTGATTAGATCTTCGAGTTCGTTTTCGAACGTTGAATTGTTTCCCTGGAGTCGTAACTGGCGATTTTCAGAGTAAAATTTACCTTTTTAGCGTTGACAAGGATATTGTTTTCCTATGAAATGCGTAAGCTGGATTTTTGGGAAATGACTGAAAAGTGAACTTGGGGACTTAGAAAGGATGTCGAGTTTTTATTCTTGGTTCCTCTTCAGAAAATTCCTTGTATTTTTGGCTGTTTTCGAACGGCTCCGTTGGGCTGTAACGGGTTAGCGAAGTTTTGTCACCGTTCTTTAATCCTCAATAAAATGAATTATTTAAGCGCGATCGTGTGTTACCACATCAGAACTTGAACCCGAAAATTTATAGGTTTTGATTTATTTACTGGGAAGAAATTCTTACGTAATTCTGAATAAACCGGTTCCGGCGAAATGACTTTGTTGCCAAGGGCCGGTTTGCAAGCCGACGGTCCTAATTGGGACACTTGAATCGGCACGGGGTTGGAGTGCGTTATACGCCGAATTTTTCATACTCGCGTCCACTTAATCAAAATGCAGTATAGCGTGCGGAGATTGGGCGGTTTATGCCGGTTTTGCGTGATGTGACTTTTACTTTTTCCTAGAGGACGGTGCAGTAGCCTAACAATTGCGGACCCCCGATTTAAAAAAAATGCATCGAAATTTGTTATGAATGTCATTTTGGCTCGCCGCACGCACAAATTGTCTTTCAAGTTAGCTATGGCCAACCAATATTTAGAATAAAATCCGCAAATTACTGGCAGAGTTTGGGGATTTAAAAGATCCTTATTCGGTCAGAAACAGTCTTAATTCTTCTCGTAGTTGTAGAAAGCAGTGCGATTAAACTTGACATTCTTTTAATACATTTACAATACGATTTGTTGACGCACGTTACCGGCAAAGTTACTAATGCGGCAAACAGTTTTCGGAGGCGTTTGGTATGACCCACCCACGAAGATCGGAACAACCCCGGAAGCTCGCCTACCCTAATCCTCGCCTAACCGCGCCCAACCCTTCATCTGAAACCCATTTTTACCTTTCCTCACCTATTACGATGGGACCTAACCCACCCCGGTATATCCTAACTTGACCTGTTCCAATTTACCCCGCTTTCAGCCGAAATTTTGAAGTTAGTCTCAAACATATATTGCTCTTTGTTCAAAACTGTTCGGAATGCGGTTAGAGGCATATTAAAACAAATTGAAAATTATTCGCCTATTTAATATATTTTTTTATGTGATTCGCGTCCAAAAATTATTTCAATCGGAAAATTGAAATCACCCTCCATAAACGAACACTTCCGTGTTGTGCGTCCTTTTGCGTCCGTATTTTAAGTGATATGTCTGCGATAAAAAGTTCAAGCCATTTTTAACGAATTAATGGTAATTAATATTATAGAAGACAAAGTCAGACTAATGCCGTCTAGCGAAAGGCCTTGATGTATTTTATGGAAGTGAACGGTTTCTGATTGTGCGCTTTGGCATTAAATAAATATGCGCGCGGAATGGCAAAAACGTCATTTGGCTTTTAAATATCCTACACGAGCACCGAATTTGCTCGAAATTTAGTTTACGCAATTTTTCCGTAGGTAGGAGACGCCAGCGAGCACCGAAAAAAGAACGGTCTTACAAAAAACCTGTTGTTTCAGTCAACGTTGTTACACATACGTTATCAAAAGATGGCGTATTGTTATTCTCTAAGAAAAAAATTGCGCGCAAGATGCGTTTTTTAAAACGCCTTTTGGTTTGTCCTATAAGACGTCGGCACTTATTGTTAGACTGCTAGTACCTGAGTAGTACAATAAGGCCTGGATATTTTCGGATGGTTAGCCTCAGCAGTTTTAGCATCAGCTGGATACAAAGAAGGCGATGGCGTGATATGATCCACAGCTGCGTGGATGGGATATCAGCTGGCAGATGACCTAGTGTTAGGCTTTCGTACCCCGCGGACGGCCTAGTGTAGTTCGTGGTATTTGTCTTTGTGTTAGTTCGTTTTGTCGGTGGCGCCCCCTCGCGGAGTGGAGCGCGCTTCGATTTCGCATCCGCCGCCACACGGTCCACTCGCTGTAGGACAAAGAAAGACGACCGGGAGGCCGGCCTGCACCGCGTCCGCGGTTCCTCTTTGTGTCAGTGGCGCGGCTCGTCACGGCCGGTTCGCCCGCCCCGCGAATTTTGAATCGCGCGCGATATTTGAATCGCTCCCTCAGCTTTCAAGGTTGCATTGTCCATTGTTTTCCTTCCTGGTTCAAGTTTTTATGAAACTGTAAATAAGGAAAATTAACCGCGGCTAGAAGTAAACATGGCCTAGGTTAACAATGGTTACGTAAAGTAGGTTAAGTTAACATAGGTTTTGTTAAGTGAGCGCAGGTTATGTTAAGGTAGTTTAAGTTAATGTAGGTTAAGTTAACGTTGGGTTATGCCTAGGTAGGTTAAATTAACATAGGTCATTTTGACCAAGTCTACGATAAGCTTGTTTCTCTTAAACTAGCTTATTTTGTGTGCCTTATGCCTCGCTTGGCTTGTCGATGAAAGGTGGAATACAAAATGTGGAAAACCTGACCTCTCAAATTAACTGAGTGGAGGGCAGACAAGTGCCGGATTCCAACATTGTCTATTGTTGCAATCTTGTAACGAATGCGTCGATCCCAAAAATTATTTTTAAAGTGGAAAATCGTTTTAAGGCAATTTTGTTTTAAAAAATTCATTGAATTGTTTTGCAAAAATTGCGCCCAAAATGTTTGCCTTTTTTTTTTCGTTTCTTGGGCGTGACCCATCTAACCCAAAGCTTCCTGAAAACTATCCGTGCCTCGAAAACGTCTGCAACGAGCCTTAATTAAATTTACGCCGACAAGAAAAGCGGTTTTAATGGGTTAATGGGTAAAGTTTTTGCTTTGAAGGTTTGATTGGGAGTGGGTCCATTGTTGGGTTCATTCTTTTTATCCGCAAAGAAGCTGCGGTTGACGTGGGGGGGGGGGTCGAGGGCGTCTCAAGGTGAAGGTGACCTTAGTTTTGGCCGAGGATTACCTGCATAGCACTTTGGGGCTTCTTTCAAATAAAACCAAAGGAAATCGTGGATGAGCCGGTTGAGTCATCTGGACGCGGTTCGCTGATATTCCCGCGCAAAATTGCGCATTCCGATCCCTTTTTTCCCCTCCATTATTTGCCTCGACACCTTTTTGGAAATGCAACCAGAAAATTAACGTCTTGGATTAGATACGTCTGTTTTTAATTTAATTTAATTTTTTTTCCTCTTGATTTTTTTTTGCATATGATTTTTTGCATAAGATTTTTTTTCGTATTTTTTTTTTGCATATTATTTTTTTGTTTATGATTTTTTTTTTTTGTCTTTTTTTTGGCATATCTTTTTTTTTCGTATCTTTTTTTTTTCTTTTCGTTTTTTTTTTCTTCCATATGATATTGTTTTGCATATGATTTTTACATTTTATCTACCGTACTTAAAAGAAATATTTTCAATCCCATGAGTAGAAACTGCTCGTTGAACATAAAAAAAGTAAATCGCACCTTGCATATAAAATAAAATAGCATGTTTAAAATAGCAACAGATGGAACAGTTGGCCTATTGTGTTACTTCGAGCGAAATTCGCTCTTCGAAAGGTTCAGTTGATACCCAATGCTTTCGGCGAATTCCAACCTTGCACGAGCGAATTTGACTCGTTGGGTTATGAGCGAAGAAAAGAGGGCTTTGTTAGGTTGATTGGAATAGAATTGTGTCTGAAGAATGGTAAGTGCTTTATCACGCTGAAGCGGAGTTGTAGCTCATTGGGCCGTCGTAAGACGCCCACCGCGTGACTTACGGTAGGTTATGGGCCCTCTCTAGGTCATAAGGGCCAGCCGTCAGCTGAGCATTATGAAAAATTTCGAATCAAAGGACGAGATGAGAAATTTGGTCGCTCGTTTGTTTAGCATTCGAGTTTGGACAAAGAAGCGTTTTGTTTGCCTCGGAAACGGTGACATTTTGTGCATGTCGCACGTAATTATTTTGTTTATGATCAATTTTAAAAGAAAACTTTAATCCTCATTTTGATGAAATTCCTCCTCGTAGTCTTGATAAGTTCTCTGAATAAACGTGGATTTTATCTATAACAGAATTTGTCTTTTTCTAATTGCAGTTTCTATTTCTAGAAACTAGCTATTTCAGAAAATAAATTCATGCCGAAGAAAGGACTTTACGTCCTCGTAGCGGTGCGTCTCTTCTTAATCTTAGCCTTAGATGAAAATGGATTTAGTTCGGTTTTCAATATTACGTTTTTTTATGTTTTTCATATTTATTTATTTTTTCAAAGAGATGAGGTCCATACCAATTATATTTAAAAAAAAAACAAGCCCGCGTTTGGAAAAAAAAGCTTTAGACCTTCTAAAGTCGCTCCTCGAGTGAAATCACTTATTTAGCGGCGACCTCTCGGATATGAGTGAGTCTCACTCAGTCCGGCCGTGCCGTCTGCCCGAAAACAGAAATCAAATTGAGCCTGCGAAAAGCCCCAGATAAACAAAAACAGCACTTGACGAAAACAAAGCCCCCTTGATACGAGGCGACGGAGACGGACAGACAGACGGACTCGCGCCCTCCAGCCACCACGTGGCACTAACACGCCTCTCGACGACAAAGTTTCAATGCACGACTAAAATTAGCTCAGGGACCATTCATATGCCACATCTGCAATTATTCGAATTAATTTGGCATCCAGAGAGGTTTTTCCATTGCTACCCCCGCACCACTTTTTTTAAACCACTTCCCCTTTTAAGTCACGTTGATCCGCGACAGGAATAAACGATGTGAGCTCTTTGACAGAACATTTGGTTTGAAGACGTTAGGTCAACTGACAATGAGATTAGGCTCGTGCCTCACTTCGTTACCGCTCCGCTCGGCTCATCGGAAGCCTTTTAATGCTGTTACTGCCACCGAAACGGAACCAATAAAAACGAAACGCCTTTTTGGGGAATGCTTCCTTTGGGTGTGAAACAAAACGGGGGTGGCACGTATTTTGGCGATTTTTCAAGATAGGCCTATGTTGAGCCACATCAATGGAAAGCTCTCGCCGAGACCTTTTAAATGATGTGGCTGAACATAGGCCTATCTTAAAAAATAAGGGAGTAATTCGTATTTTGGTAATTTTTCGAGATAGACCGATGTTAAGCCATATCATTCAAAAGGTCTTGGTGAGATCTTTCCATTGATGTGGCTGAACATAGGTCTATGTTGAAAAATGACGCTTTACCCTCCTTTTTAGTTACCCACATATGTTTCCACTTTCCCGAAAAAGGGGGTTTTGATTTTACTGTGAAGGGGCATAGGCGACTTTTCGGCGAGGGAAGGTGGAACACGAGGTCGGAAATCCCACCTTTTATGAGTCGTGGAGCAGACCTTGATCGGAGCCCAGATTGTATGAAGCGTCACGTTGGGCTCACGGCGCTGTTATTTGAACGGCCGATCCGTGTTTAGTATTCGCGGTGTCGCCTGGAGGATCCGGCCCGGCCCGGCTGCCCGCCTTGTTTCGCGTGCCTTCACGGAAACATTCGCTCAATTTTTTGGTACCCCTGTCATTATTTTGCGCTCATTTCGGCTCGCGGAACTTAGTTTGCCTGCGTTGGGCGCGGCTCCTTTGTCTAGCGGCGGGCCTCCGACAACGTTGTCTTCTACAGACCCCGCGTGATCTGTCGGGGAAGGCCCTTGAAGAATTTTCTAGGCCCTTTAAACTCCCAGGTTATCGAAGTTTAAGGCCCTGAAATAATCTCCTTCAATCGGAAATATCTGCAAAGCCCTTTGCTTGTTTTAACTTTACCTTAACCCCCGAGGGACGTTTTAGACTCTGAATACTCTAAAATTGAATCAGTGGAAATATACTGAAATCTACTAATTCTTTAACAATCGAGCCAGTGGATTAAATCAGTGGCTCGATTTTGAATGAGAGTCAGTAGATTTCAGTAGATTTCCATTGATTCAAGTAGTAAAATAATTTGGTCCAGAAATAATCTCAAAAACCCTTACATTTTTTAAGAGGACCACAGACCCTGTAAGATCTTCACTCCAAAATCCTTGGAGAACGTCCTAGACCCTGGAGAAGGTGCTTCAGACCCTCCGAGGACTCGATAAGCCCACCCGAGAAAAAAACCCTTGACCTTAGATTTAAAGGAACTAGTCAGAGGAACTCATCAGTGAGTAAAGAGTTAGTCCCTTAGGAATACGCCATAAGCCCTTAGAGGACCGTAGCTTCAAAGGACCTTAAATACGGGTTGATCCTCTCGCATTGAAAGGCCAATGAAAGCTCTTATGTTAATTGAATGTTTCTTTTATTACAGGTAAGAGGGATAAATCTAACTATTCACTGCATCTCTGTAATTGGTGAGTGTCACGCAACCATAGATTCGAATTTCTTTTCCCGTTCACGGCATATACAGTTTTAAGATATGGTACACTGGTAGGTGTGACTCATTCAGACTAGGAGTGTTTTCACCTGTTCCACCTTGTTTTGACCTTAAGCATCATGAGGCTGAATACAACCTGGCCACGCTCGACAGTTGCCAAGCCTGATGCCGCTTAATTCTCAACGACTATTCCGCCGTGTAGTAGTAAGCGGCATCAGGCTTAACGAAAGGCTCGACCCAGGTAGCTTTGCTCGGCTTGATCACGTGACGTAGAACGCATGAGAAAAACACGCAACCTGTCAAAACAGAGTATTTAGCGGCATATCATACGCCGAATTCCCTCCCACCTGAATAATGTAGTTCATTCCTCTCTGTGCGTCGACCGCCATATCAAATCGCTCTTTTTCTGCATGCCTAACGATTGAAAAGAGACGACAAGCGTGAAGTTCACTATACACCTATTATATCTCTTTTTTTCGCGTGTAGTGGCCAGCCTAGGCCTGGAGGTTCGTGCGAAAGGAGTTTTGTCTAATAACAGGTGCTAAAAGCACTGTCATTTAGGGTATCAAATTTCGCATGGCTCGGCGCGCCATCGGAGGCTGGCTTCTCTCTCTTCTCGTCGCGTCGAGCCTCTCCGTTCCTCTCACGCGAATTGGTGCAGGGAATAAAATAATTCGGCCATCTGCATTTAATGAGGCGTTTTTCACGCTTATTGGGTGAAGTAGACCATAGCGCTCGGCGTGGCCGCCTCCTAACCCAACTTGGCTCCACAGACCACTGAATTATCGCTAGAATTATTTTTTTTTGAAATTATGTAAAGGTCAGTTCTATTCGCACGCCTATGTTAATACAAGGGAGACTTCAACGCACAAATGCATTTTGAATGGAAGGTGACTTGAACGCACGGAAATGAACCTAATATATTTTAATGGGGCGGCGTGCGAATAGTCACTTCGTTATTTAAAACCCATTATTATTCTCTACAGAAATGAGAAAGAGCGTATAAACTTGGAGGAATACAGTATTCCTCCAAGGTGTAAAGGTTTAATTTTGGATGATTTGCGATATTTGCAGCAAATTTCAAGATATAATTTTTCAAACGTATTTATTTGCTATTTTGAACGTACGGAGAATGAATTTTGGCAGCAAGTTCTAGGCTTGGGTATCTTTACGAACCACCCTCTTAGAGTTGTTGGAAGTTTTCAAGAAAATGCGAGGCAGCAAAGTTATTCCCTTTGTTAGCCTATTTACACGAACGAATGTTCTTATTGTTGGAGCTAATTTTGGATCTTCGAAAAAAAATTCTTCCGACGCTACGTAGATGTTCAAACAGGGTCAACCCTGCTTAAGTGTTATTGACTCGATATTCTCTTTATTGACACTCGATAATCTAAAATTTGTTAGTTTCGTGAATGCTTTCCTGGATGGATCCATATTTCCCCCCTGCGACCGCCTTGACTCGGATGTGCTGCGGTTACTTACGTTCGCTCGGAATTATGCAGGTGATCGGCTGATTCCGAGCGAAGGTAGGCAACCGCAACACAGCCGTGTGTTGGTGGTTGCAGGGGTGGAGAACTTAACCTGTCGACCAAGAACTGCTTTTATTGCCGCTAACTTAATCATGCTACCTTAAATCTGTTGTGGAATCTAAGTTGCTATAGCCTTAAACCGAAAGTTATGCTCAACAAAATTTTGGACGGAACGTTGTCGGTGTGGGCTTAATGTTCGGAACAGGTGGAACAGTCGTAGAGCACGGTTGTGCCGAGTCTAGAGGCAGTGTATCGAGAGTTGGTTGCCCTCTGCTCGTAAAAGGATATCGTTAAATTGTAGGGTTGGCGTTATTAAGTACGTCATGGCGGCTAGAAGAAGAATTCGCGCTGCGATCGCCAACGCTCTCCTAGACCCTCATTAAAAGTTGCTCCTCTCGTTTTGACAAGGCGGTCTTATTTGCATATTGAGTAGGTAGTTAGCACGACCGGCGCGGCGGGCCGCACTGCAGCCACACCAAATGTCAAGACAGAGACGGCGACACGGCGTCGCCGCGCGCTAGAGAGAGAGACGGCCGACCGCGCCGCGAGCTTTGCGTCGCGTTTCGTCGCGACGCGACCAGCGCAGCGGCAGCGGCCACAGCCGAGACCCGAGACCTTGACTGCGGTCGTTGAGAAAAGGAAGGGTTTTAGTTGCGCTTCGCTCGCAGCGCGCTTTCGAGCCGAGCCGAGAGGGACCGAGCGCAGCCGAGGGGGCCCGAGAGGGGCCGAGGGGGGCCGAGGGGGCCCGAGGGGGCCCGAGGGACGCGCCCAGCCAAAGCTCGTATCCGGAGCGATTCGCCAAATATCACAGCTTGGCCTTGAGACGGGCTCAGGGCCGGGCCGATGGACCGGGCTGGACCGCCCGAACCACGACGTCAGTGCACTTGCTCCTCCTAAAACTAGTCCCAACTCACAAACTTTCCACACAATCACCATTTTTTGGGGGGTAATTTCCATTGAATACCATGGATTGTATAGTAAATTCCCCCCTTTTTTCATTTTTTTGGGGGGGAGGTTGATTTCTCTTTCTCTATAGGCTTACCATAAAATTTATCATGATTTCCCCCCCTTTTTATTGTAGGACAAAAGTAGGAATATTAACTTA
>Ga0058701_10001937_pt1 | contig 15237 bp, 12 predicted proteins | sample AgamicOrMae_FD_97039 | JGI IMG/M metagenome (GOLD analysis project Ga0058701, IMG submission 97039) | Agave microbial communities from Guanajuato, Mexico - Or.Ma.e | ecosystem: Host-associated > Plants > Phyllosphere > Phylloplane/Leaf | place: Guanajuato, Mexico | collected 2012-06-04
TGCACAGTTTCAAACTGCCAGTTCGAACTGCACAGTTTCGAACTGGCAGTTTGTGAGGCGACAGTTCGACTGAACTGGCAGTTCGAACTGCCGAACTGCAGTTCGAAATCCAGTCGGCAGTCGGCAGTTCACAACACTAGTGGCGGGCAGATCGACGCAGCAGCAAAACAAGCTCAGGTGAGTTGTAAACAATTCCTTTTGGATCAATCTTTTGCCCACCAAATTTCATTAAGGCATCCAATATGCTGAAAATACTAGGTAGAAAGGCATTTCTGCCAACCCGGAGACTTGTCCACACCAAGCCTATATATCTGGACACTCAGGCAACATCAATTATGGACCCTCGCGTAGTTGACGCAATGTTACCGTATATGTTCGAAAGATTCGGCAATCCTCATTCAAGAACTCATCATTACGGTTGGGAAAGCGAAAAAGCCGTTGAGAACGCCAGAAAACAAGTTGCAACACTAATTGGAGCAGATCCAAAGGAGGTAATTTTCACCAGTGGAGCCACGGAATCTAACAATATATCCATCAAGGGCGTATCTAAGTTCTATGCAAATGAGAAAAAGAAACACATCATAACTACACAGATTGAGCATAAGTGTGTGCTTGACTCGTGCAGGTATTTAGAAAACAACGGTTTCAGAGTGACTTACCTGCCAGTCAAACAATCGGGCCAAATAGACCTCGATCAACTCTCTGCAGAGATTCGACCTGAGACAATATTAGTTTCGGTAATGACTGTTAATAACGAAATCGGTGTCATTCAGCCCATAGAGGAAATCGGTAGGATGTGTCGAGAAAGAAAAGTCTTCTTCCACACCGACGCTGCACAGGCGGTCGGAAAAATACCCATCAACGTGAATCAGATGAATATCGATCTCCTCTCCATCAGTGGCCACAAAATATATGGACCCAAGGGAGTTGGAGCTCTCTATGTGAGAAGAAAACCGCGCGTGAGAATTGAGCCCCTCCAGAGTGGTGGTGGTCAAGAGAGAGGAATACGGTCAGGGACAGTTCCGTCTCCATTAGCAGTCGGCCTTGGAGCTGCCTCTGAGATATCACAAGAAGAGATGTTTAACGACTTGGAACATGTGACTAGGTTGTCTGAGAGGCTAGTCCATAAGATCCAGAGCTCAATACCAGATGTTGTGAGAAACGGTGATCCCGATCACTCGTATCCAGGCTGTGTTAACTTGTCTTTCTCGTACATAGAGGGTGAAAGTCTATTGATGGCGCTCAAGGATGTAGCCTTATCATCTGGTAGCGCATGTACGTCAAACTCGCTCGAACCTTCATATGTGTTGCACGCATTGGGAGCAGACGACGCATTGGCACACTCTTCGATAAGATTCGGCATAGGAAGATTCACGACTGAAGAGGAAGTGGACTACACCGCCAAGAAGTGCATCGAGCAAGCGTCAAAGCTGAGAGAGTTGAGTCCTCTGTGGGAGATGGTCCAAGAGGGTATCGACCTGAAGAGCATAAAATGGACCTAACACTAGTCTCATGGTTTGAACATCAAGTTGATCTCAGTGGTTGGAAAAATTGTCACTACCATCCCGAACGGCAATACAGCAACAAAGATTTATTTCAAACAAGTTAGATTCTGTGACGCATTTGCTCCCGTCGCTTCTTATGTTAGTCCGCCTTTTTATTCAGGGCAGACTCGAACTTTTGAAGTCCATTTCTGGCATGCTCCAAGCGGCTTTTGGCCATCTGGATATCCTTTTTATGACTGTACGCGGATCCCTCAGGACAATGCGCTGTTGTCACTCGTGCTAGATGAGCTAACTGCTGGGCAAGGTCGTTACCGGCGCGTTCGAGCTGAGAGGAGAATTGATGAGCCAGCCCTTCAACTGTTTTGTGGTTGATTTTATCTTTACTCAACTCCTTGAGAACTAGACCAGCGGAGGTAAGCGAATTAGCCAGTTCTTCCTCTATGTTGTAAAGTTTCTGCAACTGAGTTTTGTTAACGCTATCCATCTTGTATCTATGACAAGATATGTGATAAAAGTTATCATGTAATATGCAAACTTGTTTATTTTGCGCGACCAGCACGTGTGGTAAGCTGGTGCGCGCGAGTCACACAGGGCGACAAAGACACCGAACATTAAAACGGCGATACATCCTTTTGGAATCACAAAATCACTTGTAATACTCCCACTATTTTTCGCTCCATCAAGGATTAACTCCATCCTAACTGATACTTGGACCCCCTGATACAGCCTGAGGAACGATGACTTTCATGGGACGAGTTCTAATGAGTCGATTTCGTACACCGATGGGCAACACATTCCCGCTGCCCGAAGACAAGGTTCCAGTCGTAAGATTCCCACGCACTTTCACTAATTTGAAGAAGATCACTAAACAGTTGAGATTTTCAAACAGTTTATATGGCATGACACTGCGCAAAAAGTCGAATAACATCCGAACTCAAGAGCCACCAACAGTCTGAATGTATGATTAGAGTACTCCAAGACCTGAGTTCAGAGACTCTAATTTTCCCTCACCAAGTAAGGAGGATAACTTCGTACGAGTGCATAGATTGTCTGGATCAATCATGCAATCAACCAATTTGCTATAGAATTCCTTGAGACCCTCATCGGTACCTCTAGTCTTGGCCTCAAGGAAACAAGTATTTGCCAACTGCCTCGCCCATAAATCAGCGTACTTGGTTCCATCGTCAGGTCCGGCAAAGATCTCGATCATGGCGCAATAGTCATAATCGTTTGAGAAGCGCTCAAAAGGACTATATTTTCTGTAGACCTCGTCTACGATACTATCCGTCGTGGCCGTATTTGAATATATCTCAAGATCAAGATGCGCCTTATAAAGTTCGTACCACACTTTCAGAGGTCTGAAATGATGAATGGACTTCGTTATACGATCAGCTAATTCTGAATCGATTTTTTTCTGTCCCCCTCTACGGCTCATAGATTGTATAATCTTGTAATCATCAAGGAAATGCGCCACACAAAAGTATGGTAGCAAATTGACAGTATCGCGTTCCATGCCTCCTAGCACGTTGAGTTCATAATATCTATAATCATAAAGCAATCTCTGTAAAACTGAGACGAAACAGTGGAACAAGTTCACCACATCCCATGTGCTTAAGTGAGGTTTCTTAGTACTCTCGTCGATGATATATGGTGCGCTAATCATCCTGACAGGGAGGTTGTTGGTACCTGGAAGTCTGCTTTTGATGCGAGAATAGGATATCTCTGGTCGACGAGACCCGCTCTGGAAGGGATCAAACACTATCTGACCGAAGGGGCGCCCGTTTCTCTTGAGTTCTAGCAATTGCACTTCAGAGGACCAAAACTGGTTGCTCGATCTTCTGTCGACAGACATCTCTATAGATAAATAATTTTTGAGGTAGTTCCCGAGGCCACTGAAAAAGGTCTCAAGTGGGAAGAACGATCTAAGCTGAGTTTGGTCTGATCCTATCAGAATATCATAAGTGTACCTCAGTGCCCAATAATCTAAATCACACTGCTGAAGTCCAAAACGATCAGAAGGATCTTGATGGTTTTCGTAGGCATAATCGCTCAACTCGCGCAAGCAATTATCGAGCTTTGGGACATTCTCTCTTTGAATGGCATCTAAACTATTCAAAACATTGATCTTCGTTTTTGCCATCGTATCCTTGAGCCTGAATTCGAGGTGAGATCTATAGCCACATTTATCCGCTACCTTACGCCGTGTGGCCCGGATGTTTCTCATTACATGAAAAGTGTTATAGCTTGGCGTAGCCTTTGGTGAGCACCTCTTGTTGTAAGTTTCCCACAAGGCTCGACGAACGAAACGATCAGGACATACCTTCATAAATCTGTGGTAAGTATCGGAGGTTACCTTCAATGGGGTTCTATCTCTGTGATGAAGATCTTGACAATCGGCATATTCATTCGCCACAGCTGCTAAAATATCCGGATCATCGACTGTGTAGGAGATCAAAGAATTTGCCCCTTTCAAACAATACCCGAATACCCCGAATTCCGATCTGAGGATGTTTTTCAGTTCCAATATCATGGGTTCGGTGGTGGTTAATCCCTTCTTGGGGATGTTCATAGTGTCTCTGTAGATAGATAGAAGTTTCTTGAAAGGAGCGTCCATTTGCGGTTCGTCTTCGTATTTTGACACGATATCCCAAATATCACCAGCAAACCTTTTGCCTTGTAGCGCATAATATCTATCCAGGAGAGAGGTAATTTCTGGGTGCGAAAATCCTTCATTATCGAGATTGACCATGATCATCATCAGATTATAGGCGGTATCGAGACGGTGGAGGTGCGTATCAAGATCCTTGAACAAATCGTGAGGACTTTTGAATGTATCCTTGAGATGAGTTTCAATATCAGTGAGATGGTCCTCGAAGCTAGAGATTGCCAAGTTGAGCCCCTTGAAGGCACTCTCAACAGTGATATTCTTGAAGTTTATATCACATCCTGGTTTTGTTGATGCTTTGATTAATTCGTTCTCAGGGTCATTGATTTTTTCCCGCAGCACAACAATATGATCCTTGGGTCGGCGGTTATCGACTTGAGTCTGCGGGAACTCCTGCACATACCTCTTGACAACATGATTGTTTCCCAAGACAAGACCTAGCCTAGCCCATGAGTTAGTTCTATTATGTGTCGATAATGCGAGTCTCAGAATATGCTGGTTCATGATTATTAGGTCTTGAGTTACGAGATGATCTAGTGTTTCTGCTCAACTCTAGATGTTTTCGCATGCGTTGCTTCACGCTGCCTAGTGCCTGCGCATCTCGTGCCGGTCTCCTCGCTCGGGGTCCCTCCCATGAGCTCATTGACCAATTCATGCTCGTGCCAAATCCTTCTAGACTCACGAAATGAGTCTGAATGGCACTGAATTAGACTGATCATACAACACCTTAAGGCGATTTTTCAAGATCTGACCAACCACGAGCGTATGACCGGTTAGAAAATCCGCCAGCGATCACGACCAGCCCTCAAATGGGAATCGCCTATCTAGGCAACGGCCCAGATCTGTATATAGCTGAATCCACAAGCCACCACGTTGTCGTTCTCGATCTCGACTAGCACAATTCGTTTCCTGATTCAGAAGTATATAATGAAACGGACCATTTATCCAGTTCTTCATTTTCATCATTAGGGCGCAGTATGGGGCTGAAGAGCTAGCGCCTCATGACGGGAAATCAATCCTTGTTTCAGGAATGTAAGGAGGATACAGGTAATGAGAGTGCAAGCGATAGAAGCAGCTATCTCGGAATCGAACCATATCGTTGGAGCAGGTAGCAATATACTCTCTATGGTTGTAAAAGAAAGTAAGACCATGATATTGGATAGATGTTTTCCAGAAATCTTAACATGACAGATCAATGCAGCGAACAGTGTGATCAAAGCGGAGAGGTATACCAGCAAAACCAGGTGCCAGTTGCCTTTCACCCATACTCTGATGCCTTGGTGGAGACTGAACAGTATTACATTTACACTTGAGATGAACTGCTGCGCCGCCAACAGGAAGTAAACTTTCCTGATGCATTTGTTTCTATTTTGTTTCCTTCGAATGGAAAGACTAATGAAAGATTCATCACTCGCCTGAAAATCTCTGTCTGAATCTTGCCCCATATCTTGAGCAACAGGCGGACGAATGGCTAAGTCTTTCATACTAGACAATATACGCGCAAAATCAGCTCCTCGTTTTTAGGTCAGCTCTTCGTCATTGAGCCTGGCAGCAAACGTACTCGACAAATTCAATCTCGGCGGGAGACTTCGAGGATCTACCTGCTATGGAGTATAGAGGAAACTCTACTTGATAGAGCCGCCAATAGTGTCATTCCCCTTGAGCTTCCGAATGACGACAGTCGATAGTGTGCGAGCTCATAACGTTTAGATATTTGGCAATGCCCAGACGCGAAAATTCATTTCCCTCGCAAGAAGTGCCGTTCTATCCGAGGACAATAGATCGTGAAGCAAGCATCCATCTTCGAAGTGGGCGATGCTACTAATCATCGAACGTAACTTTGAAAAGTCGAGCTGTCAGATCGAGAAGATAAGAACTGCGCGCCTGGCTCCTATCGAAATCTAGGCTTTCCATCTAGATAGAAATGAATTGATTAACGGAAGACCAGGGAACGAATCGTGTTTGTCGACTCGGATCAGTGCAACCATGAGGCGAAGGGGTGAACGAAACATCAGGCACTCAAATGAAAGGCGAAGTTTTATGCTTTTCTGTATCGATTATATACATGTGACTTGATTCTAGATCTGATTCAGTAGGGGCAATCTGTTGAGAACAAGCTCCAGTTCCCTTTTAAGTGAAGGTTGAATGGAGGATACCAAACGTTGTTTGAGACGACCCATGAAGAAATTAACAACACCACGAGCCAGACGATTCATTCCCGGCAAACCACCGAACTCCATCTTGAGCCCGTCCAGGCGGCTTATGGTGAGCTCCTCAACGATCACCTTGCTATTTGAGACAAGGCCTTTGCTTATCACAGCGTCGAAATCGATAGCCTGTATGTTGAATGCGACAAATCCGCTGGAAAGAGGGGAAGATTTCGTGGTGGGTGGAGTTGTGCTTGCATTGAGTGCTGTTGCATTTAGCGAAAGCCTTTTGTCAGATGTGGTTGCATTTTTTCTACCTAGCTGTTGATCATTTCGAGCGCTGTCCCCTAGATATAACGTCCAGTTATAATGAGGTCGCAAATTTAACCAACCCAAGCTGGCGTTCACCAGCAGATGTCCATTTTGCAATTTCACTTTGGTCTCTCCAATTAGGCGAAAGTTATTCAAGCCAGTCAACGAGCCATTGGTGAAATAGATTTTCGCATTCGAGCCAAATATCTGCCTCTGGTGTTCGAAATCAGGTAATCCCACTTTGGATAAGTTCAACTTCGTGATCTCACTATTGATTATGTTTGATAAATCCTGCAAGGTTGTTGTTGGAGGCCCGCTATCATTCTTCGCCACCCCTTCCTGTTTCTGATTCGGGTCGATTTGTTTGGGAGTTCTTTGTTGCCCACTTTGCCCCTCCTCCAAGATTGTCTCGCCGAAGCGAGTCAGCTCACAATCCAAAAAGCGTCTAGCCTCGCTCTTCATTGTCTGCTGGAGGGTGGCTTCAAACGAGTAATAAATTCTTTTAATAGTTTTCTGCAGCAATCTTTGGAGCATTCTAAGCAGATAATTTGAAGTTGGCTTGGAGGGATCTTCAGGGTCGAGTATGTCTATCGAAATGTAACCAAGATTACTTATTCCGATATCGAAATCGTGTGTGACAAATCTGAATCTCCTAACCAATGGAATGGGCCTCACTTGTGTAGAGTTGCCGCCCTCTGAGGGCAGAGGAACTTTTTCAGTAACCTCCTGCTTGCTCAAATTCGAATTGGTAACTATCAACAAATTGTCAATCGACATCCTGAACACTCCATTCAGCTTGGAGCGTCCATTTCGCGAGGAACTGCCAGCCGCTAGCTGACCATCAGGATGGTTGGCCGATAATGGAGAGAAACTCGAGCCGCCCGCCAGAAGGCTTGGCGTGGGCCCATTGTAGCGGAAGCGTCCGTACAAGGTGGTGTTCTTTATGCTGACACCAAGTCCGAACTTGGGCTCACTGTCATTGTATAAATGAACATTCAGTATTGTCAGATTAAGGCCACTCAAGGAGAGTCTATTTTGTTGGAATTGAATTGTGTTTGCCTTTTGCTGCTCGCCACCACCATCTTCTCCTCCCTCCTCCTCTTCCATCTCCAGCTCGTCCTCCTCGTCGCCGTAGATTTGCTTCTCAAACACACTGAGCAGCCTCATCGCCGATTGAATGGGCCCCCCTCCGGCTTGCTGAAAGTTCAGTGGTACGGTGATGTCGCTGATGGGGAAGGCAAACTCGCCCACAGTCTTGTTGCTTTCACCTCCAACGGCGCCACCCGGCTTGGCTGGTGGCGGCGACAAACTTGACAACATCGGGACACATTTCCGCTCACCATTCGGAGGTCGGCCCCTTTCAGCTGTCTCGTTTTGTTCGTAAAACTTGCCCAAATCTTCGTCGATCAATACGTCGGAATCTGATCCTGTCGACTGGTGCTCGCAATGGATAGATTTTGTGCTTTGCAGAATGAAGATTAGCGCTATCACGCCGATCGGCACTATGGATTGCATTGTTGCTTGGGTTTGGTATCTTGAAGATTGCCTGAGGAAAAGCTAATTTGTTTCTCGTAGACAGTTTCGCTTGAAACTTTGTTTCTTGTCGGCTAATTCCGATCTGGATGCTCACTTTTGGAAAACTGCCAGTGAGATGCAAAATTTGTGATTGAGATCAATACGAACGCACGCGCATAACATTCTGGCCATCCTTCAAGGGATGCCGCTGCATCGGATTACCATCCTAAGGCCAAGCTTGTATGGTACCGTTGTGATAGCGTTCTGCTGGAGATGCCGGTTGACATTGACCAATATTAGAGGTGCCACTTGTTGCGTGGTAACTGTTGCATCGTGGGTCGACAGAACTCTGGCGGAAGCTCGGCACAAAAAACAGGTTGGCAATGACCGAACATAAAACTTGATTCCCCATAAATGGGGTGCGTGCATTTTATGATGCTTCTTTATATCCACACTAAGGGAAAGTCCCCTCGGATGCAATCAGAGCAATCAATGATGCTACTTTTTCTGCCTCATGGTCCGCGGAGGAGAAACTGAGCATCGCGTTCAGATTTCACAGAGTTGGATTTCAAACTGTCGCGATGCAAGCTATCTAATGGAGTCATAGATGTTTACTCCGGGAGACGACCTTGTGTGACTTATCCAATGGACCTGTCGTAAAAGGAGGTCGTATTTTTTCAAGATCACGAGTCAATTTCGCTCTCGAGCTTCATACGTGGATGGTTTCCTTTTACCCATTTTCGCATTAGCGCGCTCACATGTTCGACATTCATTTAGCGGCGGTCGATGTTGAGTTACAGATCAACACAAGCAACTCTTACTAAGTAGCAATGTGATATTATTCTACTGTTCCCTCATGAAAAGAAAGTGGCAGCGTTTTCTGAAAAACCCGCAACCATCCAAAACATCGCGACCACAACCGTTCATATCCGGAAAATCTGTCATCGCAATGAGAGGATGGACTCACAATGATACCGAGAATGATGCTAATCGGTGGTTCTGGAACTGCAACTTACAAATTCCTTTAATATTGATTGCTGCAATGCTAATTAGCTTGTCAGATACAAGAGCACTTGATCAGTCGAAATCATGGTCTTTGATGAAGCCATGATCTCGACCCAGCGGTGGCCTACGACTCAGCGTGCAGACTCACTCTCACGTGCGATCCTTAGAAAGATAGAGAGAGAGTGATGGATGCGCGAAACGACGGATAGGCTGACCTCCTGTGCTCTCAAAAACTTGGATAAATCCGGGCTAAGAACTATTAGATCCATATCTAGCTCGAACACCATGTGATACTCCAAGTAAAGCATTCAAGACATCCATCATGGATCTAGACCGGCATCAAGATATTGCAAGATGCAGCTATGCGGATATGCTGCATGATGATGAGAGGAACCATGCATACTATGTCGCCATCAAAACTGTGGTAAGTTATCTTGTCAATTCGCAAGATAAGAATCCCAACGGCAGCAGATTCTACAATTGTTGTGATATTGGTGCGGGTTCTGGGTTACTGTCCATGATGGTGGCCAAGTCCTTTCTCAGCCTTGGCTACAAATCCTTCCAAGTGACGGCCTACGAATGCTTCGAGCCAATGTCAGCAACCGCCCGAGAGATTGTGGATAGGAACCAACTCTCCAAGTTCATCAAGATTTGTACGGAGAGGATTGGTGATAAAAAGCCTGACGTGAATCCAAAATACGACTTGTTGGTTGCCGAATTGCTGGACACTGAATTGATTGGCGAGGGATGTCTGGAAATATACAGATTTGCCGTCGATAGTCTCTGCTCTCAAGAGTGCATATTCATTCCGCAGAAAGCCAAGATATTCATCGAACCGATCTCCTCCAAGGGTTTGTATCGGAGACAAGTTCTCAAAGACCAGGTTATTATGGTTGATGGGAAGCATGAAGTTTCTATAGATTTTCAACAAGATGTTAAGGACTGCTGTGGACTACTTGAACTGGACGACATGCAAACTAGCTATCTCGACAAGTCGTTCAATTTCAAGAGATTCACCGAACCCAAATGTGCTTTCGATATTGAATTCAATGATTTGGATTCGCTCAAACTGAACGACTTCAACAAGGTTACTTTCGATTGCAAAGATACGCTTGATGAGGAGATTGTGATTCACATGTGGTGGGAAATTGTCATGTATGATGGCTCTTTGTTTCCTAACTATGGTCCATCAGATCACGGAAAGAAGTATTCATTCAGTAAGCTCAGCGTTGCACCTAGCTGGTCTCGTAATGCTTACCAGAGAGAGCGTGACCATTTCATAACTCAATTATATGGACGTAGCATATGGCGCGAACATTGGATGCAGGCTATCTATTATCTTCCCTGTCACGAGGCTGTCCGAAGTTTGGTCGGCAAAAGGAACGAGAAAGGCTTCAAATTTGATATATTCGCCTATCATGATGCTTACTCGCTATGGTTTGATATTACCTCTTGCAAAGTGCCCACTTCTTGCACCTGTGGCTTACACCGTCGGCTAAATCGTTATGAAGTGGCCTTCCTCAACAACTCGTCAGTCCTCCAGGATCTCGTCAGGGCTGCCGCAAAATCAGCTAAACTATCAAATCGGCAGGGGCTCAAAGGTAGACTGAGGGTTCTAGAGGAGTCAAAGAATCAAACTTCCATGAAATGGCGTTTGGATTTCTGGTTCAAGAGCGACAACAGATTTAGCACCGAGCCTCTTTTTTCCCTACCGGACTACTCGCTGATGGACGAAGTTTGTTGGAGAACCCTATTGAACAGATATGTCAACCAGGAAGACATAAAACCGATCGCCTCATTCAAGATTGTTCTCAACCAGGTCGCTTTTGATGCATTAAATCGGATCCGATCTAAGGTTGGGCACACTCAGGGCTTCGATTTGTCGCCTTCAGATGAATTGATCGAAGCATCTGCTACGAAGGCCGACTCATCAGTTGAGGCCCACCATCTATGGGAGTACTCATGTGATATTTTGAGTCCCGAAATTGTGGTGTTCGACACTGAGAACACGAAAGGTAGTTCCCCTAACAACTCGCAAGCGATTTGCACTGAACATCTCAAGATCGAGGTACCCGATTTACCGATCTCGAGACTTAAGGCCGAGTGGGCGATAGTCTTATCTTGCAATATGAAGCTAATTGATGGAAAAATTATCAAAACTGGTTGCCTCGACTCGACTCTTGGCTCAGCTAAATGGAATCATCATTTCAAACAGCTTGTCCACTTCCTCCACGATCACCCCATTCTAGACAAGCAACCAAGTGGTGGACAATCAAAAACTATAGATTTGAAGATAGTTATAAGCAGCCAGTCTGTTTCTATCGAAAATATCTAAATTTCTACACCTCATTAAATGTGATAATTCGATTCGAACCAATAACCCTTTTTGACAGTCTAACCAAGTTTGACCGTTCACCGGTCGCCAACCGCGCGCTTACCTTTGAGGAAGATACAGCGAGGAGTTGAAGTGCCCGGAGTGGACGGCTTGTGGTAGTAAGCACGTGGAGAATAATGCCGCCATTTGTTTTCGTGTTCATACAAAAATTTTTATCTCCACCAATCAATCGTTCATACCAATGAAAACATTTTACTCAAAACTATCCATCAGTATTATTTCATCAAATTTCGTCATATTCTGGCTCTGAAACAGTGCCATTCCGCTTAGTTTAGATGGCTGATGACGATGTTAAACATTGGGTCTACACTGGTGGAATAGATTATCAGCTAACAGAGGGCGATCTCATTTGTGTGTTCTCCCAATATGGAGAAGTAGAAGATTTCATTCTATCGCGTGATCGCGACACCGGAAAACCAAGGGGCTTTGGATTTGTAAAATATGCTGATCCAAGAAGTTGTGAATTAGCAGTAGATAATTTCAATGGAACCACGATTTCTGGCCGTCGCTTGAAGGTGTCGTATGCAACAAATTTAAACGTTATAAAATCCATCAAATCGCGACCTATCAATGTACCGCATGACATTGGAAATAGAGGTGATACAAAGCGATCCCTAACCTCTTCCAGTAATAACAATAACTCTATCGATTTGAGGAAGACTACTGGATCTTATCGTCGACGTTCGGACTCTTCAGGATCTGAGATTGAGAGACGGCCGCGCTCACCCTATCGAGATGACTATCGCTCATCCGACAGAGGTTATAATCCCTCGATGGATCTCAGAGATGACGTTCGTAACGGTGCCCATGGATCGGCTCACATAGGTGGTTTCAACTATCGGGGCGGTGACACTCGATTCGGGATGAGACGAGGTGAAGACTTCATGGATGAAAGTAGGATTCGTAATCGTCGTGACCGTTCTCGTTCATCCTCATCAAATGCATCGTCATCATCATCATCTTCTTCCAGTTCATCCTCAAGCTCATCTTCTGGATCTACCACCTCATCTTCCTCGTCGACTAGTCATAAAAGACGGAGTCGCAAGGACTCACACAAGAGGAAGAAGTCATCCTCCCACCGGCGTTACCACCGCCGGCACCACAAGAACAAAAGTTCTAAGCATGACAATTCTGACGAGGGAGAGGAGGCAGCTGGTAGTAGTAAACGTCAGCGTAAATCTCATAAGAAGAGGAAGAAATCATCTTCACCTTCTTCACATCATCGCAAGCACCGTAAGTCGAAGTCATCGAAATCGAAATCTCACCACAGAACCAGATCTCGTTCACCGTCTGGAAAGGAGAAGCGTTCCTCCGAGGATAAGTCATTGTCAAGAAAGTCTGAAAGGTCCAGACGTGAATGAGAAGGGACGATGATTTTAGAACCCATTTGTACAGCTTCCTACCATAGCACTATCCACCTATAGCACTGACATATACCTCGCATGGTACGAGGGGAGCACTCGAAATGAAGCCCATCATCACACGCAAACATAACTCGAGCCCGAGATCAGAAAATCTCTCGATTATGTCAAAGAACAACTAACTAAACATTCAGTAATCCATGCACTTCTCCAATTTATTATTGCTACTAGTGAGTAATTGGTTTGAGATCAAAATAACCAACCGGGAAGCCTGATCATCCGATTGATCAGCGTTGGCCGATTGTTGCTTGAAACGTGTTGTGGCTGCAATAATGAAGGTCATTTCCTATGCAGAACGGCTTGTAAACCGTTGATACTGATGAGGTAGTCCTTGTTCAAATAGTTATTGTTGCTCCATATCTCGCTACAAGTTACCCCTCTGCCAAGTTGTGTTCTCTTTCTTGCTCCCGGTCTGAACAATCATAATATCACCCCACTATGAGCTAGCTGCTGTGGTTGGCTGCTGTTGCTGTGGTTGCTCTCTGGTTTTGCTATCATCACTGAGTAGGCTTTTGTTGTAGATTCTTAGTTGGCCCATAAAGCTTAGATTCGGGTCTATCTGAGGCCTACACTGTTTGACAATCTCATAGGCATCCTTCCAGTGGAGAGCCTTGTTTCTCATCAAATAGGCAATAGCGATGGTGGGCGAGCGTGAAATTCCCGCCAAACAATGGACCAAAATATTGCACCTTTTTCTCCGAGCCTCCTCGATGAAATAGTAGGCCTCATCGAAAAACTTCATCAGCATTTGATCCGAATTATCGGCCACATTAATGCACTTACAATACACTGATCGGACCTGTTTGACGCCCTTATTTTCATCCCTGGAGGAGTTGTTATCAGCGGCAGCCTGTTGATAACAGTTGTTGAGAATGTTGTTTGTCCCATTGGGTGTCTGTTGTTTCTTCACAGAGGCTGAGGTCTGATTAGAGGATCCATTTAGGAGGCCTGGCGAGGAGCCAAGGGTTTCAACGAGCACCATGGGCGAGCAGGGCGATTGGCCATTAGTGTTGGTCGGGGTGGCTGGGGTTGTAGACGGAGTGTTGGATCTGATTCGGATCTTGAAATCTCTGGAACAATTCTGTGGCGGCATCAGGCTCGCTTGAATGGGAATGTTTGACTGATTTGTGGCCGATGAATTATTATTTTGGGCATTGTTATTCGTATTGTTCGAAGTTGAGTTGTTGTTGTGTATTGTTGGTGTTGAGTTCTGGTTACTGCTGGTGCCCTGCTGGATAACCAAAGGCAACAGTCCAAGACTGAGTATATATTTAATATTTAACCTGTTAACCGTTTCTCTATTTGTTTGCTCTTGGCCACCCACAAAGAGGTGAGGCAGTATTTGCGATGGCAGCGATTCGGTTGAGGTGGGACTAAGGGCCTGCTTTGGAGCTCCAGGAGTGCAGGCTGTCTGCTGTATGAATGAGCTCCTGTTGTTTGACAAATTTTGACTCTGCTGGTGGTGCCCATTCAACGAGGAGAGAGATCCGGCGCCGGTGCTATGCGGCAGCCTCAATTGAAGGTGAATTGGTCGTCTGACGTTGGTCATTTTGGTGCCACTTTCTTCTAGTAAATTGGTGCTGCTAGTTATTGGGATTTCGGTGGGCTGGCGAGCGAGATCTTTATCAAACAAACGTCTCTCTGTAATCCTGTGTGTCCCTATCTCGGACTGTCCTTTTCTGGCCTTGCTGAGGAATGTTGAGACAACCTAATTGGCTGGCCGAGCTAATGTGAAGCTCGATTTGGGCCCTCAGTTCAATGGTTCTATTGTGTCTTAATCTCTGGCGGTTCGCTTGTTTTTTTCATCCTTAGTTGTGTTGAGTTCTGGAATTCACTGCTGGCAATTAGTGGTGGTGGTGAATATCAGTATCCTGACTGGAGCAACAATAAGCTTGACTATTAGCTTGAGAAATGCTCCACTGTTGTTTTCCGGAGATCAGGAGAATTTGGCACAAGCATTTAGCATAGAATCTGCATATCGTCCAACAGAAACATTAATACGTAAACATTTAGAACATCAACATCAACATGAACAACATCAACATCAGCAGCAGCAGCAGCGGCAGCAACAACAACAACAACAATGATACAATGCCCCTCTACGCTGGTCTATCTAGGCGATGAGGCTGGTCTTGACGATTGGGCCTTTGTGTTTGTATATATATATATATATTTATATGTTTGTGTTTGTGTGTTGATGCTTGCTCTGGGAGTGCTCCCCTATGGTTCGCTTGGCAGCGGTTAGTGCGCAAAAAGAGCTAAACTCTGGTAA
>Ga0058701_10001938_pt1 | contig 15237 bp, 9 predicted proteins | sample AgamicOrMae_FD_97039 | JGI IMG/M metagenome (GOLD analysis project Ga0058701, IMG submission 97039) | Agave microbial communities from Guanajuato, Mexico - Or.Ma.e | ecosystem: Host-associated > Plants > Phyllosphere > Phylloplane/Leaf | place: Guanajuato, Mexico | collected 2012-06-04
TCCAAGCTAATCGTCCTTGCATTTCGCGTCAAACAAACGGACTCCCATCCGCGTCGTACGGTTTGTTTTGTTGCTCACACGATTTTTTCCTTGAAGGCCTGAAATAAATGAACAGCACGACCCACACAGTGTGGCCCACACTTGATCTCCCCCAGGGCAAACATGGCGGGCACACATATCTGTTCACTACTGATTTTGTTATTCTAATAACAGATTTAGATTGAATTCTAGCCCGACTGAACCATGATATCTATTCATTTTGGTTAACTCAATGCATTTCTTTCGTTAATTGACTGACGGTCGGATAATTCGCTCAGTTGAGCTATACATTGGCAAAATTAATTTTCCACCAACACCAGGATAGCACTGTATGATATCACACAAATGAGCAATAGCTGGGCTGAGAACATCCATCGATCTCATGAGTTCATTCACAGTCCAATCAACTATTCTGGATCATTGAAGGCCAAAAACAAGAATCAAACAAGCTCTCGTTGTGCCCATCTCAGGTTGAAGCCCCTCGATTATGATATATGAAACCAATGAGTCGAGAAAGAATATTATTCATACGAAAAATTCAACCCTTTTAAAATATTGCACAATCTGGTAGGGAAAACTACCGGATAAACAATCGGTAGTAATGAATGTTGTTAGCAGCAGAGGTAGCAAGACTCGAAATGAGGATGATTATGTTACTCGTCGAGTGGCGTCAGACTCAGCAGATGGGAGCCCCGATTCTCAAACCCATGGCTCAAATCGAAAGAATAAGCACAGAGCTCAGATCAGCTCAGACTGCAATGGAGCTCGTGTACAAAAAATATCTTCCTCAACACAGTCATCGAAGCCAGTCGCTGGATCTCATCTGCATAGATCAAATTTGAGGCATAGATGTCAAGACGGATCAGATGGTATCTCAACCTCTGATGACGTTTATGGGATGTCTCCCATTAGACGTGGGCCAGATTCCTCCCGTTCTCCTGTGAAAAGCCCCCCAAGACAAGAATCTCTTTATCCTCCGATGAAGAAGTTCAGTCCTGGTGATCAAACTCAAACTCAAAATGGATCTAACTCGACGTCGACAACATGCATCAACACAAGAATCTCAGAAAATGAATCATCATGTCAGATTGAATACGGTTTGGACAAGAAGAAATCACGGCACAACAATGGTAGTTCAAAAATTGATAACCATACGAGCTTAAAGTATGTGGTCACTGGTGATAGTATTAATCCAAGAAACAGTGGTATCGAAAACAATGATAGTCAGGATGATCTTCACCCAACATCTCAGCAACTAAACGACTCAACGCATCTTAGTACTAATGGGAGATTCAATGACCTCTACCCAGTGAAACTATCTCAGAAATCCTGTCAGGATGCATTAGTTCCGCAATCACCCAATAAGAACTCCAAACTGTCAAAGAAAGAAGCTACCTACTCGAACGTCAGGATCCAATGCAAGATAGATCAGTACTTATCCAGCAAGCTCAATCAATTGCCGGACTCTATACGCTTGTCAATGCTCATGCCACGTGTGACACTACCGAGCAAAGATCTCAGCTATTGCAAGTATGAACGCTTCTACAAAGTTGAGGAGCATCCAAATGGTGGTGCCAAAACTCTACATTTGTACTTCGATGAGGTAGCTCACTTCAACGATTTGGAGCTAGAGTTTATTGCGAGAGAGTTCCTGGAGGAAACTTTTCGTGAGGAGCCCAACGGAGTCGCTAAATACGTGTTATCAGTAGTACATAATGCTGCCTCTTATATGCCCGACTTGATGGAATACATGGCCGATACATACCCTCACCTTTCGGTGAAAACAAACATAATGGGTCATTCTGGTTCTGACATCGAAACGACTACTATGTCGACGTATCGGGATCAAGTCCATAGAAACTACTCTAACGGAATCTTCCGCTTTGGTCCCCTAAACCAGCTATCCTTAGTCGGCACGGTGCATGAAGAAGTAGGTGGCTTCTTTCCAGATATACTGTCTATGATTGAAAAGTCGCCTTTCGCTAGGTTCGTCACACCTTGGGGAGAGATGAGTACCCTGAAGATGAGTTCTCCTCAAGAAAGTAATGATGGGCCAATATTTTGGATTCGGCCTGGTGAGCAGCTGATACCGACGGCAGATTACAAATCCCCGTATCGTGGTGATTCTAAATCTCCCAACAAATCTGCAAAGCAACGCTCAAACGAGTTAAAATCACTACATCTGAGAAGGACTAGCGAACCCCGCGAGATCCTGTTCGAAGACAGAACCCGTTGTCATGCGGATCAAGTTGGCCATGGCTTTGACCGACATACAACGGCCGCTGTTGGTATCTTGAAGGCTGTACATTGTCAAGAGCCTAAAAGTTTGAACCGTATAACCAAAGACGTTATTGCTTTCCACGGGTCCAATTATCAGGAGCTGGTCGAGAAGCTGCAACTGGATCTTCATGAGCCCCCAGTTTCTCAGTGCGTTCAATGGGTAGAGGACGCGAAGCTGAATCAGCTCAGGAGGGAGGGCATTCAATACTCTCGGATACCTCTCTTTGATAACGGTAAGTTTCGAGCGATTACCCAATACATATTTCAACACCATACACATGATTCTAACCCGAGAAATATCCACTCGATTACAACCCGTAGATATTTATTATATACCCCGGAATACTATACATCAGTTCAAAAGCGTGTCCGCTGTTTCATCTATCGCCTGGCACATCAGGCTAAAGGCCTACTATCACGCTACCGAAAGACCAGGCAGCCCCGGATTACCTCCCGTATGATCTATGAATCCTCCCTCGGATGATTAAAATTCACATACGATCAATCTCTGTCGTCTGCTCGCCAGTGCCAATTCTATACTAACATCCGGTGCCCAGTGCTCCTCGAGCTGAAAGAGTTAATCCTCGCGATGAGGATGACTTGTCTCCGAAATAGAAAGCGCCTGCCTTCAGGAATCATCTGGGGTCCGAGGGGCGACTTTGTCAACTGAGACGTCTCACGTGGGAGCTAATTCGCTAGTGGATGTGCACAATCATCTTAAGTTTGTGATCCATTACTTAGGACTTGGGGGTCCTACCTGGGCAGGCCTATTTTTCTTCGCCTTAGCCTTGCTCTCGTACATGGCGCACGCCATAAAGAATATAGTAGCTGCTTGAAATCCCACTCGTCCTCTCATAAGGGCCTGTTGAGTTTCTATCTGCTTGGTGCCTATCTTGGAGATCCCTACCACCACACAAAGAGTTGTGGCCAAGAGACCAAGAGGAACAAGCAAGTTTTCCCGGCATTTTCTGAAGAACCTATTGTTGAAAGTACCTGAAGGCTCGATCCTTGAAAATTCACTCTCGAAAGTGTCGGTCGGTTCGTCATTTTCGATCCACCTGAGGTCTACGGGAGTGGTATTAGCTGACATTGCTAAATCAAATAGGATTCCGCAGGATTAAACATTCGATAGTATCATCAACAGAGAAAATAACGATGAGGAATTGTTCAAAATTGTTTACTTCTTTTGCGAGAAGGACTCTCTAATGCACTGTGCTACAGTCTGTGAGTCAATATGTCTGTGTGTCGGAGTAAAACAAGCCACGATGAGGCTAGGGATCGGACTGGACTGGCTCGGCTAGCTGATGGTCGGAGACTGCTCCATCCAGTCGCGTATTCTTCCAGTTTTCAGTCCAGTTCTGCTAGGCCCAAGTCGGGACTGCCAGTCGGCGGACTCCGACTGGATCGCCCGAGACTGAAAAATTGGAGAGGGAGGGCGACCCTTCGGGTTACAAAGGCAATCCAAAGTTGGCACTGGAGAGCGATCTAGTCGAGAGATGTTTTCTTGTGATCATGAGAATGTTGACTCTCAGCCGAATTGTGATGTTTGTTGTGGCCGACCGGGCAGAGCCAGCTTTTCGGCGATAGTTGGCATTGAATGAGAGAGAAAGTTCTCTCTCCCAGTCGGCAGTCCCCGTCCCTTGATCAGGCTGCGGAGTTCGAGACTAGCTTCGGTCCGCTCCTGGCCGCTGCGATGCTACCAAGGTTGGTTGAGAATAAGTGCCGCTCGAGAGCAATCAGGGTATTTTTGGCACAAATTGTTTCGGTCTAGCCCTGGACAGCAAGATATAGTCTCAGTTTTCTCGAAATCTTACCGAGGAATGACGTTAGACCCTTGTACATGCATGATTTTCTGCAGAGCAGCCCCACACAACGTGTCGTCATCACGTGTTCAAAAGATCTCACTTGTGATGAGTTGATGACCTGCAGGATAATTCGCCTGGCCTGAGTACACATCCTGGGTACTGGATTGAGTATAAAACCATTAAAATAAAGTTACTGGACAGCAATCCATCTGTAAAAAGGGAAATGAGCATTCGGAATCCCCAGCAGTTTGGAGCGTTTACATTAGGCATCGGTATACACGATTGGCTAGAACACACTTTCTCTTTTGTTGGCTGGTGAGGTTTGTTCTCACTGAGGAATGACAGTAAGATACCACCATCTCAAGTGTCCTACACGAGCTAGTTCCCTTTCAAGCCACAAGATACTGTGATTCACAGAACGAATTCCTATTAATTGCTAGTATTGAACTCCAAGTATCATACGGAAGCCGGTCAACGCTTCATCGAATCTATAGCCCAGCATGCCCTCACAAATCTCAAGGAACATAAATTCAACTGCAATGGGTAAGGAACTAGATAAGTTGCCGATATCAGCCTACAAAAACATCTTTCTCAAGTTATTGAACGAATCTCAATCGGTCTTGGTTGTTGGAGAGACTGGTAGCGGCAAGACGACTCAAATACCTCAATGGTGTATGGAATATTGTAGACTTAATGCCCAATCGGCTTTTGTAGCATGCACTCAACCCAGGAGGATCGCTGCCATGTCAGTTGCAGCCAGGGTGGCGAAGGAGAGGAATGACACCTTGGGTAACGATGTTGGCTATGTTGTGAGGTTCGAATCCTGTCGATCAGACAAGACACGGTTACTCTATATGACAGATGGAATGCTATTGAGGGAGGCTATGTTCATGAAGAATCTATCACGTTATGGCATAATAATCCTAGATGAAGCTCACGAGAGAACACTTCAAACAGATATCCTTTTCGGTGTTCTGAAGCGAGCACTCAATACCCGTAATTCATCCGTTGCTGGCTCTGTGGGTATCCCACTCAAGCTAGTAATCATGTCTGCTACAATGCAAACTGAACTCTTCCAGGAATTCTTCAATGCACCCATACTCAGAGTCGAAGGTCGGTGTCATCCGGTGGCAAATCTGGTATCAGAGCTCCCTCAAACGGATATGTTGACCGCTGTTCTAACTTGTGTATTTCAGATACATAGGAATTGTGACGAAGGTGACATCCTAGTCTTTTGTGCAGGGCAAGATGAAATCCTCTCTCTGGTAATCTTAACCAAAAAAGTAATCAGACATGCCAATATTAAAGCAGGCTCGAATAGGACGATGATGGAATTAGTGCCTCTCCCTCTGTACGCCTCCCTGCCTGTGTCCCAGCAGATGCTAGTCTTCGAAAGGCATCTAACGAATTCCAAAACAAACGGTACACCTTTCGACTGCCAAGATCTTTCAATAAGAAATAGTGACGAGGCTGAATCCAGCGACGAGTCCCCCCCTCGACCCGGAAAGAAATCCGAGTCTACCTATAAGGTTTCCCATAGACATGCGACGAATAATTTCAGGAGAGTTATCTACGCAACCAACGTCGCCGAGACGTCTGTTACCATACCCGGTATAAAGTACGTTGTCGATACCGGAAAATTCAAGTGCCGCACTTACTGCCCTAAATCTGGTTTAGAATCTTTGAAAGTCACCTCCATATCTAAAGCTCAAGCCCTACAGAGGTCAGGGCGTGCTGGTCGCGTGGAACCAGGTCTATGTTATCGTCTATACACTGCCGAAGAATACGAGAGATTGTCAGATCATCCTGTGCCGGAGATCAAGAGATGTAGTTTGGAGTCTGTCATCCTTCAGCTGATAGCCATTGACTCAGAAAATGTGGGAAAATTTCAATTCCTGGAGAGACCTGAAGACGAAAGGATGAGAGTAGCTCTGAGAAATCTATTGAACCTGAAGGCCATCAAGCCTTCACAAGTCGACGCAAGAGATTCAACTGATGGGAAATCTACCACCACGAATGGCACAAAAAATCTCACTAATTCACCTCCGTTGAACTCGGCATCTAAAGCTCTCCTGATGCGATCATCTCCCTCAAATATTGCCACACCAAAACTGACGAGCTCGATCGACGACGATTCATTGTTGCAACTTTCTTATGATCTTACATCACATGGTAAAAAGCTCATCCAATTTCCCCTCAATCCCTCTATAGCTCGGATAATAATTGCCGCTCATGAGCTTGGATGTCTAGATGAGGCGTTAACTGTAGTCTCTGCGCTTAGTGTAGAGAATATATTTCACATTCAACCAAATAAGGAAACCCAAGCTGATCTAATCTTGAACAAGTTCTATAGCAATGAGGGGGATATGATAATGCTCCTCAATGTCTTTCGAGCGTTTCGTAGAGTTTCTCTGACCAATCGTAAAGGTCGCAAACAATGGTGCATAGATCATTATATACATATCAAGAATCTAAAACTGGCTCGTTTGATTAGGAAACAACTCGTTCAGATAGCGAGGTCCGCATTCGGGCCCCAATTATCCTCCTGCGGCCAAGATACCTCTGTGTTGAGAAGGGCATTAACCTATGGTCTCTTCAACAACGTCGCCACTATGTGGGATGGAAAATATAAGGCCAAAGGATTAGCCAAAGAAATATTCATTCATCCAAGTTCCTGCCTTTTCAGAAGTCGACCTGAGTGTGTGCTTTACGTCGAGATAGTCGAGACCAACAAATGTTACATGAGAAATTGCTCTCTTATCGACAGTAGCTGGATTCGAGAAGTTTCGAACCATTCAGCCAACAGCTAGCACGATCAACGTTCTCCCATAATCAATAATCATAATTTTTATTTAATTTGCTAACCAACCATCCTTTAACGCCCTGTAGGTAGAAACATATCTAACTCCGTTGGGTTGTTCACTGATCGGCCAGCGATCGATGACGATTTTACTCAGGCCCGACATCTACTGCGACTATTGACATGGGGAGATTGTTTCAAATTAAAGGAGGCTAAACATTCCCGACGATTAAGATCGAGCAACAGGGTGGCTTCGTCTAGATATCGAAACACCCGACAGTTGAATTCTCAGCTGATTCCTGAGAGGGTACGTCTTTATTCCATATTATTTGTTCATTCTGTTCAACATTAGAATTCCTTGGACACTTTTGGATTGAGTTACAACCGTCTTCAATGTTGTCTGAGTAGATAGTTGCATTCGTTGAATCAACAAGTTCAATATGTCCTTGAGAAGCTAATCGCGGCCGAAATGAGTAGCAGCGCCGCGATCAGGTCGAGAATCATGATGGTGATTCCAACCTCGTCTTGTGCCTGGATGACGTTTGTCGCCCCCGATATGGGATCTGTCAGGCGAGCAAACCCGGATTTACAAGACATGTAGAAGGCCACATAAGTTGCATAGAGCATCATGGCCCCTGATGCGAAGATAGCTAATACCGCAGCAACGAACAGCAGTGTGATGTCATACAAGATTCCTGCAAAGTCGAAGAAGCTTAGTACAAATATTACGGCCCCGGTTATGATGGCGATGTAGTGAAAAAGTTGCAGATGATCTGTGTCTGATGTGGGAAGAAGGCGATTGGTTAAGATTCGAACGAGTAGATTCAGAGACGAACGGCTCACACCGTGCTTATGTCGTCTTGTTAATACTTACTGATTGAGTCCGAAAAGAGGTTAGAGAGATTGATTGAACAATTCTTGTTCTGGACAAAGTACCAAGAAATTGCTGCACAGATAGCAGCAAAGCCTCCACTAAATCCATAAGAGTTGCAATGGTTAGACATAGTTGGGCGATTACGAGTGTTCCTTTCTCAGTTCGAAGAGTATCAGATGTTTGGCAATTTGGGATTTTGTTTGAGAATCGTCAGTTGGCTCTTATTATCAGTATCTTTGGTATTGAAGATATGATTCCTTAATGTCAATGGCTGCAGAGTTCTTTGTTTGCTCGAGCAATGTAGCTAATTTTGGCTATTCAATAAGTATGTCTCGGTCAATCAAGGATTCGATGCGTAAGTTTGTTTAAGTCTCTCTCACTGGAGATGAGGAGTCGTGAAGAGCAGAGTACACTGGTCTTTCTTGGATAGACGTGTTTAGAATCCTGGTCCTTGGTTTAGAGGTGCAAGTGAGAATATTCGTGCTATTCTGATTATACAGAGAAGTATTTGGTAGTGTAATTCACTTGTCGTTGCGACTGTGCGTGTGTGAGCGCGAGCGCCAGCGTGTTTGTTGTGCACTATTGTGCAATGGGAGAAAGTTGGCGCGCTGCAATGGGAGGGGCCGAGCTCGGGCGAGCGAACTAACGATGAATTTCGGGGGGGACAGGAACTGCCTGCAACTGTGTCTCCCTGTTCTCTTCAAGTGCAGCAGTTGTTGCGCCATTGGAAGGCGCAGGCGATAAAGCATTAGGTGTTGTTGTCGTTGTTGTTGTTGTTCTGTTGCTGTTCTTCCAGTTGTTGTTTACGCTCTGCCGCAATTGGAGTGAATATCCAATGGCTGCGTGGTGCACTGCCCGTGTCTACTTCAGATAACTTACTGCCTTAGAGAGACATAGGTGGAGAGGTAGAGACAAAGGCAGAAAGTGCTCATTCATGGAGGAAAAGCCCAGCAACATCAACTGCACGTCGTCCCTCGTTGCCAGGCGCTGTTGTCTCATAGTTCAGGGATCACGAGAAAGCTGAGAACGGGACGCCCACTTCTTGTTAGCAGACTCGCCAAGAGCAACTCGTATTCAAGTCGGACCCGCAGGGTGTCCTGAAATAGGGTCCACGCATTTCGGACCTGCTGAGGATGGCTCGATATCAAGCAATGGATGAACGACACACGATTCGGCTTCGAGACGATTTTCTTTGACGAGGGATTCCGACTTTGGAGATATGTGTATGAATGCAAACACAAGTTGGCTGTTGTACGTCTTACAGAAATCTTTCTACTGTACCTCATGGGAGCTGACTAAATACTGCGATACCGGCGCAGTCTAGACAGGGCTCACTGGCGCTATCATCATTTGAAGCCGTGCTGCCGTACGGAGTATGATATATGCGAGACGAGGGAGACTTAATGCGTTCGCATAGTAAGTAGGACTGCGCGTGCGGTGGCTGCTCGACTCCGAATGGAGTTTGTCGTGAAACTAGAGTTAAACGACGACGAAGGACCTACGTGTATGTCGTCCAGCATCTCCTCTCTCGTTCAACACTGTTGGGTTTGTGCCGAGCCTGTTCGCAAATTGATAAAGATTCCATCTTCGCCTGCTAAGAGTTCAGGAAGAGGACAGCGAGTGATGTTGGGGGAAGCAGAACCCCCCTTGATTCCCCATTGGGAGTCAACGGCCCTTCCTGGTCGGCGCATTCAAATAGGCTGACAACAATTATGGTCCCATTTTCGACCACCGGAAGCAACGAATCCTATGCGTACACAGATATGTTTGCGGGAGAGACATAGTCGATAGGAGCGAGCCTCTCAGGACTGTCTTGACTAATCCCTCCCGATATCGCCTATGAACCTCACATACCGAACGCAGTGTGGTCTAGGCTGCTACCTCCGGAGGGGCACCCTCCACTCGAGTTTAGGCCATCTTTCTGCTCGCTTGAGTTCGTCTTGATTCTTCATTTTTCTTGTAGAAGCTCAATCGATATTCTCTCGATTGCCGATTTCTGTGGGCTCCCTACCAACTGCCGTGAACTACAAGAACCACGGCCTCATAACAGTGACAACTTATGAATTTTCTCTTGTGTTCGAGACGGACGAGATGAGTAGCGGTCCTCAACTAGGTTGAATCCAAGTGTCCGAAAGACTCGCAAACATCCTTTTGAGAGTCTCCAGAGTGAACAACCTGTACCCAGCCAAAACAGATAAATTTTACACCATAACCCACGAGGCCATTCTTTAGCTGCAATGTCAGTTTATTACAAAATGTCTGAGTGTTCACCATGGAAAAGTTTTGGCAGTTGTGAATCACCAGAGACTGCCTAGCATCTTCGAAGACATGAGCCCATCGCTTTAATCAAAGATTGAATGGATCGGTTGCGCAGTGTATCTCTTGGTTGGTGCTCACTTTCAATGCAGTCCAATCAACTTCCTTTGCAAGTGTGATCAGCGATCGTCAGAAATATCGGTGAGTATTTCTCTCGGCTTAATGGTTTATCGGGAAGGTCAGTTTGAAGTGAGGCGAGATTTAATCCGCTCGATTGAGAAAATCGAAAACTATGCCTAAAAGAACACGCAGAAGATACACAGAAGGTAAATGGGAGTCTCTTGATGCAGAAATCACAACTTTTCAATCATCATCATGCCATAATGAGGACATCCTCTCCTTATGAGCAATTTTCTAGGAGAAGAGATATGCAAACATCTGCTGGACGGAGTTATTTTAATATAGATTCCTCCCTGACCAACATGCCCCAAGAGCACTGATTGGAAGTCTCGATATCACTGCACGTTCAGGTTTTCAATAAAATGTTACGTAGAGATCGGCTTCCTGAGTAGAGATTGTTTCAACTAGATATTGGCTCACCATAATCCTTCGAAGCTTCGCTTTGGACTTGAGCAATATCGATGACATCCAGATGGTTTTCACCAGCTGGAGTATCTTCTGGCTGGCTCCTACCTCATCACTTCTAAATATAGCTAGCTAATCGATAACTCATCGTAAGATCGAGACTATCTATAAAGGTTTGGGGCAACTGTTTCGCTCAGTAGACCGCTGAGTGAACTAGGCAATATGGACAGCAATGAGCCAATTATGAGTTGGAATACTGTGTCGCCAGCGAATATAAGCTCTGGCGGATTTTTCAAGCGTAATGCCAGCTCGAACCCCTCTAAGAGGCCAGATTCATCTAAGTTTATCGCCCGATTCTCGCCACGTAAACTGGCTAACAGTTTTTCAATGAAGGACAAGATTTTGCTTATCTGACCTCTACCCCTCGATAAGCATCCGCCATTTTCGCAAGATTTGTCCGAAGTCGGATGTGTTCGTGTTGCCTTCTCGAGCGACTTGCTCAATTCCATGTGCTCATGAAAGCTCTTATTGTAGATACTTTTTTCCTTGGGTCTCAGTTCGTTCCAAGCTGATTGATTATTCTTGAGGTTCTGCGAGCAAATATTCGTGTTCTTGATAAAGTTGTGCGGTATAACGGCAACACATTGTACTCCAAAGTCTCGCTTTAGCTCAAGATTCAAACATTTAGTCAGGTAGATTTGAGCGGCTTTCGTGAGACCGTAAGTCGCATAAGTAGGTCCAGGAACGAGGCCCAAGCCACTCGAGACAAATAAGATTCGAGATTTTGATGCGCTACGGTTGATCTTGGCTGTCCCACCAGCCTCTATCAGAAGTGGCAAGAACTCCCGAACCATCAACAAATTACCCATCAGGTTTGTGTCAATTATGTTTCGCATTGTTGCTCGCTGCAGCCAAGGGAACGGTTGCAATGAACCGACCCCAGCGTTATTTATCAGAGCAAACAATTTAAGACACTTATCCCCGGCCAGGATCTCTTCTAACCTTGTGTAGGCTTTGCTGATAGATTCACCATCACGCACATCTAATTGCATGAGCATCAGTCTCCCTGCTTTGCCATCGATTGGTTTAATCTCAGATATCCGCTTCAATTCGGAGTATCCAGCCTCCTGTGTATTCCAGTAGGTGGCCACCACTGAATAGCCCAAACGATGCAAATGTTTCGCCACCGCCAGTCCGATTCCTGAGGTAGACCCTGTTACCATGACAAGCTTTGAAGCATCTACCGGGTCCATTCGTCGTCTTTTGAACCAATTGTTCTCAGGAAGTTGCAGAAGAAACCATGTCCTGCTCGCTCGATATAGAACCGTTAATAGAAACAATATCGAGACTTCGAGAAATAGCCAAGTAATTGCCGAGATAGTTTGTTCTACCGTTGGCATGGCAAATAATTATTATATCAATGCTGCACGATAAAGTCTGATTGAATTAATGGAAAGACCGCGTCGACTGGCGCTCATCGGTGTGGATTTCCGTAAACAGGAGCGGTAAATTGATCTATCCCTGAGAGAGCCTTCTGAGCGCCAGTCATCGAAGACTCGATATCACAGAGCTCCGAATGCCAACATGACGAGTTCTTTCCGAGCTTCAGATCTCTTCCGATAAATCTGCGGGGCGTAAATGAAATGGAGGGTAGCTCAAAAAGCTTCTCACTTTGATTCCATTCCAGGATTCTTGCCCCAGCTATCCTGCTTGGATTTTGATTACAAGTCGACAAAACAAGATCTCAGGTAGACTCAACTTTTCAATCCCCGCGAAGTCTTAAAAGTACACCTTCACCTCAATACCTCTTATCAGAATTTCCACTATCTTTAGACCATAAAAGATTCTACTCTGCTTTCCGGGTGAAGATAACTCATTGCGTGTGTCCGACCCAGCTCCCACAGTACTGTCTGAACTGGCTTCACTATAGTGATCTTCGCAGATTCCCACATCTATGGAATTTCGAGGATGCGAAGATTTGACAATCGAATAACGATTAGAAATGATTTCTCCAACGCTACCTGTAGACCGCAAAAGGGTCTCGATGAAGGCATACCATTTGTTATTGTTGAGTTTGATGATGAACATCCAATTGGTCCATCCAATGGGAGTGTTCCATGTGAAGTTTGTCGAGAACTTGGATGGCTCGCGCCTCATCGCGACGAGTAACTACAATTTTGCTTTGACCAGTCCAAAGGTGATGGCTCAGAATGATTGGTCTGCAGTTTCGATAAATGGTGAGAAGGCAATGATCATGAAGGCAAACGGGGAGAGGCTATATTTAAGCAAACCTGAGCTGGGCTTGGAACAGATAGCCTTCATTGAGCGAGTTCGTGATGAAATAACGGACTCGAATGTCGCGCAACAGGCTGGTTACACGCAAGTTCAATCGGGTTCCACCGGCGAATACCTAATGAGCTCTAGCCAAAAGAGCACTAGCTCCTCTTCATTCACTTCCTCAGCTTCTAGCGGGACAAGTTTGCAGGAAATGAATTTCAGTGCCAAGGATGACAATAATTTCTCCGTCTCCAAGTCGGACCTACCCCTTGGCTGGTCGCGTGTCTTCTTCAACCAACCTGATTTCATAACCATTGTTTACAAGGATGGCAACGTACTGATGCTGAAATATGGTGCTTTGAATCCAGAGGAGCGAATCATTGCTGAACAACTTCGACGAGATGTTGCAGAAATGCGTCGAAGACAGACAGCTGAGCTAGAGAGCACTATGTCCAATTCTTTGAATATGGTATCTAACATCTTCAGCAACGTAGTGGGCCGTTTTCCGAAACCTCCTGATTACCAAACTGCGGTTGGCGGGATGTTTGGTGACAATTTTCCTTTCGGAACTAAAAATTCGCCCTTCTCTCCCGAAGCCGGATGGCCATTTGGTGGCAGAGTTGGCGCCCCTGCGGCAGCTTTAGCCGCCTAGGATGCTCAGGGAAATCGGCACACAATTACTTAACTCAACTCGCCCCTCATCAGAGGTTTATCGCGATCGCTTTCTCTAAATAATAGAGGAAGGCAAAACTACGAGATCCAACACTGCTGGTCTTGTATCTTCCTAGTGATTGGAGACACGAGTCATGCAGGAGGCATGCACAAAATCCAGATCAGTTATAATCATTAGTATGAGCCCAACTGGGTCCAGCTGGGATCAATCGAGTGTATTCTGAAGTTTACTTTCTGGTGGCACTTTATCCTTGCAAGTGATGGTTTATTGAATCAGCTACCTCTTGGGTACCGCTCTCGAGAGGTGAAAGAGCCTCAGCCTCTGTTCTGCCGTCCAAGTTGGGCGTGAAATCAACTGTGCAAGTATCGATAATAAAGGCATTTCCAGTCCATCGAGGTCATATTTATAGAACAGTAATCAAGTCTGCAAACCAATATGTTCCTGGACACGCTCGGACGTGGCTGTCTCACCTGATGTGTTATTGCTCCAAGGCATATTTGCATCCTTGTTCATAAAGATTGTTAGTTGCACGACACCCACCCTTACCAGAGCTACCATGTAGCAGCCCTCCCGCCGCCTTCTTCCCTTCATCAATCCATCCGATTAGCAGGCTCTAAGCTCTGCCTTGTCTCTCTGATCAAGCAACAGGTGAGCTGATGGCAACAATTGGCCTCATAAAAGTGCCAGAATCTTGCAAACCCTATCCATTGCACGATCATCATCCATCCCTTGCTTACTGATCGCCACCCATTTTCTCACCCAAATACACACAAGTGGCCGCTCGAATGGCGCACAAACGCTCACTGTGGCCTCGCGCAGGACCCAAGCAATCAGCTCGAGCTCATTAAAGCTCACAGAGAGATTCCAGACCATGCAGACGCTGCATCCTAATAGCTAGTGATCATGTATACTAATGCTCGTTCCTGTTGTCACAGAGCTGTGGAATTTCTACCAAACTTGCACAAGCGCACAAATTGGCTATGAGCCAGTAGACAGCTTCTTGGGGCTGTGAGTGCAGAACTTCAACTGCAAAATGCAATCCATTGAGCCCCAAGAGTGGACGTTCCACTTGCAGGAGAGCTTTACGATTGCACAGCTCAACGCATTGACTCAGTCGCTTGACGGATGCAGCTTGCAACAGGCATTTGAAAGTGTGTATGGCGAGCACTGTGACCTATCTGCCACGAGAATTGGGTGCTTCATCACTCTCCAAGGGTGCGCCATAGCTCTCGCGTCTGGCATTCTGGAGCGTATTGCTGCTTGTTTTTGCAGCTCGCGTTGCTGACAAGTCGAATGCTGCATGCCTGATGAGGATCGCGCCTGGTGGAGACTGTTCTGAGAAGCAGATTGACCCCTCCAATGACCACTGGACATTTGGCATCTGGGTGCCATTGAGGCTGTATTTAGCCATTGTCCGTCTATCTATCATTTTGTATGAAGTATATGTGTCGACATAAGGCGCGTTTGTGAATCTCTGGTCGCTTGCTACATTAGAAGTGGTCGAAGCTATGATGTGATAGTTGCGCGAGTTGGCTCACTTGGCCCCGGAAGTGGAAAAAGTGCACCTCGTGTTGTGGAGTGACCTTTCTGGTCATAGAGACATGCAACCTCGTCCACATATGCACCGTAGCAAGACCAGTTGATTGCA
>Ga0058701_10001939_pt1 | contig 15233 bp, 6 predicted proteins | sample AgamicOrMae_FD_97039 | JGI IMG/M metagenome (GOLD analysis project Ga0058701, IMG submission 97039) | Agave microbial communities from Guanajuato, Mexico - Or.Ma.e | ecosystem: Host-associated > Plants > Phyllosphere > Phylloplane/Leaf | place: Guanajuato, Mexico | collected 2012-06-04
AGCTTTTGAAAATTTGTTATTATTTGTTTGCTTTATCATGAATCAATCCCTAATCACCGGTACCCAACTGTAGTCATGACATAAAACCGCGTACGTACGATTTAGTTTGGTGCTCTGTATCGCTTTTCTGTTGCTTCCTTCGGCTTGGTATCCGAACTAATGCAAGGTGAAGTTAAATTAGGTACCACTTGCCTTGCTCCTCTGACCTGAGCGACCAAAGAAGACCACGATTGGGGACAAAGTTATTCCAACCGGTCGAGGCCAACTATCTCCAATAGAAAACTTAATGGGGTAAGAAGGTGTGAATAGGGGTCTTGAGATGTCAGCTGGGATGGAAATCGCTTTTTGTCTCGCAGCCGAGGCGAATAACCAGAGTCAGTCTTCCCCACGTCAAGCTCCAAAAGATGTTAATTAACCCCTTGAACAGTGTCTAGAGTGGGTGTGGAACCGTGGCGCTGTGATGTATAGACGAACCTCGCCAAGTTCGAAACAAAAAGCAAAGCCAAAGCGACATCGCTGCTGCACATCCATCTATACCTACTCTTAACCGAGGACTTAAAAAAGAGGATTAACATACAGTAAAGACATCTTTTAATGGTTGATGTCGAAGCAACCAGTTGAAATACCGTCTTTTGCTTTAGAATCTGCTATCGAACAAATGAACGAAAACTAGCATCATTTTGTAGATGATCGAGACGACCTTTTCTTTCTCGTTGAGCACGACTGCTTTACCTTCTTAATGATGAAGATCTTACTATTGCGGAGTAACATCCAGCATAATGTGTTTAATGTGAAGTGAGCGCTACTTTCGATCTGGCTTTATGAGGCACTATAAGCACTGGTCACTTCCTTTCTACGAAAAGCAGTGGAGGCTCCGGATATATATGTTCCTCCGTTCGAGAATGTTGCCGATATATCCTGTAAAGTTGCGCGTCACTTTGATCGCCCAGAACTCTGCAACATCAAAGTGCCGTGGTGCTTTCAACTTTACATTGTCCAACTGCATCCTAACTCGACTAAAAATTTTCCACTGCAGAACATCTAGTCCTAAAAGGCTTTCACCATGCTTCTATATTCTTAAAAAGTTCACATCTTTCCATAGCTATTGTAGTTGTGTATATCCCTTCTAATATTTCATACATGATGCCATTCATGTACTTTGCTATCTATATCGTTTATTGCGATCCATGTTTGCGCTTGATGTTCCGTGGACGAGTCACTAAACAATCCTCATTAATTTTTAGTTTGTGTAAATTAAATCATACTTTTGACAAGTAAAGGACTATTTACTTTAATCAATGAATCGACCTCTATTTTCCGCCTATGGCACGTTGTATGACAGGCGGAACTAACCTCATTGACAAATTGATCGATGAAGTTCTTATAACTGAAGCTATTCAGTGTCCGCCATCTCTATGTCAACGTTCGCGTGAAAACAACAGAACCTTCCCTGTGGTATACGAAAATAAATTATTGTAACATAGGTGAAGACCACTTGGTGTGCCTCTCGACTAATCAGCTCTTCTAGAGCTTTTACTAAATTGTAGGCGCTTTTAAATATTTCCCCTGCACACTCTAAAGACGAATCAGTAGAAATCCGCTGATTGTCAGTCAAAATCAAACCAATAATTCGCTTCAGGTTTGATTGAAAATTAGTGGACATCTGCGGCGAATCAGTAGATTTGCACTGATTCAAGTTCAAAGTACTAGTCACGTCCACTTTCAGGGCTGCTGAGAGAATAAGACATTCCTTGCTTTCGCACCGGTGCAGTATTCTTTCTTTCAAAATATCTATTGCTAACTCAGCATGATGCTGTCGAATTTCCTTCACTATTGCTATTTGGCCTTCGCTAATCTTGAAATGGTTACGGATTACATACCTAACGATTTGCAATGAAGGAGGCCCTCTTGCAACCAGCTGATCAGGTGTATCTTTACCCATTGGTAGAGATCATTGAGTCATCGTTGAGGCTATTGTAGTCATAATGACATTTTAGGTTTTCATATTAAATGGCTAGTCTCTTAAATTCATCGTGCGCGACGCTCATACCAAAATCCTTTCAAACATTTCAACTAATCTTGACAAAGATTTTTATCCCAATCTGCCGAGATATTTTGTAGAAATTATTGTTCAATATTGAAGAAAGTTTGATGTAAGATCTCATGAAACATCCGGAGACAATTTGATAAATTAGTGGTGTTTACATGAAATGAAAGAAATAATTGCTTTCACTGTGGGATTTTGACTCTAAGGTTACGCAGAAATGACTTCGTACAGTTTGCGTTCTTATGCATTTTCCCTTCACGTTTTGATTTCTGACATAGTTAATTTTTCCCCCTGCGGAGGTAGTATACCCGCTCATTAGCCAAACCCAAGTTCGGCCTTGACTTGGAAGCCACTGCGGTTCTTTTTAGGCTCAATTACATTAACAAAGGCGTTGGTTCGTTATGATTTGGTGTCTTTCCCTTTGTGTATACTTCCCATCTCCAGGCCGCCGGAGTACACAAATCCAATTTAATCTGTCTAATCTCCCTGTGGCTTTATTCGTCTTCTCTTGAGTATGGTGAAGGCTGGTGTTTCGCTCAACAACGTATTGAGCGTTCTTCATTCAACTGTCCCTCAAACCTTAAGTGACAATCAGAACATCTCAAGCATGACTGATGCATTCAATATTCTGCACAGGGAAAAATATGGCATTGTGTTTCCATTATGCCTGACAGCCATGCAATACCTCAATTCCTACCACGTGCTGTATTGACACCTCAGAATTCTACTCTGATGCAGTTTCTTTGACATAGCATCAGTAATGCTTTGTTCCAATTACCATATAATGACAGCAAGAAATAATTACACCACCGTACGCACCTAACTCTGATGGAGGCAACATTTCTTGTTATAGTGCTACGACAGTGAATTCCGCTAAACTCTGATATGGAGTTGTACCAAACTTTTAAAAGCCCTTGCCGATGTAATAACACTTTTGCTTTGACTCTGAAAAGTATACACTTCCGATTAATCATTCATGCAAAACAGTTGTTTTCTTTAATGAAGTACAAAATTGCCTGCCAGGAAGTTTAAAATTTATAATTTTTATTTGAAAATATTTTTACACTTTTAGGACCAGAACGAGGTATTCTGACAACGAAACGAGAATATTTTAATCGTTTCGTTCTTAGAAATATTCACGTCCGGGAATATTTACTCAAAAAGTAATGTTAAGTCTTTTTAATGTTTCATTTTGTCGTTGGTACAGTCTGTATCTGTCAAGAGTCGAATGTCTCTATAGAGTTCGCCTCAGCCGCATTGGGAAAACGACCAAGACGTGTGAATTTTCCGTCTCTTTACCATGTTAATATTCACTCGACCTTTGCGTTCGCACCTCAAACCGATTCACCACTATAGGCTTAGGTAAGCCTTGCGCAGCGGAAGCAAATGTTTACGTATGTCCCAGTGAAAGACATGTCCCATGATGCTCGATGCGTGATTATACCTTGAATGAAGCCGACAGTTAATCCATCCCTATTCCCAACGTAGGTCGGAGATCTGCCTTTGAGATCGCACGAGAACTCAGGTTTGCGTTGACATTTAGGTGAGGAGGAAACTGAGAGGTCGGGGCGTAATACTACTCTACAGATGTAAGGACATAGCTTTGACAAATGACATTTCATCATTCAAGAATCTATACCTCCATGCAGAGAGGTCATAGCTAAAAAACCCTGTGCTGTAAGGTCATATCTTTTAGGCCGAAAATTTGTTTTTAGAACTTTAATTTTTACGCCCACGGCCTGATTTTGGATATATATTTCATGCTGGAAGCCTACTTTGATGTTTAAAATTTTGTACTTGGTTAAAAATGCTGAAAAAGAAATATCATTCAGCGTAGAAAGCAGAAAGGTGGAAAGTTATGACCTTACAGCACAGGGTTTTTGGGTTATAACTTTCCTTTATGGAAGTATTTTTATCTTCCGCAAAGGTCCCTCGTTGGGTGAGTGGATTAAATGCCATATTTTCCTTCCCTCTTTTGAAATAGTTTGCATAGTTGAATTACGAAACCCACTTTAAGGTCGTCGTTAACTTGAAACGAGGTTCCTTGAAAGCTTCGTTTCTTCAAAAAAATTTTGATTCTTAAGTGCGTTCGCTGAAGAAAGTAAAATGCTACATGCTCCCCATAAAAAAGATTAATATTTACAATTGTTAAGCAGCTGGAATAACTCTTTAACTTACTCGTTAGCCTCTATTTTAGGTATCTTGTTTTAGTAAAAAAGAAAGAAAAAGATATGTAACGAATTTGGGGCTGAAGAACGTTGAAGGAAACAGCATCGTGAATTGGGTAAAGCATACGTGAGCCTATGTTAAGTGTCATGGGTATTGAGATTTTCTTGACCAAGACCCAATCACCCTTGAATATCTCACAGTGTACGATACGATCAAAAATATTTTCAATTTAATTAACGGATCTCTCGTACTCAACAATGCCCCAGAAGAGCTTACACTACACGGATGCATTTATCGAGCAAGTTTGTATCGTGAAGTATGTAGGTTAGCTTTGTCAACAGGAGGCGAGAAAGCCACAGTGTTATCAAATACTCTGAAGTACGGGTGCCCGCATCTCACGACAGGTGTATTGAGTAATACAGTGTTAATCACTTTCTGTGTAAGAATGGCTAACGTACGCATTACCGTAATTCCAATCTGTTGTACTTAACTTCGTTGATGACTTAAAAAAAAACACGTCGTACGTCAACGGCTGATGTATAGTGACAATAGGAGCCGTTCAATCTTAATTGGAATTTCGGGTCAGTCTTTTACTGGCTTGAACGACACTCACAATCAGCGGCTTACAAAAGTAGTCGTATTTCATTAACAAACTAAAACTACAGGTATAGATAATTGATTTTTGCTTTGAGCGTCTAAGGTAGCCGTAAATTCATAAAGTTTCCTTTTTGTTGTTTTTTTCTTTTGAATTTACAAACAACGCGACGTGTGGTGACTACAGTAAGTATCACAGTAAAAACTGCTCAAGAAGACTCATCCATCAATGAGTATTCCTTCGTAAATCGGGGTTTACAAGCATTAAGCGTCCAGTTCAGATTTGCGTTTTCTAAACCGTCCAGTTCGCAAACTCGTTTTCTAAACCGTCCAGTTGCGGCGCCCGCCGAGTAGCCCATTTCTGTCGCTACAAAAAAAAATATTTTTCAACCAATTTGCGTTTTGAAGGGTGGATATTAGAGACAATACTTTTGTCTTCAATATCCACTCTTCAAAACGCAAATTGGCCGAAAAATAAATTTTTTGGTAGCGACAGAAGTGAGCTACTTCGGCGGGTGCCGCAACTGGACGGTTTAGAAAACGAATTTGCGAACTGGACGGTTTAGAAAACGCAAATCTGAACTGGACGCTTAATGCTTATAGCCCCCGAAAATATTAACTGAGATTCAACACATTAAGTTTGCTATTTAAAAAAAAAGAAGCTTTTTTTCTAATATTCGCACTTTGACGTTTGCGGACGGAAAAGACGTTTCTTGTTCCATTTATTCACTATATTTTGGGAACAGAAACAGGCATTGTCACATCATATCCTTTTAACGCGGTACAAAGAGGCCTGTGGGTATTGCTTGGACAGAAGTCCAGTAACAAACTTTGACTTTCAAACTGCCATCAGAGTAATGAAAGTGACCCTGCTTCTACGAAAAATGGAACAACCATGCGATGGATTTGTTGCGTTTTTGCTAGCCGGGTAAAAATAACGTGGCTTTTCCGAGAGAGCCTAGCTTTTTCTCGTTGAACGTTAAGATACGGGGTTTTACGTTTGGGAATGGAGAAGGTTTTTTTTAAATATTTTTTTCATCTTTCCTCTAAAGGCAAGAGCCTCGTCAAAGCGTCAAAATAGTTGAAGCGAGAGCAGAATAGTAAAGTACGCTTGTAAAAGGTTCAATTAATTTAGAGATATTTCTGCTTTTACTGCCTCTGTTGTCGATTATCCCCTACCCGATTAGCTACAAAGCCCTCGTGTAACACAGCATCACTGCATACCATCACGATCTAAGTTGAGTCATCGGTAAAATGACTCATGGATATCTGTACATCTCAGGTGTTCCGGTCAACATGAGCCCCAAGTCTACGAGCGAATGTCGCAGTTTTTGATGAATCTTCTCTACAAACACATCGATGCCACATGTCACATTTTTGTGTGCAAAATGAGGATTTCTTGATATTGGCCATTTGGGTGGACTTTGTTGTCAAACTTCACTGTAAAACCATCAAAGGCGGGCCGTTCTCTCCCGCTTGCTGGAAGGCGCGGAAATCATGGAGGAGAACGAAACTACCAGTCCCGAGGGCCAGGCCCTCCCGAGAGACGCGCAACAGCAGCAGCTGCAGCCGCAGCAGCAGCAGCAACAAAGTGTCTTCCAGTCATCGACCTCTCGTGTACAAACTTTCACGACGTTCAAGACGAGAAGTTCTTCGACAATCAGTCGAAGTACTAGTGGACTCAAAAAGTTGGCTTCTTCCACTTTCCAAAGTCTTGACGATGCATTTGATGAAGGCCAGGTTGAAGTTGAGGCCCACCAAGAGGAACAGAGTCACCAAGAAGAACACCAAGTCCAGGAATGTCGGGTGTCATCCTCAACTGGAGGCACCACCCGAATGTTCCCTCCTTCTAAATCACTTCTATTAGGATCAATCAAAGGCAACTCAAGCCCGTTGTTTGGCCGTAGTCTTCTAACACGCAATCTTGCTCTTCAGCAGCAGCAGCAGCGGCAGCAAATATTGCAGAAGCAAGTCTCGGATGATGGGTCTGATGCCGAAACCATCATTGCTGATGAGGCTGGCAATGAGACGCATTACAGGCACCATAGAAATCAGCCCCCAACACCTGTAACACGAGCTGCGTCCGCGCCTGCTGTCGAGGGCGTCGTCTCTGAGCCCATATCCAGGAGTGGGGAGATGTCCCGTGCTTCGCTGACGCCAAGGAGCAGCGATGACACGGAGAGTGACCGTCTTGGTTACAGTCTGGACGAGGAAGAAGAACTTTCAGAAGAACATCACGAAGAGGTCCATGTTCACGAAGAACACCATCAAAGCTCTTCCGGCCTGGCAGTCTCCCAAACGCCACCACGAGGCCGGTCTGTTTCTCCAGCGGGACGGGAGGGCCGCCAGTGGCTTACAGCAGACCACGGCCAATCAGCAAATAGTCGATCCATGGAATCTCTTCGCACTACGGGGAGAACTTACCAAGCAGCATCGGAACGTGATCTTCGTAGAGTAGTGGCTTCGTCCGTTGAAGCTCGGTCTTTAGAGAGTCTTGAAAGGCACATCCGTCGCGCTGTATCTGGCGAAGTTCTGCCGGCTTCCGGAAGTTCCGAGGAGTCAGCGATGAGTCCTGCTGAGCGTCGGCGAGGTTTGTTCGCTGGAAATATTCCTGGAGAACGGAGAACTACTGTGCCGCAACACTTGTCGCTGCCCCCTCCGTGCTCGGGTTTTTTGTCTCCGGGTGATCGCCGACTGACCATCTTGTCCCCGCATTCGCCTGAGGTGATGCAGTTCAATAGTGCCTCGTCGTCTTGTTCATCTTCTTCCGTGTACATGTCTTCGCTGAAGACCCGACGGAAGCAAGCTGTTGTTCTTCCCCGCCTTGTTCTTCCAAGAAGCGACAGCGTCTTTTCAGTGTAAGTACTACCGCCTGCATACATGAGTTACTTTTTTTTCCTTTCACGGACGATACGGGTGTTATCTAGAAATAATTGACAGCCTGAAATCAATACTTACTGACAAGTTAGCGGTTCATAGTCGATTTCCTTAATTCGCGCTCCGCGGCGAATTTAGGCTGGTGCTTCCATACTCAATGACAATAATAGGAACTGAAATATTTTCCTATCAGCCAACCGATCCGTTAACATATAGTGAGAATCGATCCTCTTTAGTGTTTAATCATGAAGCAAATAGAAATGGCTGTCATGAAAGCAAACATTCTGTGGCTTACAAAATTTTTCTGAGATTTTTTAACAATCCAGTGCACGTTTTCCGCATAAATACAGCGAAAACCCCTTCAATGTAAGATTCTTGGAGGTTGTCTTAAAAGTTAGCTGTACTTATTTCCGAGAGGTTATTTAATCCTGCGGCAACAGGGAACAACCTCTCAAACTCCTTCCTCCTGAATGTTCTACAGTTCCCGTTTATTAACGCGTAGCTGAAACAAAAACTTTCGTTTAAATACATTTTTTAGCCAAGTGCCTCTTAAAACTCACCTAAAATAAACATTAACGATGAGGGCCTTTTGCACAATATTTGAAAAAGCTGAAATATGAATCTCCGCTTTCTAATCCTCTACCAGTTATTACACACGCCGACCATGACCAAATACCCTATGGCCTTGAAATGACCTAGTGCTATTCCAGCCGGTTTCGACCATTTTGTAAGAGTTATGTGTGTTGACTTTGCTATTTTATTGGTCCGTTGTAACAAGTTCAGTTTTGTCGTCGTAATTGACTCAAACTCAATTACACTTTCTTAAACATCCAATAGAAAAATTGTCATTAAAATAATGTCATTTTTATTGATTCCAACTGCGGGTAAAATCATAATAACAAAAAATTACAAATGCATTTCCTTCGATGAGACGAACATCATCATCTCCAATTAAAAACAAGGAAAGAGCTTCATTAATCTATTATATTTGCTCAGGTATTCACTCGGAAGAAATACGGTGTGTCTGCGTTCTTTCGCTCGACAACTCTATCGTTGCTTCAGACCATAAATAACACCATAACTTCTACCCCGCGGAGGCAGGAGTATTTAGGCCTTGTTTATTACGCAAGTGTTTACTGGCTGTCGTATAGCCCGAATCTAGATACGAGAGCTTACACGACCCTATTTATCAAGGAAGCAAAACTTCCCTCTCGCTTTACGCCCCCTGACATCAACATAGCGTGAGCGAATGTCAGTTTAGTGGTCTTTCTTGTCTCCTGTACCATTGCCATCGACCCTCAAAAAATTTAATAGTCTACCTCGTAATCCTCTACATCGTCACGTTCTCAGTTCTCGACACAAATGCGTGTTTTAACCGTGGTTCGTAACTCGTGTATCGTCACATCAAAATTTGCGTGTTGAACATCCATTGGGTGTCGCGTGCACGTCTCACGGAGGTATGAACGTTACGGAGGTTTAGCCCAGGTAATCTTTTCTTGCATGGTCTCTTATCGCCCTCGTGCCGTGGGAGTCTACTGCCAGAGCGATTACTTAACTTCCTGCGATCTTTGTTATCCTTGTTTTGGGTGTGTATTCGAATGTAAATCACAAGTTTCATCCGAGACATCCCGATCGACTCTTAGCTCCTTACCACCCGCTCATCTTCTTGTCCAACAACTTTTCACGTGCTGCTAATGTGTATATAATGTATTAAGCTACCTTGAGACATCAACCTTGTCTCCATCAAAACTTACGGCATTTGGAAATATTCCTCAACTTTCCTGCCGCAGGGAATGTTTATTTTAAAAGAATTGGCGTCAGTCGGTACGTCTGAGTGAGTATCAACTTTTAATTTTCTTCAATTTTTACTCCCACAAGAATTCCGTACTCTTTGGAGATAGTAGAGCTTTTTTGGAGGCAAGAAAGTGGTAGGAAGACTCTTCTATTTTGTTTTAAAGGTCCTAAAAACCATTAACGACAGGCGTACCCCAGGAAAATGTAAGATCTTTTTAAATATTCTCACAGTTAAACCCAAATATCCCATTTTAAAGGCGACGAGTAGTACTTTTCGTTCAGCCGACTCGTTGGTCAAGACTGAGATGGCAAGCCACCGTTGTCTATTTTAGTAAGACCTGTGACTTAATCGGAATTCGTAGTAAATCACCGTAGCGTCTGAGAAATGAATCACGGATAGTTTGCATGGTGTCCCCTCTAATTAAGCCGGTTACAAAATTAGTTAATGATGCGGGCTTAGACAAAGAGGACTTTTTCCTTCTTGAATCCATTTTCTGCATTAGAGTGTCTGAAAGAAGTTAAGGCAGAACGCATGCTCAGGGTCCTTGCCAGCTTAGCCGGCACGTCCGCACAGAAGTGCCCGAAGAATTCATATTAACGGTGCTTGACAACTTCTAGAATTGAGCCATTGTCAGAGAATTTACTACTTTTGCGACGGACGAAGATCAATGATGTGATTTTCTAAAGACCTGTCAAAGTTATCTTACACCCAGATGAGATATTGCTAGAACTAGCCCAGCGGGTGTTAGTAGATCCGAATTAAATGTCCCTCAAATCCAACAGCTTCTGGCGATGTTCTTTCTCTGTCAATGGGAAAGTCGATCAAACTTGATGCTCTCCTGCCTGATCGGCGAGAAAAGCATAATGATATACTTAGAATAGTTCTAAAACTATCGTTAGCCAAAATCCAGTGATATTTTTATGAATTACTCTTTCTTCAATGATTACTCATTAGTTGTGCCTACCGGTTAACGTCTCTATATTATGTAGACTCAAAACCAAAATACCTCTGAAAAATTGATGGCGTTTTTAAAAGTATTTTAATATATTTGATGTTATTTTGACAGCTTGTTGTACAACACCTTGTGCGTAACTAAGCTATGTGGAAATTATTAAATTAATGCTAATTCTACCCAAAACTAAAGTTTTTTTTTTTAAAAAAAAGGTGTGGTGATGGAGTATTTTTACCAATCACAACGTATTAAAAACGGAAATCCCTAAAAGATATTTTTGATCTGGGATTTTACCTAGTATAATTTTCAGTCCAACAGGGATGTAGCGAGAAGTTACTCTAATGGTATGTTTTTATACAATATAATTATTGATATTTCGTTAAATTTTTCAGTTCGTTGACATTATTGATTAAACTTACTAAACATGAACAATGTCTAAGACACCTTTCAGAAATGGATTTGGCATTGTCACGAATCTAACGAAGAAATGCTTAAAGGGTATTTTTGACCGGTGGTATATTTCTCATTAAATAACAAGAGGTTATATTACATATCATTTTATACCAGAGAATTCGGAAATCTTTCGTTAGCACGTATAGTTAGAAGGCCTGTCACGTCACACGCGTTCTTCAGAAACTTGTTGTTTCGCCTGCGTGATGATAAAAGTTGCTTTGAGACACAATATTGTCCGACAACCAAAACGCACCAAAGAGTGATAGCCCTGTTGCAACGGTTGTTTGTGAGATGTTGTGCAAGGTTGCCAAACCGTTTTGATTGTCCCTATTATTTCTGCCACCACTGTATATGAGGAAATGTATCAGTTCTAAAAGAGAGCATCTTTTTACATGTCTGCTGCTTTTTATAGCAGGATCAGGAAAGAATGTATCGGTCTTGATTAAATTAAAAGACCGAGGTTCTTGATACAAGTTACACTGAGGGGGAACTTTACCCATGTTTTTTGTTAAACGCCTTGTCCTAAAACATGATAATACTCGTGCATTAGCATCCTCTAACTTTCGATGTGTATCATGTAATGTTATGGCCAAGATTCTTTCGCTCGTTGGACCCCTAGAGCCACTTTGTACCTGGTGATAATTGCATTTTCCCATGCGACGACGGAAAGCATTTGAGCGTGCGATAAATAACTTTGGATCGATGGCGTTTTATTTTTACGCTCGCTGGAGTTGACGACTAGCCCGTCATGTTGAGGCAAAACGACGCACACGTAACGATTATCATATGTGCTGAAAATGCAGCTATGGAGGAAAATCGATGCTGATTTTATGGCATGAATATGGCTGTTTAATTTTTTGTTCGGTGGAGGTCCTTTCTTGTTAAGATTCAAACCTCTCGTAGTCTTTCCTACATATTCTGATCGTAATCTATTTCTACGTAGTGATTTCTATCCATGAACTGATGAGGACTCCTTTCTCTGCAGCTAATTCCATTTTGAACTCTTTGATGATTTTTTTTTGCTAATGTTGGGATATTGAGTTCAAGCGTTTCTATGGCTATTTTCAACAAAATGTACTCTTGGTCCAGCCAAAGTTCTCGATTTTCGTTCGGCAAACCATCGAGTACAGCGTCTGTGCTGTAGCAACCAATTAGTGGCAGGGATGAGTTCCGGAGTTAGGCGGACGTTCGTAGCCGCGACTTCTGATTGGCTGTCGCTAAATTCAGCGGCTCAACGAACACGAGTAAAGACTCTTGGTTACCCTGAGGATCCTTCGTGAGATAAAAGTAAAGGTTTAAGAGCTTGTTTGAGATCGGAGTATGAAGGAAGGGTACCTGTGTAGTAGACGGAAAGCCCCGTGAAGAGGACTACCCAGTGAAGCGCGATATTATCCAACTTTTCGTGAGACTTTTTAACGATCAAGTGGCTAGACGAAACGCATCAAATCTTGGTCTCCCTGGCGAGTGCCTAACAACTCTATTTCCAGGACTTCTCAACAAAATATGTTAATTAATAAAGTCTGTCCTACTTGCGGTGCAAAGGTAAAAAAATTAATACAAATGAATGAAAAAGTATTTGAATTTGACGAAGGAATTTCAAAGAAAATTAGTACTCTTACTGTTTTTGTATACAGCACTGCGACGGCCTCATCGAATAGAAAATAAAAACGACACTGTATTTTAAGTTTGAAACATACGAAGGATTTTGGGCTTTGAGGGTATGGAAAATATCTACGAATTTCACAATTTTAAGCAATGAACGCATTGCACTGTGTTGTGCATGTGAAAATATTGATATTGAAAAATATTGTTATATTCTGTAAGGCTGAACACTTAACTTGTTCGTGAAAAAAACTAAAAATTCTTTAGTGATTAGTTGTTGATCCTGCACGAATGCCCTGACTTGCTGAGCAAAGCACTCGCTCCATTAAAATGCTCTATCCTGGTAATGTATTGGTACGGTAAATATTTAATCTGTTGAATATTTAATAGTACAAAGCGACTCCTTTTCGGAATCATTTACGAGCTTTTCAAGTTCTAATTTAAATTTCGGGAGGTATTGATCACACTTTGGTTGTGCACTTGCCGAGCAGTTGGTGCTCCTCGCTGATCCCAATGAACTTATAATTGAGCAGCACAAATGTACTGAATGGGAATAGGGATAAAATTTTTCAGTGATTCTGGCGAAGGACAGTGTTCTTTACGTATTAAAAAAAATCCTTTTACCAGGAGCAGTGAGAGGAAAAATGAGAGTTAAATGCCATAACAATGAAAGCGTTGTTGGTGGTCTAGCTGGGTTTGTTTGCCTTACCACTAATCGCAAATGTCACAAACCCATCCACACAGCAAATCGACTGAAATGTCCCAATTTTAAAGGGTTTTCGGTCTCTTTACCATTATCAAAATTCGCTTGAAAATAAACCAAGAAAATTAATGTACGTATTTGCACGTTCTTTCTTTAAAATAACGCTTTAAAAAGGCACATCGGTACTTGTGAGCAAAGTAAGCTATTATATGTGTACAAAATTTACCTCCGTCTTTCATTCCGGTAAAACACCCTAGCGAGTGCAACATTACAAGTTTATCATCTATTAAAAATCAAAGGACACCAGTATAATCTTTTTCTCTGATTTTTCGGGTATTGAGAACAGCATAAAACAGGCCAAGAAGTGGCGAGTACAACAAAAATCTCGTTTAAAGCGATGACCTCGTATTCAGTGCGATTGTGTAACGTACAAACAGTGTGATCGACCTTCGTTTCAAGCGGGAAGTTCTACCTTTGTTCAAACGTGCATTTCCCCTTGACGAGATAATAATTTTCATGAATTCCGCCAAGTGACACACAACCCCAATATAAATGGGTACCCATTCATCCTGTTAGCCGGAATATAGTTGACATAGCAGAGGTCGCTCTTATTGATCCGTGGATGTATTCGCTACCAATTTTTGGTCTTACAGTAGCATTTGAACTTTTTGAGTCCGTATAATGAATCTCTCAATATGAAAAGGAATTATGGAATTCGTAGTTCGTCTGGTTTGCGGGCATGATTGAATTTCATGTAAATGTGACAATGTCCATTTACTAGTGTTTTTCACCACGAAATTGCAATGTTATGGTAACCTTTTAATGTTGATTAAAACGTGACCTCATTTAGGCGCTGTTGATATCAGAGCAATTGATTAATCACACAACGTCCACTGCGAATTTCCATGGCGTTTCCTAACTTGGTCGAACCCTTTCCAGGGACAGTAGAACGAATCGATCCAGTATTAAAGCTTTTCAGACAAAATGCTTTCACTGTCAGGGATTTGCGTCCGGACGTATTAAATTGATTACCACGAGGAAATGTTTTGTTTTTCTTTTTTGCTTTGTTCTGTTTCTTATAGCATTCATTTCCAAGATAAGGCTGTAAAAAATATTCCGATTTCGTTTGTCAGGTGAACCAATGCGCCGGCTAAATGCTGTCCTTAAAAAAACTGTACCGACGTAAATACCCAGCTTTAATTATCGGCTATAGTATAGCCGCTATACAGTATGTGGGACTCCGCACAACACTGCATAGGCAGCTGACTGATATTAGCTATCTGCTGAGTTCATAGGACTCGTTAATTATTTGGTGAATAGCAATATTGCCTATGGTGTTTGAGAGTTTTTCGTAAACCTAAAGTACGAGGAAGCGTATTTTTCTGCGGTTATATCAAAGTTTGAATGACCATTTAAAGTGACCATTTTTCATTGTTTGGATGTCATCTCAGAATTGAATGAAGAAAATGATTTGCGCTTATTAATATTCACGTTACTGCTAGTCGTGTTATATTTTGCTGACTAAGATTCACAAACAAAATTCTGGATATTATTACTACTACACCTTTTTTTCATTTTTAGAAGCTTTTTTTTTTTTTGTTTTGTTTTGGGAGTCAAGAAATATGAAGAACATTTGTTGTGAATACAATCGACTTGAATTTCAATTTTGTAACTGTGGTTAATGCGGAGACACCTTTTGGAAAAAGGCAAACAGGCCTTTTAACGATGGGCCCAGCGTTAAGCTAAAAGCAGACGCAATGATGGTGCACTTGTTGGGACTGTTTAGCAGCTTGATTTGAAGCGCCAGTGCTAAAAAGATAACCACGTGAGAAGGGACTTCCCAACTTAAAAGAGAAAGTTAATTTTCAGAGCCGTGATGGGAATTTCATGTTCTTTTCATCTTAAACGAGTGTTATTCCATAAATACAGGGTGTTCCAGTATTAGTCTGCCAAACGAAATTGGGTGATAGGGATCACAGATCTAAGAAGATTTTGTCAAAGGACCCCTGTCCGGAAATGAACCGTTTAGCTTCCAGACGCA
>Ga0058701_10001940_pt1 | contig 15233 bp, 5 predicted proteins | sample AgamicOrMae_FD_97039 | JGI IMG/M metagenome (GOLD analysis project Ga0058701, IMG submission 97039) | Agave microbial communities from Guanajuato, Mexico - Or.Ma.e | ecosystem: Host-associated > Plants > Phyllosphere > Phylloplane/Leaf | place: Guanajuato, Mexico | collected 2012-06-04
ATCTGCACGGGTGGCGCGACACTTGGAGTGACTATCATTTGAACTTCCCATAGTTTGTACGACACGCCTTGGAGTTTGTTTATTTTCTTAGTGTTCAAGATGCTTCGAGCAAGGAAACAGCACCGTGCATGAGCTGAGCATTTGTGGCTGCTGCCAGTGTGTTTATTTTCAATGGTGCTCTTAAAAAGAGAAGCACTTGGGTAAAGGGTTTCCGACGGGAGCATACCCACTCTCCTTTAATACGGAGTCTTTACGAGAACTACCCTGAGGAGTTCAGAACTTATCTATGATTGGGCGTAGCCCTATTTGACCAACTGCTGGAGAAAGTCACTCAAATTATCCGAAAGCAGGACACTGTACTTCGGCTATCATTCTCGCCGAAGTCTCGACTAACAACTACTTTAAAGTATCTCGTCACCGGCTCATCTCTGCAGCAATTGCAATTTACCTTCTTCTTCCGAAACGACCCATGAAGGCTTTGTATTTTTTTTTCACAACAAGATCTCGCGTAATAGTTGGAAAATGGGGCTTGCACAGATTAACCAGCTCTTGATAAACCTCGTTTTTTGCTTTGTTTTTTTTTTCGGTTTATATACCGGTATATTTTGTCCAAAACTTTCCATAAACAGGAAAAACTGCGATAGTTAGCAATAAAATCGGTCGTCAATTAGGTCGGCCACGAGCGATCCATACATACTTTTTCGCAATTTACACCAAAGCCAAACAAAACAAATCTAACAGGACGTGTGCTGCTTCGGCGCGTGCGCAAGACTGCAGGCAAGCCTACCGGTTGGAATGTGGAAAGAAAACGCCGTGCACGCAGGCTAGCACGGCCCTCCGAACGCCGCGCGGCTCGCACGCTTTTTGCTGATATTTACACCAACATTCCTATCGCGCGCGAAACGGCTTTCGCGCGTTCTTTCCTGCAGGCAAGAACGCCAGTGTGCCAACACCTAATGAGTTGAAGTTCACAGTGGGGTTGACAACAGCAATACGGATGAATATGAAAAGAAGTCTAAAATAGTTTGAACTTGCCACGCAGTGATACGCCGACCGAGAACGCCTAAATATTCCTTAAAATACATCGTTCCTATAAATATTTACGAAGTGACTACTCACACGCTGCCCCAAATAAAATGTACTAGGTTTATGTCCGTGCGTTCAAGTCGCCTCCCATTTAAAATGCATCAGGTTTGTTTCCGTGCGTTGAAGTCTCTCTTGTATTAACATAGACGTGCGAATAGAACTGAATAAAAAATATTTTTAATCGCTCTCTTAGGAATCCTTAAGTTAAACTATTGATATTTTCTTAAAAGAAAAGACAAAAAATGCGGTAACTGTAAAGTTTTTTTTAACATTTAGGGCAACACGTCGGTTAATTGCGACTCTGTCTATAGTCCTCATTCCCCATTCTTCCGCTGGCTTTGGGCTCTACGCAATCATTCCAAAACCAGTAAACACATAAACATCGCTAAGAAAAATGCTTACGTACGTACAGAAGCGTATGAGCGAACCCTTTGGTCTCAAATCAGCAGATGGGCTTGGCAGTTGGTGTGACATCACATATGTCCAGCCTTAACCCATTTGAACGGCACGATTAGGCTATGTTTCTGATATTCAAATATGGACGTTGAAGTCGGGCTGACAAGAGAGGGAGGGAGGATGGGAAGGGCTGGGCCGTTCGGTTGATCATATGTTACACCCGAGCGGCGAGGCACGCGACCGTATCGATTCGTGAACCTTCGACAAGCTCGGGGCCGGCCGCTAGTCTGCCTGCTCGTCTGCCCGTCCGCCCGCCAGCGCGGCTGTTGAGCGCGGCGGCGCGGCGCGGCGCCGGGCGCAGCGGCAACCCGCGTGGCATGACACCGTCATGGACTTCGTCGTCAGTTTCCACGCTACTACTTTTACTCTGCCAAGGCCACAACGAATAATTACTTCCACGGTTACATAACCTTACTCTCTGGATGAGTCAGATCATCACAATGATGATCGGTACATAGATCATGGGTGAACAATAATAAAAGGCTGGTGCGCATTAAATTAGTACACTTTCTACGGCGGATTTGCAAGAAATGGCGGGACTCAAAGAAAGTACGGAAGGACTAGGACTAGAACATGTGAAGTCTCAAGAAGGACTGTCTCGTCTTCAAGAGGTTTATTCCATGACAGGTTAATACGGTTCACACGAACACAAACACGGATAGGAGATTGATAAATTGGGCCAATTTTAGACCAATTCAAGCGTTGCTTCTGAGCCCGTCCTTTGTTTTCGGCAGGTTCTTTCACCCGCAGACATAACACAGGAAACTTGGTTGAAGTTTCGACGCTGCTCAAATCGACGAGAGGGGAACATTCTGTGTTGTGAACATCAACTGTCGGTAATGTGCGTTCAAATTTCGCCCTCGCAAACATCAAGCTCGCAAAGCTCTAGTGTAAATAAGAAATTTAAATGAAACTTCGTCCACAGAAGGAGAAAAAAAAGGAAACTGTCTTCTCCAGCGACAGAGAAAAAAATCCGAGCGTATTCGCCTTTCTCCAGCAAGATATTTACTTTTGTAAATGATGCTGAAAAGCAACGCAGCTATTTTCCCCATGGAGTGTATCCTGTGCAACGTCTGATTCAAAGTGAAAATAAAAGCAAACTTGATGTTTCCACTACTCAAATTAAAAGCTAGCAACCTGTGGATGTTTTTCTAGAGCTAATACTACGTAGCTTATCGATTCCATAAGTTCTCCACCACTTTTCGTACATCTACAGAATAAAATCTTCCTTTTATTTTTCCTCTTCTACAATATATCTTCAAATCACAACAGTACGATAACCTAAACATGAACCCCTACGCAATCCTGGACACACTGCGCCCATCAAAATATAGCTTGATCAACGGAGATACGACTTCCAACTACTTCTCCATGAAAATCGTGCAAATAACTGGACAGTCAGACACTCCGCGGCATAACACAACTTAAAAAATGATCTAACGCGACATTTGGCAATGCACTAAAAGAATCGAACTTCTTTTCCGATTGACTCACTGCTTAGCTTGCTCTCATAAAATATGGAAAAAAGGAAAGAGTCAGCGAAAACATCAATGCCTCGAGTAGCCATCTTGGTTTGCAGGTTCATGCAAACTTCATAGCCTTTCAGACAGCAAGAAGGAAACTTTCAGGCCTTTAGTGATTTTCTTAGTACTCAGTGGGCGATTAAAAGCTATAACGGGTATTTCAGGAGTTTCGAGCAACGCAGTGCAGTTGGCGCCTGAAGGGCTTTACAAGAAACACGACTGAAGGCAGACGTCTATTTCCGTCAGAAAATAGGGTGCTACGCTGTCCACGAAAAAAGGTTATAGCCGACGACAATGCATCTCCAACATACGAGATGGATCCAAATCTGATTTTCTTCATTTCATTGCGATCTTAAATCTGAATTACTTCATTTCATTGCGATCTAAAATCTGATTTACTTAATTTCATTGCGCTTTTCTCGCATTTATTTTGCGATTCAACTATTTTTTTATTCTAAGAAATATACTGACACCGCAGTTGAAATTCATCGTATCATCGTAAAATTCACTCAATACTGTTTATTTTTGTCTCTCTATTTTTTGGGGTTGGCCGTTTGAAGGGCTAAAAGAAAAAAAGAAGAGAAAGTACGATAGTACAGAGATAAGAAAGACGAGAGGATGAGAAAAAATTGTAGAGAAGAGGTTGGATGAGCGACATTTTACGGGGTGAATGTTCCCTTTGCTGACCAACCGACAGGAAACTGCTTATGTTTGGGTCGCTGGCTTTCAAGGACAAAATCTGCACTATCAAAATCTAGATTTATTCGACCCTTAGATAAGCTATACTACCAAGAGTACTTGACTTTTGCTTGATCTCAAAACGCCGTGCTTGAGGCAACGAGCAAATATTCTACATAACAAATGTAGTCTACACAAACTGTCATTCCTTTTTTCGGGAGGTTGACATTGTGTTTTGGGGATTTAAAAAGAATGGGAAGTCTACGAAACTTCATAATAAGTCATTTACCTAAAAAATATTATGCAAGACCGATCGAATTGAAACGTTCAGGTTTCAAATTCAATTGGTTTGAAAGACACGTTTGCTAAAAAGAGATCAAATCTTTGTCAAAGCAGAATTATTCCGCTGGAGTCCCTGTGACGTGACCTGTGCGCACGAATTGTTTCATATCAACGCAGTTCTCATGGGCGCGCACTAATACGTGACATTCACATGATATAAACGTTTGGTAATTTCAATTGTGGCTTACTCTACCGTTATGCATGGCAATTAGTTTGTCTAATCAATCAATAGCCCACGTTATCTGACACGCTGTTTTTCAGCTTACATGATTCACTGGATACATACCTCCCTTTGAGTATCGAAATATTCGTGATTTTAATTTATAATAATGCCTCAATTGAAAGCGATGAATTTTTCCTAAAATTTTCGACGTACGTTCCATAACGTGAGGAGCATGTTGCAGAGCTTGACACGACGGTCAACCTCCGCTCGTCCGCTGGTAGCCGTTTTTCATACGGCTGCCAGTCAACTTTCAATTCCGTAAAGTGACTTAAGTGACCTTTCAGCGAGACGACAGTTACGACAAATTTTCTAATTGTGACCCAAAAGTTTGCTCAGAAAAAATAAAACTGCGATATGAAAACACCACGCTTTGAAAACATTTAGACCACGAACTCTAAGAAATAGGTCGAACATGTGAGTTTAGTGCATGTGGGAACAGTAGGTTTTCATTCAATTTTGGGATCAATTTTTTCGTTTTATTTTTACGTTTTGAAGATTGTACCTGATTAAGGGAAACTAAAAATGATAAGAACCGATACTTGTTGCTCAATGTCGACCTTAAACGGACCAGGAGAGTAGAGAGTTCGCGAGTGGGAGGTCAGAGGGAAAGGCGCCTACGTTATATTCCACTTTTTGACGCGATAAATCGACGAAATGAGGAACCGACGACGGTAAACATCATTTTTAGTTCCCCCTAAACTGTTCTAATTATCAAACTTTAAAAAATCGACAAAATGTTTTTGGCTGAAAATTTTAAAAAAAGTCAAGGGGTACCCCAAGTTTTTTTTTCAATTTTTTAGCCCGAAATTTTTTGATTGATTTTTACGTTTTGACGGTTGTATCTGATTGAGGGAGACTAAAAAAAATAAGAACCGATAACTATTGCTCAATATGTCGACCTTAAACGGACCGGGAGAGTGAAAGAGTTCGCGAGTGAGAGGTCGGAGGAAAAGGGGCGAAAGGCGTACGTTTTATATTCCACTTTTTGACGCAATAAATCGACGGAATGAGAAACTGACGACGGTAAAGATAATTTTTAGTTCCTCCTAAACTGTTCCAACTGTCAAACGTTAAAAATTCAACATAAAGTTTTTGGCCGAAACTTTTAAAAAAAGAGGCAAAGGCCTAGGTTTTTCTTTTTTTTTAAAAAAAAAGGGAAAAAAGGACCGGGAAAGGTGGCAGTTGACGTGCGGGAGGATAGAGGGGAAGGCGTGACTTACAATGCTCCTCTGCGCGAGTGCGCAGACCGCGAGTTTAGCTATCATATTTGAAGGATTCCGATTAGTATGAAAAGGAACGCATGATAGAAGTGCGTTCCACTCGATGGAACGATGAACGGATCGCATTTCCTTTGGTGACCAAAGGCAGAGTACAAACGGTGGAAAATGCAACCTTCAAAATATGCAGTCATGCTTCATTATCACTAACAAAATAGTGTTAAATTACCTGGTTGAGATGTTCCCTCACTCGTGATAATTGGTGTGTGCACCGGCCCTGAAACAGAAAAACGCCCTGCATAAAGGAAAAACGTAAATATATGGAGTGTCCAGAGCAATTCGCCGCAAACCTTAACCCTGTTTAAATGACGGGAAACGACCTACATGCACAAAAAACCAAACAGAGCCACCCTCATCCTTAAAGGGGAGTTTTCTTGTGATGCATCAGTCATATCGCCGTTGCGTATGGCGTAGACACTCGTTATAAGATCGTTTGTTTGATGAATTTCGATCGGTTCTTTCGCATGGACCTCATCAAAAACCGGACTGCCGTACGCTAATACTACCATGTCCATCAGGCAACTAGCCTTTACGCTGCTTCAAAATCGTTTTTATCGATCGCGAAAACTCTTTTGGCTAAATCGAAATATCTCGCCGAACGAAAGTTGCAATCATTTATTTCATAGATGATAAATAATGAAAACTAATATTTTTGTCTCCATACTAAAAGTTTATAGGTTCTTATCTTGCTCAATGTGTTCACAGAAATTCTAAGTTGATATCAAACTCGTTGATTACGTAAGATTACGTTTACCAGAAGTGGATAACTAGGTAAGTTGATTTTGTAGGTTAGCAACGGTAAGTTCGAGATATAAGTGGGGCACGTTGTGAACGGGACTGAAGTTCTTTCCTTGAAACCGCGCCAGGTTCCTCCTGACCTGCTTCTGGGAGCCCGTCACCCTTCCGACCTGACCGTGCGTGAAGGGTTTCAGGGAAGATAAACTACAAAAAAAATGCTAGGATAAAATCTGCTTTCTTTTTAGCATATTAGTACAACAATAAATCTCGTTTTTTTTCCCTGTGAAATAATACCTTTGGGTAGCTAGTAGTAATTGAGGTAAAGCAATATAATTAATGAATTAATTAGGATAGAGTATTCGAGGGCTGAGATGATCCCCTTTAGAAAAGCCTCTTTCCAAAAATAAAGAAATTAGAAATTTATGACAGCCTACGAGGATCAAAGGGAGCCGCCCTAACGCGCGGAATACGAGATGCATCATGATTTGTTTCTCGGTACTTTCAGAATCTTCTTAGCTTTATAAGAGACCGTCCCTAAGTCGAGGGCTGCAAGGCCCGCAACGAACTTGGCTGGAACTACTACTTTCACTAGACAACAATAGTTTTCATGTCATTTGCATGTTGAAGGCAGGCCTCGAACCAGTTCCAACAGTATTAATTGAATCTAAGCTTCAATTAATACTGGTTGGCAACCAGTATTTATTAAAAACTGAGAATTTGCGTTGAGCGTTGAGCGTTGAAAATTGAGCGTTTATTTTTTAAGATCATTTTTATCGTTTTAAGTCGCGTAAAGGTTGTGTGCAGCGACCTCCATTTACTGCACCTGCACAATCGTTGGGTTAATTATTGGTGGTTCGAATTTCGAATGATTTAGCGTGGGATACTGTCTTGAAGCAATCGAGCCGACCTTGTGTGATGACTGGGCCTGGACTGGGCGAAAATATTTGGTGCTCATCACTCTGTGGCAGTGGCAGGTAACGAAAGGAGGGAAGCCGGGTCGGGGGACATTCCAAGGGGATGTTGGGTGCTTGCTCACACTCGGCCATTCCGGTGGTGATATTTGGTGAAAAGGCGTTTGTGAGTAGGGAGAGGGAGTGGCCCATTCTTAGACACAAAATAATCACGTGAAAAGGTGCTACTAGACTAACAGGGAAACTTCAGCTGATTTCATACCCTAATTCGCCGAAAAAAAAGGTCGAATCGAAAGTTATACAATCACCGACTGAGGATCATATTCAATATCACTAGCATAACAATGGCCTTACTCGGAACGAGCGATCATCTAAAGAAAAAGACAATCAGTTTGTGGGTTTTGAGGACCGCTGCGCTGGTATGAGAGGTGGTGATGAACATGGTTAAGAGGATTCCTATGACAGGGCTGTTTACAGTATGTTCAACATATAACATTTTTCTCCAGAGGAATAAAGGTGATTTATGACTCTCAGCCAGTAGGTTTTTTGTGGGGCTTTTGCGGTAGGCACCCAGGCAGAGTCGGGAGTTGTGTGTTTGCCGACATCTGGTTCTTGTAAAAAATTGGGTGCGGCGGACTTATACTAATGGCACTATAGTTTATTTTTAATCGGACCAGAGAAGTTACGAAGTTCATTAAGCATTCAGGAAAGGGCGGCTTCAAGCCGATTTTACATTTTTCAGCGTAGATATTTTCAAGGTTGATTTTTTTTAAAGACCGGCCTCTCAGAACGTCTTCCGGTAAACAAAATGTTGCTTACATACAGAAACTCAAATCACGACGTAATTTCCAAAATAGAAATATGGGGTACCGTATTTTTTTATTATTTTTTTAAATAAAATCGAGGAAATGTTTCACAGGAAGCAAGTTGTCATTTCCGTGTCATTCGCCACCCGCTTTTTGGAGCAGAGCTAACATTTATTCAGAGACAAAAAGTTGCAAGCCGACAACGCCACTGCCGCCGTTAGTCGCCAGAGGGAGCGAACAATACACAGCTCCACCAATCCGGCAACTCGTCAGATTAAAATTCGCCCTACCAGCTCCACATTTCTACCAAAAAAATAAAACATTAAGGGGATTCTATATATTTTCACTTTTTATTTATCGTAAAAATGTGACAATGCGTGCTCTTGTTATTCAAAAGATAGAATTATACTTCTCTTTTAAAGTATTTTAAGATGTGTGAAACTGGAAAGATTTTAGTTATAGCAACTCTGAGGCCCTATTGGAAAAAGGGAGATGAAAAGAAACTCAGGATGTGAAATGGCTTAATGCAGTAATGGAAGTGTCTTATTGTAGATTCTTTTTCTCTGACAGGGAAAATATTCGTTTGTGGCCACCTTGATACTCGATTTTCACGAAATAAGTTTTTCCCTTTCTATATGCATGCGATGTAATAACAGGATGCCCGCTCCGGCCTCTTCTGAAAACTTCATATCTCTTTTGGATATAAAAGTAACATAGGTATAGTCCGTCTACTGAATTATATCCATCAATGTAACGTTTTCGAGGTCTTTGTGCTAGCGAGGCTGTCTTGGGGGAAAGATCGAACAAATATTATCATTTCATTATAATCAATATTTAATGTTTTTACCGTTGCTCTGATTGTGTAAATATTACATATCTCGAAGTCTGATGTAAATAAAAAACGAAAAGGTCATTGCAATCACGGTTAGATTGGACAAGACGATCTCGTCGGTTCGGATAGATTCCTCCCAGACATAAATTCAGAGTAGGCAACCTTCAACCTCACACACGCAATAAAAGCGTCTCGTTTGCAATACACTCAAAGAAGTCTGCTCCAGTTGGGATTTCCAAACGTAAATCGTCACCCTGCGCGGCGAGCGAAGCCAAGTGAAGCTGCGAGAGAAACGAATAAAAGGGAAAGAAAGCGTCGCGGAAACGGCCGCTTTTACGGTGCGCTTACTTCATTTTACGAGAGATGAACTCGCTGCACCCAATCAGCCGACGATTGCAACTCGCCCGCCTCCCCTCCACTCACCTCAAAATAATAGCCTTGTAACATTCTTTACTGCCTATAGCGGCTTTAGTTAGAATATTCCTCACATTCATTCACGACAGGTGCATCAGGTTTTGGTTTCAAATATTTCATTCGTGGCGTGATGTTGGAGGTAGGGAGATCTGGACGGAGGACTGGACTGGAAAACTATACAGAGGACTGGAAGACCAGGAGGACTGGAAAAGGAAAACAGGACTGAGAGGATTGGACTACGAATCTATAAGAGAGAGATCTGGACAAGGATGATTTGGATATCGGGCGATATTGACGAAAGAGCATCTGGTCAAAAAAGGTCTTGACAAGGACTGATTTGGAAAGGATCCTGAGGAAGTGCGATGTTGGAGCATTCGCTGTTATGGAGGTGCATCCTAAACCGAGGAAAATCAAGTTTCCGAAAATCTTGCCACGCCAGCCACCTTGGGAATAAAGCGATTCTTCCCGACACTTGTTGGGTAATCGAATAATTTTGTGGCCAAGTTCTTGAGTTAAGACTAAGTCCATGTCGTGCGCTCCGGATCAATCAAGGTGCGGCTTGTAGCACTTGACAATGAGATTGCAGCGCGCCGAGCGAGTGGCGCGGCGTCAACCTTAACGCCGCAGCGACATTTGCTCTTTCACCTGGGCCTCGCTGCTCCTCACCACTGCCACTGCCGACGGTGGTATGCATTATGCATCACTCTTCGGCCACGTCATGGCCAGACTGAGCCGAGCCGAGCCCAGCAGAGCCCCAGGACGCCTTACTTTCCAAACCTAATTGATGTTTGCTGTGCAATGCTCAGACTGTGTCCACCGACTCCCCTTACAAGATTTCTCCTTTCCCTCGTGTTGAAATTACCTCCAATCCCCTTCTTCTCTCATATCTACGTCTTCCAGACGACCAATTACGAGAAACTGCCTGTGAGACATTGAGCGAGCAGTAAGCTAACTGTTCACCGAGATACTTCTTGTTTGATCGAAACCAAATGGTCGTGTCTAAGTATTATCACAGTTAGTGCTTGTTTTAAGAAGCACTATTACGAAGCCAACAAGTATCAAGTTTGTGGTCTTACTATGTATTAAAATACCTTGGCTTGTTGAGATAACTTTCTCGGTGAAGAGCTAAATGAAGTGAGTTCTAAATGTCACCAATGCAAAGCGTAGGCAACATGATATACACAGACGCGTTGCGATTGCCTAAGCAGCACAGCAGCTGCTGAAACGGTCAGATTACAGACACTACGTTAGGCCTGCTTTTTGTGCTGCTGATGAAGACTGCGGTCTTCTTAATGATAATATTTCACAGCGCTGGTATAGCATTTCTCGGGTGAACGAGGACATCAGGACCTTATGGTTACGTGTCACGACACGACAGCGCCCAGCGCCCATAGCGTCCAGCGCCATGCTTCTTGGGGATTTTACGGACCTTGTTCGCCCAACTATATTCTCAATTTTAAAAATGCTTTCTTTGCGCTAGTTTAACAACATCGAAATTCGTTGGTGTCGCTCTTGTCTTTTCCGTTTTTGTCCGTTTCAATTACTTAAAAAATAATACAACTTGTATCTTTGCTGGATTGTTGGATTTTTTTACGCTACTTTTTATCAATTTTTGAAAAGTCGCCAGAGTCTTTTTTCGATGATTTTTTTTCGGAAAGACGAAAGTTTTGGATAACCCCATTTAAGTGTGAACTGCTAAGCTAAGACTTTGTGTGGAAAGTTTTGAGAACAAAAATATTCCCGTCCACCGACAGGCAAAATGTAAAGTACCGCATCCAACGCTACTGTTTCAAAAGTAAATTTTCTTAATTGATACACTTCTGCGGTGTAATCTGAAAAGTTATGGCACTCCAGTCTAGATGTCCACCCTAACAGTTAAAAAGTAGCCGCTAATTTGGAGGCGGGGGCTTAAGTAGTAAACTCCATAGCATGTGAATTACCCGAGAGATATCTGAAGGAGTGGTAAAATAAGAAGTCTAGCGGGTCAAAAACTCTCCTTTTGAGCAAAGCAATGGACTATTAATGGTTATTTCAGGGTGGAACACATAAGAGGTATAAACTTAAACTTTTAAAGTGAGTCTTTGTCAAGGTCCACATGGAAAAAAAGTTTGGTTACTCAAGCGAAGTTTAGACGGTAATATTGTGAGTGACTGCTTAATTGGCTCGTGAAGAGTTTGCTGCCGTGGCGCCCTCTCGTTTGCTTGCAGGACACCAAATTTACGACTATTTACATTAGTCTCCTCACTTTCACTTAACGATATGTAAACGGACATTCTGAAACACGCCATTTACTTTAAATGACTCTTAAAGAGAAGTCATCGGCCCTTTTTAAACTTGACTCGAATTTTTTATGTATCCGTCCAGAGCTGCTAACAAGATATGTACTGTATGTAACTTGTTAACGAGAAAAGGACTCGCTTTTAAACAATCATGAGTTGTCATCCGATGCGCTACCATTAAGAATTGCTGCCTCAAACTGTTTCGATACCTGACAGTTCTAAAATCTACTTGTTTTTAAAAGTTGGAAACTTGGAGAGAATACGACAGTAAAACAAAGATAAGTTTCGGAGAGCACACCTATGAAAGGTCAGGCAACAGTGCAGTAACTAGGACAGTATGCACTTAAAACAGCTTATGTAACGTCGACGCACATAAATCAGTACATGCGACGCGATAAGCGCGCCAGTATAAGGTTACATAAAAGAGCCATCTTGCGGACTGTGATCTGCAGGCCGCACAGACAATGCACATAAAAATACAGCTTTAAGCGTGGCGCTCAAGCGGCAACCCAAGCGGCCGCCGCAGCTAGCTGTCTTGATAGCAAGCTTTCCAGCGGAATGGCTTATGCTCGCCGCTTACACCACTTGCCCCACTTGGGTCGCTTTTGTCCTGCTCTACTGCCATAATAACTTCTTTTCATTTTTTTCTCGCCCGCTATTACGGCGTACAGCTCTTTTCTTGGGCCGACGATTCAATTGAGGCTCAAGCCATCTTAACTAGCTGCGACTTACGTAGTCTTACACTCGAAATTTGAATCAGTGAGTGTCTGAGATTCAGTAAAAATTCACTGAATTTCAGTCAACATAGCACCAATGAAAAAAATGCAGTGGTGCTATATTGATAGATTCAGTGAATTTTCACTGAACCTCAGAGACACTCACTGATTCTTTAGAGGTCTCCGGCCTAGCCTTACATATACTGAACAATTTCTAAAATGCAGTTCGCGTGGATAATTAGTCTATTCCTGGCATCGGTCGTGATCAAAACGCGGGCAGAGAGAGAGAGAGAGAGAGAGAGAGAGAGAGAGAGAGTGGTCTGGACGAAAAATTAAGTTTACAAAAGACTGTCAACAGAAGTAGTAAAAGAAGAGTCACGGCCGCACTTTTATTAGGTGAAGGGTTATGATAATTAAGAATTTCGATGGACAGTTTTAGGTCAAAGTTCAGTTTGCTTTAGTCCTTGGCCATACGCATACGCACTTCTCGGATATACTAACGAGTATTTTTCAAGGTCATATATATAAAAGATTGTCTCTATTGACCCGACAGCCCCATAGAAAATAAACTAGGTTGGGTTCCATGCGTTCAAGTCTACCTGTATTAATGCATGTCGGGTCTGTAGCAACACCCTACAGAAAATACGAGCTGGTTCTCTTTCCAATGAGCACGAAGATAAGTTTCGTGTTGACTTTCGAGTTTTGCTTAAACATACCGCAAAATCAAACTACAGAGAGCTCTGTTGCTCCCTCCGGACAAAAAAAAGAGTTTTCTCGCCAACTCTCCTCGTTAGCGCAACCTGGAGAGTTCTTCACACCCACGTTTCGGTAAGAAGAAGAGCAGATTTCGTCCGGTATACATTTGTGATCAGTCGGGTCCCATTATAGTTAGGATTATTCTGCTGGCGCGAAGAAAACGACTGTTTATCTCGATGCTACACTTTAAAGAGTGGAAACGTCCTCCGAAATAAATCTCCACTGACAAAAAGACAGAGATGGAGTTTTCGTTGACGGAAGGAGAGTTCATAGGGTATCATACATAGGTTAAATGGGCGGGGGGAATGGCATGGTTGCCTACGACGTCCAGCTTGCTCGATTGCCCTTCTATTCAAGTGATATTAAATTAGGTCGAGTAAGGTTATGTTGCGTTCGGTTAGATTGCGCACCGATAGGTTCGGTTTTATAAGATGGGGTTACATGTTGTACAATTTGTTCATGTTATGTAAAATTGGATTACATTTTAGGACATTGAGTAAGGTTTTATTCGTAGATAAAAGTGATATTACGAGCGGTTAGGTTAGTCTAGATGAAATGCGATTCATTTGTGAAAATCATGGTGGATTACGAAAGTTATTTAATGAACATAATATCAAAGAGTTGAATAAAAAAAAGACGAACTTTGTGAAATGGTATTTCGGAACTGGTTCACGACAAGATCAAAGTCAGCAGGGTGTCATTTTTTTAATATATGAAAATTAAAAAAAAAAACTTGTTCCCGCATGAGCAAATATTGGCAGAGGGCCACGAACGACACCCGATGAAAATGGGTAAGTGCACTACGTCCTTTACATCCAAAACCATCGAAAGCGAAAAATAATATTTAAAATAATCAGTTAAGCAAAGAGCCTTTCGTAGTGCCTAATCCAGTGCCTAAGTTGAGCACCCTCGGCTGGCGCGGCGCACCAAGTCCGACCGAGCACGACATAAAAAATTAAACAGCACGCAGAAAAAGTAATTCGCAACGGCTGAAGCTAACACTGCACCCGGCCTGGGCTCAGCTTCATTAAATTCTGAGTGTTTCCGTCAACCGCCGCGCCGGCGGGAAGAGGGAAGGAAAGGGGGGAGGGGGCAGGGGGAACAGAGTGTCTGTTCTGGGCGCCCCTGACATAATAAGACCTCCGTCTGCTTGGTGTGGAACTCCTTAGATTAGGTGCAGTCTTTTCCTTTCGTTTTGGCTTCATTTTATAAAATACGATTCTATTCGACGGCAAACTAGTAGACTTTGTTACCCAACGAAATCAATAGTCGATTCTGTGTCTGTTTTCTTTCGCTTGTTATAGTACAGTATTTCCAGGTTCAGCCCACTTCGTCTACCCTAGTAAGAGGAATAATCCCGAGTGGAGAAAGTAATTCTTTCATACCTAAGCTTACAACAACCTTGGGCATTTGCAAAGCGATCATTTATCTTTGTATAAACCACGGCGGGAGCACCCGAAATCAAAAGAAAAGAACATTTACCCCAAAAAGTGACATAAAAGCTACGTCTGTAGTCGAGCAATGTCAGTCGGCATTGTCAGTCAGCATTGGCGAGGAGACGCCGCGCCGGGGCCGGGCAGCGAGACACCAAACGCCTTTGGCTCCTTGTCTCTCCCTCGTCAAAATATGAGAAAGGCAAATTTAGCCATAAAAATATAAATGAAAAGAGAGAAGCTGCTCCACTGTCTTCGGACCGCAAATCTCCACAACTTTCCTAATTACATTCAAGTGCGACAAAGGAGTTCCGACTCAGAAACAACGAGTAGACGGTAATAACCTTAAACTTCGCGGTTTGTATAATAACATTATACCGTACATCAAACACGCCCGACGCGAATTAAACGTTTTAGTCGACAAAAAACTTTACTTAATCAAAATTCTCCTCTTAGGGATCAGTGACCTTTTTTTTAAGCTATTCAAATCTAAACCTTGTGAAGTACGAATTTGTACAAACTGTAAGTACTAAGCATTAACTGCCTGAACACAACTTCACAAATTAAACGTACATTTTTTTATCTCTTTTTTTTGTCTGGAAACTTTTTAAAATATAATTTTTGACTTTAATTATTTTTTAGATCTTATTTTCTTCAATATAAACAAAAAACCAAAGAGAAAATTTTCTTGTTTAACAGATGATTACCGGAGAACAAGACAGTCCTCGAATACAATAGCGATATTTCAAAATAAATTTAAAGA
>Ga0058701_10001941_pt1 | contig 15233 bp, 11 predicted proteins | sample AgamicOrMae_FD_97039 | JGI IMG/M metagenome (GOLD analysis project Ga0058701, IMG submission 97039) | Agave microbial communities from Guanajuato, Mexico - Or.Ma.e | ecosystem: Host-associated > Plants > Phyllosphere > Phylloplane/Leaf | place: Guanajuato, Mexico | collected 2012-06-04
ATCACGGACCTTTAAATAATATTATAGCATTGGCACATCAAAACTCTACAAAAGAACGCACTGTTTCACTCACAAACACGAGGAGTCAAAATGACTCCCTATGGGCATAGGGGGGTTAAGATTGTCGGGCATTCTAGTGTTAAATCTGGTCCTGATTCATACTGCGAGTATGCGACCGCTCTACAAGTTATAAAAGATAACATGACTCACAATCAGCGAAATGTGGTAGGGGTAAGCCCCAAACAGCCAGCCACCATTCACCCGCGAGCCTATTGCACCGGTACCCATACACCACTGGGAAAACTTTCATTTGCTGGGGCTCCGTAGACACGCAAGGCCTTCGGCTGACTCGAACTTTACTAGACACGTGAAAGGCCTTCAAGATAGAAAACTTCCATCCTTCAAACAAGGAAGGATCTTTTGGGAATAACATTCAGATTAATGAATGTTGCAGGCGTCAATCTTCATCCATAACTGCGAGGACAGAGCCTCCGGAAAATGCCAACTGTTCCAAACTTGGCGTTTCGGCCCAGAGATGACCAACATGGTGACCCTTAAGCATCAGATCTGGACCCCGATTATCGAGAAAGTCCAACCACCTCTCAAATTCCCTATTACCCCTGTAAGTTCATATTAAGCACAATTTATTTCAAATTTCAGAGGTGGACTTTTCGTGCTCTTGTCTGCCACTCTGGTTCTGTCAGTAAGCGACATTCAACCACGTTAGTTAGGTTAACCTAGGTTAACTTACGTTACGTTGGCTTGCGGCTCGCTCCGTTGGTATAATGACGAAAAGGTGAAATGCAAGAGGCGGGAAATCCTATCAGTCAAATTCACAAATTTATGATTTTTTGGAAACATTGTATATAAACAAAGTTTCTTTGCAGGGCCCATACACAATCCGCAACGCGACTCTTGATGTGCGAGCATTGGAAAAATTACCATTTCCCCTGGAAAAATATTACTGGAGGACTCGTTGGGAGTTTTACGAAAGTGATTTGTACTTTTGCATAATCGCTAACATCCAATTTCAGCGTACTCTTCATTGAAATATTGGTACAATTTCATTAGAGGAAGAGCGACGGTAAAAAGAGTTAAATTATACTACGATTGTTCCGCATGAAATCACAAATTCTGAAAGGAAAATATAAGGTGACCCTGTTCAGTATAATAGCGACGCATCTGAGACAAGCGAGAAAGAGATGAATTTCGTCCCTGTTGTCTCATTTATTCTTTTATTTTACATCAAACTTCTCGAGGGAAGGAGGTTGGCTCGGTTGGAATGAGAATGAACCTTGAATTACTAGAATACCCGTGTGTTCAGATTAAGGCATAAAGTGATTAGTGATTACCTATCTTGTATTCGTAACATTAGGACAACTCATGACGTTATTTGGATATTCACCATCTGTGTAGGTAAGCAACCTCCACATCAGTCCTCCCTACTTGAAGGGTCTAGAGATACGTCACTCAGTCAGTCCTTTGCCACATAGGTTATAGGTTTGTTGTTGGGAGTTCACCATCAGCTAGTAGCGAGGGTCTGCGCGCCATCGCTGTCAAATGTGCAGCAATAAACGAATTTTTGGAGGTCTGCGCAAAGTTCTCTTTTCTAATTGGATTCAGCTAGTTCTTTGTCATATCTATATTTATGCGATTTATGCAACTGTAGGTTTCTTTGACAGTAGTCAGTTCTCAGATTTGTTGAGCGCTAACCTCAAAACTACCTTAGAAATTGACAGATAGAGTTTGGGGCAAGTTCCATCATCTGGCACAACTTGCCCCTTTGCTGTGTGCTACTGAGAATCGAGGATCTTTGGCAAATCGCACCGTCACATCTTTCAGATCAATTATTTTTAAAGCTTCGTTCATTGGTTTGAATAAAGGAAACCCCCAAGAAAAGTAGGGGGAATCTGACGACGCCATCTTGAAAATTCCGTTTATGGCGCTTTAATCACTTTAAGGCTGCGATATCAAGAATCGGCGGCCGTCGATTTGTAAACATAATCATTAGCTATAATCTGAACATCAAAAAATGACCTACATAACTATCACCTCACGACCAGGAAATTTAAAACGGATTTAAATATGAAAAAACGAGCGTTTTAAATTTTCTGAGAGATACCTATGTAGGTCTTTTTAGATATTAAGATATGTAAGAACATGTTTACAAGTCGACGGCGACCGATTCTTGATATCGCAGCCCTGAAGTGAGTAATGCGCCAAAAACAGAATTCTCAAGATGGCGTCGTTAGATTCCCCCTAACGGATGCCTGTCATCAGTGGCGTAGTGACGGAAGGGCTGCGGGGGCGGGGGGGGGGGTAGCCATCGGGGCTCGAGCCCCCCTTACTCAAATTGGTTACCGTGGGAATCGCACAGAACCTTGGAAATAAATGTATGAGGGGGGGGGGGTCTCTTTAGTTGGAACATTTCAGAGATCAAATCATTTATCCAAGTATTTTCATAGCTCGACTTGGTACGCATATAGATAACGCCTAACACGCAAAGTTAAGCGATGCTCCAATTACAATGTTGTACGCATATTGCTCGTCTAGAATCTCTGTTAAGGCGTTCAGTAACATGACGTAGTAAGCCGTCTGATGGACGGGAAACTAGCAGAAAAATTTGCCCAAGCAGCAGATCGCAAGTTTAACCTTGGATAAGGAGTCAAATTTTACTTCAGCCTGTTCTAACTTTTGTTTTGTTTTATTTCTTATTTTGTGTTGTCACCCCTTCGTAGACTTATTGTACGTAAATGATGTTATCACTTAGACTTACAGGTAAAGAGCTTGCGCGTGTCTTCTATTGACTTTTTTTTTCAATGAGGTAAATGTAATCCGTGTTCTATGTTTTTTTTTCTACAAATAACATTCGAAAAATAAAATTAAAAAAATACGACGGAAAAAATTATAAAGACATTAATTAAGACCTTCCACGTAATTGTTGAAACAGACCAAGACCTAATTTTAAAATTAAACTTCGGTGTAGTTAGGCAACCCGCACGACAACCCCCACTCAAAGCAGAGTCTGGCTACGCCAACTACCTGTCAGTGTTTCTTCGTTGATAATTTACATTTGGTTTTTCATATTGCGTTATTCTAATAAACTTTTCAACCCAAATTAAATTACCCTTTTCGTCGGCTTCAAAACGTATGTCGGGGTAATGTAATGGGCTGTCAGGAAACCCCATTGTTTTAAACGAGCGTTGAACGCTTGCTCGCTTTACTCTGTCCACGGTAAATTGCTGGTTCATTAAGTGACCCCCCCCCAAAAAACTTTGGGAAGATATCTTGGATGTTAAAGGAATTAACAGGAAAGCAGATTTTCATTAATCTAAATCACGTTTCAACAGCAAACTTTGTGACTAGCTTAACTAGTAATAAGCTAATCTAAATCTCTTCAAGGTAAAAAGTAATAATATTCTCGGAATGTGGAGCAAAAAACTGCTCCTCAGACACTTTTGTTGAAGTTTCCCCAAGGATGCAAAGATGCTCTATGCCCAGGTGATAGAAAATTACTACACTGGACAAGATTAGGATAAGGGGCCGTCCATAAACTACGTGACCGCCTTTCGGCCACTTTTTGACCCCCTCCCCTCCCCCATGATGACCGGGCGTAGTTCAGGCCGAATATCCCACCCCTCCCCCCGACTAGTCACGTAGTACTTACATTGCAGATTTTAGCCTTAAAATCATAAGCTTGTTTTTAGAAGTTCGTGGTTTTGCCCACTTACTGTATTGCGAATAACACCATACGAAATTTTTAAAAGCATCTAGTACGACATTCTAAATAGCAAAGTCAAGTTTTTAAGAGTTTTTTTTTCGAAGACAGGGAATTTAGGAAGGATTTTTTTGTATTTGAGTGATTTATTTATGCAACTTATTTTATGGGGCTACCTCAAACAATGGGTTAGTAGCCTATATGACACTTTGAGATCACAACGTTTCGAATCACGTCAACTTTTTAGGCAATAGCTAGTCCTGATAATGATATCTCCATCTACACTTTAAAAAGACCTCTGATAAATTTTGATACTGGATATTATACGATAAATATTAAATAATCAAGAAATTGCCAATACATGAGAAAACTCATTTATTGATATTCACGCATTCTGTAACATCTACCTCCTACATCTCGCTAAACCTTGTTGGCTTGATCAGCCAACCCCCCACGTTAGTGATAATCGTGGCAGTCGGTTGAAGTTGAAATAGGTGGTGGATCCGCAACGGCCTCTACATCCTCCCACTCAACGGTATTTTATGAGAGAGGATGCAAAGCAGCTCTCCTGGTCGTTATGTGGTAATAGGCAACCAATAACATTACATCCAAGGGTGACAGCTAGACTACCGAACTTAATCCAGTGAAACAACCTTGGTCAGAGCATCTAGCCGATTCACTGCATAAACAAACCGCGACAAATAAATTATAAAAATCGTCTAATCCTACCCAGGGTCCCTTGAAGAACGGAATTTAATGCCGCGTGGTTGCACATTACGAAAAAAAAAAGTTCCAAAACGACTTGTTCTGCAAAGCAAAAAGTATTCACGTATGTGGCGTATTAGTGTCAGCAAATGGGGAAAACCAACGGGTCGACGGTCGTTACGTACCGGTACCGCAATGTCTGTCATGAACAGTACCTGCACGTAGGTACTGTACACCATCATTTCTGATAAGGGAGGGAGCATCAATAAACGCAAACAAAAGTGGTTTATGAGAAGGGTCACGCTTTATTGGACATCTTCATTTTTATGCGGTCCCTTATAACGGAAGGTCCAAACTTTCGACGCTTCGCAAGCAAGTAAAAAAAGCACCTTCCGAAACAAAGGTGTGAGGGTTGAGGTACAGATGTAATCTTAAATATTATGTAACAGTAGTAAAAATCAACATCAATACTTACAATCGTATGTACATGTCACGTATAAAGGTGACTTAACGAATACAAACATTCTCACAAGGATAGGGTTACAAAGCCCACACAAAATCCCTTGGTACTAAGACACGGCGGAAAACCCGGGGCACTGGCCCAGGAATATTTACGATACTCACAGCTGACACTTCTCTCAACATCTATAAACAAGCGGGAATATGTTCCATGAAATTCACTCCCGATTTATTCTAAAACGCAGTGAATTCTTAATGTTGCTTAACTTTGACCGCAAATAGCAACGTACACATTTAGATACGCACTTCAAATGGACCGCCAAAACCTGGCAGACGATATCTCACATCCACTAATCTGTTGGCATTTGCTTGCAGCAGCTCGGAACATTGTGGATAAGGACAGTAACCAAAATGAGGAAACTTGTTCAAAAGGTTGCTCTCAATAGAAATCCTTATAACACCTCAAGATACCGACTTTGTTTTTGTTTTCGGATATAAATGTATTCAATAAAGAAAAGTATTTGTAATATCAAATCGCTTTGCTTGGGGTAAGTTTGAACTTCGCTCCGTTTGGATGAGGTCAGTTCAAAAAAAGTTGTCGTCATATGAGTTGGAAATAGTATGCGCTATGGGTACAACATCATTCTCGATTTGTTCAGGCCGAAAGGCATAGTATCATCGGTCCGCGAAAACACAAGAAAATCTATTCCAAACAAAATTTCTGTCTCCAACTGAAGTGCCGCTGCCGCAGCGGACGTTGACGAGTATTTCTGAGTATTTAAGACTTGAAGAGTGTTTCAATGTAGCTTTATTTTAGTTGCTTTGGGGCAGCGTTCCGGTAGCAAATAGCCGGCCTACGGTAGCGAGGGAGTGAAGTGGTTTTAATTAAAAATAGATCTATACTACAAAATCCGTTAAAAAATAAAAATTGGTATTCTCTGCGAGGCTCAGAGGTATGTACAACAGCATTGGTTGGTTGACCGGCACGATCTTTAACAACTAGGAATATGGTAACAATAACAATGTATGCCCGCAAACCAACCCATTTCAAAGTTAAAATGTAAAATAATTAGTTACGAGGACGAGTCAAAAGACTTTTAGGTTGATTGGAATTGCTCCCTTCAAGGGAGAAAAATATCGTTAAAGAAGGTTTCACTCTACAAAAGTTGACAGAAAATGGAAGAAGTTATTAACTGCTTGAAATCTCCACACGGTGTAAACATAGGTAGGGGCATCCACGAGAGTTTTTAAGGTACCTAACAAAGCACCAGAACTTCCGGGTAGTCCATAATGAAGGGCACCACATAAGGGAATGTACGGATGGGCCTGGGTTGATGATTAAAAATTGCAATACCGCACCATTTTAGCATGTACACAAATCCGAGTGTAAGGGCATCTAATGTCCCCAAAGTTCACTTTCAATTAAAAAATTAATACAAAAATATGATAAAAAATGACTTTTAAGTTATACTAGTCAGGACACACTTTCCCGCCCAAATCAAATATTCATTCATTAAAGCAAAGAGACGATCCCAAAATTACGCCGCCGTGTAAAGGACTTCCGGGCTAGGAACAGGGGAGTGGGTTGTTACACAATCCCGAAAGTGTTCTTTCCGTATTTTGCCGGCAGGATTTTTTAATAAAAACTTCGTCATGGTACTCTATACGACAAATGAACGTCATTAAAATTCATCACGTATGTTTTCTTTTTTTTTACGACTTTACAGGAACGTTGAAACCCAAGTTTTAGGTAACGGTTCAATGTATATTTCTCTTGAAAATGGAAATCGATCAAAAACAAAAAAAGTTGAGTGAAAATTTTTCACGAGACCAAAATAAGTGATGAATTTCAAATTCCACAAGCAACGCGAGTGATTTTAGTAAAATTGTTCGAAAGAAAAAAACTTGTGCGCAACCATACGATAGGAACTTTTCATTGGCAACAGCGCAGAGTTAAATCCGCAATTTGGGCTGACGTAGTTAAAGGACAGTCCCTATTCTGATTTAATGAACGCATTCGCAGTCTAAAATGAAAGAGTTTTGATTCGCTCAACAAAAGGAAATATCATTCGTTCCTCGGTCAGAAACGTCGCTCCTAACACCTGCATAATTTCCTCAGTACATTGGCACGAGCACCTTCACTTGTTTTTAAAATTCACGCATACGTTTGTGTTACAGATATCATTTTCAACGTCAAGGCATCAACATATTGCATGAAAAACTAGACTGATATGACGTAACATTCTAAACTCGCATAACATACGAAAGCGCTCCTTAACAGCAAAAAAATACGGCCTTGTGGGCGATATCTCAATCTCCGTCTTGGTTCAATTGGTACAATAGCTTACGTAGTATATACATATCATGTCAAATAACAATCCATACTTTTCTCACATTTTAACAACTCTACTAAAATACAAAGGACACGCGTGATACTTTTTTTACAATTCAAATTCATATATATATGTATATATGTATTTTCAAGACTAGGAGCTTATTTACTTTGTTATAAATTGTGATGTATGTTTCATGAGGACGGTATTGAGGAATGTTTAACAACAAAATGACTGCTATTTCTGGATGACACTTCCTCCAGTAGAGGTAACTACTCGAAAACAGCTAATTAGACGTCACCACCAATGGAATGCTCTCTTTCGGGCGAACATCTCAATTAAGTCATTCTTCCATTCGCTAGATTACAACCGACCTCTTTTTAAAGTAACTGAAATGTGACAGGCACACTTTAGGGAAACTCTGTCTTTAGATGAACGTAGAATGACAGTTTCTTTCCATGGTATTCAATGAGGCATCTGCACAAGGAATATCTCGAAACAAAACAGTTGCTACCTAAATATCAGTCGACAAAGTTGTCCAACAATCGATTCATCACGTGGTCGAAAAAGGTAACTTCCTCCCATACAACTGCGAACTTCGTTCGGCGAACGGCAGTCGAGGAGAGGAGAGGAGAAAAACCTTCCATACATCCAAGCACAAACTTTCGGCTTCAATACCTTGTACCTCGGTAGACCCCATCAGGACGGGCGAGTATCACATTCGCACTAATAACAAAAGCGTTACGTCCGCTCCGCTCACGAATAAGAGTTCATTTCGTTTATGTTTATTAAATCTCGCTTAGGACTGACTGATCGACTTTCCTAGGGATTGTATAAAGAAGCCCTTTTACGGGTTGTAACTTCCGTCTTTGTATTAGAATGGGCTTGAGTTCAAGCGTCGCTCAGCTAAAACAATAATAAAAATAAAAAAGTGGATTAAAAATTGAATCATATCATACCACTGCGAGTTCTCAGCAGTCACCGTAATTCTTGGGTTGCCGAAAAGCAGTTACCCATGAAAATTACAGTATCAGAGCAGTGCTTTTGACGAGCGAGCGAACTATTCGAATGTGCGAATACGCCAAGCTTGAGCAGGTAGGCTTCTCTCGCCACATCCAAAAGGCGACAATTGGCTGTGGACCAGGAATTCACGTCTTCCCATTTTTCCTAATCATCGCTGTCATCCTCGTTATTCGTGTTTGACTGGAGTTCCCTCTCCCACTCTTCTTGGACCCTGAGGAGCGCCACCGGGGACCGCGACGGCGAGCGCGGGTGCGGGTGCGGGCAAGCGGCGAGAGTGGCGGCGGCGCTCACCACGGTGCGGATGGCCGACTTGGATGGCGGCCCCGCCGAGGCAGGGGACGCCGTCCAGGCCGGCGAGCTGCTGCTGCTGCTGCTGCCCCTGGGGCTGTCGTTGCCCGAGCTCGAGACGTACGCGTCAGCAGCGAGCGACGTCGACGTGACGCCGCCCGCTGCGGGTAACAGTCAGACCTTGCTCTCCGGACCCTCGGTGTTGTGCCGGAAGGAGTTGCGAAGTTGCGCCAGGAGATGGGCGCATAAATGACCGTAGCTCTTGTTGTACCAGTCTGGACACCGACCTCTGCACAACAAACAACGCACTCGTTTGGGTTGTTGGAGCATTTTCTTACAAGGATCATTGGTAACGTTGCAAGCACTTGGGCGAGCATTCCTCAGCAAGCATAGGCTTGAACGTTACAGCAGCATTAGCGAGTTTAGGCGGTCGCTATGACGGATTATCATTCATAGGCAGGTGCTTCAGCGGTGATGAAAGCATTGGGTGGCATTCAAAAGCAAGCATTCGTGGCGAAGCAGGCAATGGCGAGCATTCGTTCGCGCTTTCACAATCAAGCGCTGGGATTTCGAAGATAACAGCGTGCGATAAGAGGCGAGGGTTGGACGCTGCACAGAATTAGGTGAGCGTTCAGAAGCAAGCGTTAACGGCGATGGCAAGCCTCCCTTAGTTGTGCGCAGGAAATAGTGAGCATTGGTTTGCGCTGTCACAATCATGCGTAGGATTGCAATAATAAAAAAGCGCAACAATAGGTGGAGGTTGGTCGTTTTGGGTGTGCATTCAGAGGCAAAGCATCAATATCTGATTTGATTACCCGCAAGCATTAGCAAGCAGTCGCGTTGCTTGAGACCATAATAATGTTCGGGTGAGCATTCAAAACTGCGGATAATTCTTCACCGTAAACTCAAAAATAAAATATAAGAAAAAGGCCGTAAAGACAATACCACGCTAATCCAAAGCTTTAAACGGTGCAAACCGAGCTTGCAATATTTCGAAGCAAATGTATCTTATATCTACTCCCCAGTTTTATTTGTAAGCACAGCGAAAACTTTTGGTGCCCATCTCGGCAACTTGGTCTATTTAAAACCTATGCCATTACTAATTCAAACATTTCGGTAGTAAAGAGGTAATCTGCACGTGCAATGCTACAGCTGAGAACGAAATGTTTGTTTTGTGTAGTCTGTAAGCTTGTGTTGACGGAGCAATATTGGTAGCGTTAGAGGTCGCCGCCCAAGATGCGGTGCGGTAGCGAATGTAAGCTCAAGTTACGCTAACAAGCAAAATCCGAGAAATTAACTCAAACAAAAGTTCCTCAAACCTGTTGGTTCAAAAGGCATGTTATCCTTGTACATTTTTATCTTGGCACTGCAGACAGCGCTGTTAATGCCATTATTAAAAAGCAAACCCGATAATCAACTTCGGCTTTTTCGAGCGATAAAGCGGCAAGCCTTCGAAGATGGGAAATCTTTGAAAGATAAAATGAAGTGTAAATACTACAAGGTTGGAAGTAGCTTTGCAGGTAAGATGTGCGTTTCGATGTCTACCCTTCACCTTCATGCACGCACAACATAACAACGTTGAATAGAAAGAAAAACTCACTTGGTATCAATACGGGAAAGGTGCATAATCCGCGAGCGTCCCGATCCGCAGGGTTCGATCAAATATCTGCTGGCTAAAACGACAGCGCGAACTGCCCCCGTGGTGACGGGCGCTTGGCCATGCTCCACGGACGTTTCCACGACCACACAAGCGCCTTTCGGTAAATCTACACGCCACGACCTGCAACACATCAGACACAACGTTGAGCTTCCAACAACCGACTTTGAGTACCTTACAAATATGAACCAAGTTTCAATGGGTTCAAAGATGGTTTATTGATCATTAAGTATGGTGCAGATGGCAATAGCATATACATTGATTTACACTGGCACTGTTTACGCCACGCCGAGGTCTTAACAGTTAGCTTAAGAGGTGAAGTAGTTTTTGCTTTAGGACGGTCAACGGGTCAACTGTCTGTCTATATTAGGTACATTTTGGGGTAGGCAACCGTCGGGTCTCCACACGGGGATGAAAGGTTAGTTGCTTGTCCGCTGGTCGATAGGTCGGATAGGCAATCATTCACACTTCTCGTGGCAATTTCAGATTGTACATGACAAAATATTTGCATTGGTTTTCGCGTCTGCAGCGATATATTTAAGTTGTAAGAAGATTAGTTTCCATAAACGAGTAGGTACTCACATGGTTGTACTATCAGTCCAAAAGGTATTGTCCGGTTTCAGTCGTGCAACAAGGCGGTGGCAAATGTATTTCTCTATAAAGCGGAGCCTTCCTGCGCGACCAAAACCGACAATATTGATAGTAACACCGTAGGATAGGCGAGACAAGATCGGAATTATGTATGGTTATGGAACTGCTTAGTTCAAGTCCGTGAGGTTAGGTTAGGGACCGTCCTTCGGTTGTGTTAGGGGCCGTATACCAAGCTGAGGGGGAGGGGGGCCCACCCAGGCGTGACATGCGGGCGCAGAAGGGTCGACCGAGGTGCAACGTCACGCTTTTTAGCTTTTCCGGCACCGGAAGGTAAAGACATGACATTGTATGGAGAAAATAAATCGAGTTATGACGGGTCCTCACGCTTTTAAGCACAGAGGAGTCAGGAGAATGGTTTTTGGACAAAGACAGCTAAACTCTCTATCACAAGTGTTGTGTCGTATGAAAAAGTTTAGAATCTAGTTCATGGATTTAGATACTTGCTAAAATTATACCTATATAACTTAAGTAGATGTTCCCGAAAATAAAATGTACTATCTACACGACAGAAGAAAGATTATCGTATTTTCTCTTTTACAGATGATAGGAAATGAATATGTGCGCGGCTCCTTAGGTGCAACCCGTTTCACTTCGTGGACTTAATCCTTGGCCACATGTTAAAATTTTCTTAGATTAAACTCACTACGTATTTTCTGTACTTTAAGCGGAAAAAAAAGACCTTTATTTGGCCCAAATTAAAACCTTAATTTATTCCAAATACTCTACGTTAAATTTTAAGCAAGAACATTTTGCTCGTTCTTTTCTGTACAATTTTTTTCTGTGATCTATGCGCCCAAAAGGATTTATGGTAGATTGCAAGTGCCTAGGTTCGAAAAGGAACTTCGAAAAGGTATTGCTTAAAAGAGAGCGATCCATTTTTCTTACGCAACTCTTTCGAAGTCATATAATACTTCCAAAAAAAAAGAAAACTAATCATTAAAATAATCATAATCATGCCGCGATGGCATAAAAAATAAAAGAAAAGAAAAACGCTCACGTACCGAACGACACAGTAGTCTTTATTGGGAAGAGGAGGCATGTCGGCACAACAGTACTGGAAAACTTCCGCTTGATCGCCCAGTTTGGAGACAACACGCCACTTGACCAAAGATGGGTCCCAAAAGTGGCGTTGTCGCAGTATCCGGTGGAGTACCTCTCTTGGAGGGGCTTCCACTTGGGTCCAAACGCGCCACAACCGGAGAGGATGGCCATCGCCCACCTTCCGGTAGGCCACATCGACCACTTGCTGGAATCCAGATATACTCACCCAACCCCGACTCCTGTAACCACGACGTTTCAATTCAAAAACAAACACAAGATTCGACTCGACTAGCTCTTCAGTAAATACTTTTTCATTGCGGGCTGATTTTTTGATATATTTTTTTAAAAGGATTTTCTTTCTCATTATCTTAAACTTTCTGCGAGAATATTCTTTTAATATTATCTCTTATTTCATTCGCCCCACAACTTTGGACTATCGTTCTATAGGTTCTTTGATACAAGCATACGAATGTTGAGCGCTAACCTCTCGCGAGCTTCTCGGAGTAATGCGTTGACACATGCGTGCATGTATCCCCGCCAGTCTTGGTTCATTTCAGTCCCCAACTCTTCCAACGGGACCGGTATACTCTCTTCCATATAGGTGAAATGGCAGAGCGTTAATACTTCCTCGGTGACCTGGACAAACATCACAATTACGGTAACACGTAATGCGGCCGATTTCGGCAAACAGGATGAGGCGAAACAGGGCGGAGTGAATTGGAATCATGCGGGGTGAGTCGGAACAGGGACGGGCGAGTTGGACTCAAGCGGGATAAGTCGGAACAAGGCGGGATGAGTCGAACTTACAGGAAGAGTTTCTCAATATACGAATCGGGGTAGGCGAGGTAAGTAAAGGAATGGGCTGATCTGGGACAGGCGAAATTAATCAGACTAGATGTGGTGGAACGAAGCGCACTATAAATACAACGGCAAATAAGTTTCAATTCCGACATTTAATTAATAAATAATGGGTCCGGAGCAGGCAGGTATCAAACGATGCGGGCCTACCGTAAATAAGTCCCGGTGACATTTAATAAGATGCAGCACGCAGTCATGGGCGGCTTTGTTCTCGCCGATCTCCCGGGTGTCGGGGGCGCCGGCGCTCTTGTTCCTCCGGCGCGGGCTCGTGGCGGGGCCGCGCGCCGACGGCGACCCTCCGTTCGTCGGCACGTGGTGCAGCCGCAGCAACGACGGCGCCAGGCACACCGCCAGGTTGCTCGCCGACATCTGATTCACGTTTGCGTGTAATGATATGGCGTGGAGGAAATCTAAAAGCACTCTTAGAGCTTCGCGGTGCTCGTCTGGTAACAGCATAATTACGGAGTTGACAGCTTCGCCGCGCATACTCGCAGGCACATCTGCAACAATCAACGCGCTCCTTAAATCACAAGGACGAGCAAACGCTTTGCAAACCGAGCAAAAAACGAACGCTCGCTCGCACTCATTGCACGGGAGGTCAAAGATGCTTCAAAAGTTTGCCGTTTATACCCGGTATGTAATACATCTTGGTAAATTCCTCTATTTAGACTGAGTAACTTCGGTATCAAGTCTTACAGGGTGTCCGGCGATTTTTCAAAGAAGCGATTCAAGACTTTTTCAAGGATTTTTAAGAATGAAAGTATCTTTCTCCAATGTTTCCTCCTTTCAGAAAAAGCAATTTCAATCGACTTTTGATCTGATGACTTTTGGAGCGCGGCATAATTTTCGGTAAATAATAAATGAAGTACGGTACATAATAAATGAACGAATAAAAAAATGAAAAAATTGGTCTATTTTTAAGGGTATTTTCAGCCAATGCAAGGTTTTTTCAAGGGTTGTTAAGGATATTCCAGCGCAATAGGCTAAAAGTAGACAAGGACTTGATATTTTCAGGATTAGTTCAAAATGTGTATGTCTATCGAATGGCGAAGTCTAAGAAAATTTGACCATTCCTTTTTTAAGCAATTAAAGTTGGGAAAAAATGCATGGGCTCTTATGGCAGTTCCGAAAAATGACACTAAAACTGTGGAATTATGATTGATAGCGTCTGATTGAGATTAGATGAGGATCGAAAAAACGGTTTCCAGCGGAGATTGGAGTTTCAGAAACAATTTTAAAAAGTTTGACGACAATCCACCGTTTCGTTATTTTTAAAAACTCAAAAAGAAGCCGTATTTTGTAGAAAAGTGAGTCAAATCAGCAACTTCATTATTTTTTAACGGAAGAAATAAATTTTTACTGAAGTGAAAATAAAATGCGAAGAACAACTCGTGTAAATACTTGTCGAAAGCGATAATTTTCTCAATTTTCACATTTTTAACATGCATTCTGAATTTTCCGATAAACTTGACAGTCGGAAGTGCTGGAATATCCTGAAGAGCAATTCTCATTTGAGTTTCAACAAGTTTTCACGGATTCAAAGTTGCTAAACACCCTGAGGAAAAAAAATGAATTTTAATTTTTAAGTTTATGTTTAAGGATCTTTTACCTAAATTTTTGTGTAACTACATTTGTATATAAAAAAAACAAAAAAAACAACAAAAAAACAAAACAGAAAACAAACAATAAACAAAAATTACGGAAGGTATATATATTTTTATGCAAGTGTTGCTGTAATTTGAACATTTGTGAAGTGTGGTATTAAAAATTAAGACGACGAAAAACTGCTGTGAACTTTCTTGACCAATGATTTATGAGAAATGTATCTGAAAGTCTTACACATGAACAATGGCTAAGATTAATATTGAAGCAGCCTTTTGCCTTGTTCTCCCCCGCTTGATCCTTCGGTACACTTACATTGGAAAATCGCGATAAAAGTTTCAGACAGCTTGTTGGTGAGCAGAGCCTCTGGTAACTCCCTGAAAAACTGCTTCACCATGTCAGCGATATCGTAAGCTTGGTGGATGTCCCACTCTACCTCCTCCCCCTCCGTCTCCACCGCCATCTTTAGTCTCTGGATTCGAGACCGGACCCCCGGTTTCCGGAACAGTCCAACTTGGTCCACGGCGTTAACCCGCAGCCACTGCAGGGCTTTCAGGATCGGCGGCGGGAGCGCTTGGCCCCGCCGCTGCAGCGAAAGTAGCAAAGGCACGCCAAACACGGTTTTATCTGCAAACAAAACCATCGGTCAGTCAAAAACTTCAATCAGTTTCTTCCGTCCCTCTTGACAGGGGCGTTGCTAGACTGTGTGTTGAGGTGGTGCTCTGCTGCGGGTTGCCTACCTTTGACATAAGCTAACTTCAAAGTCGCTTGGGGGAGGGGGGGGGTAGCTTGTACAGGAATGAAACGAATGGTCAGTGACATAGAATTTTTAGTTGCTTGAAATTTCACAATTTAAATTTGTTCACAATAAGATTTTATTTTTATTTTAAGAGGAGTC
>Ga0058701_10001942_pt1 | contig 15230 bp, 10 predicted proteins | sample AgamicOrMae_FD_97039 | JGI IMG/M metagenome (GOLD analysis project Ga0058701, IMG submission 97039) | Agave microbial communities from Guanajuato, Mexico - Or.Ma.e | ecosystem: Host-associated > Plants > Phyllosphere > Phylloplane/Leaf | place: Guanajuato, Mexico | collected 2012-06-04
AAAAAAAAACGTCCCCCCTGCAACCACCTGGGCATCGGTGCGTTGCGGTTGCCTAACTTAGCTCGGAATCAGGCAGGTGATTGGCTGATGCCGAGCTAGGGTAGGTAACCGCAACGCACCGATGTCCAGGTGGTTTCAAGGGGACTTTTTTTTCTGTCTATGATAGTACTAGGAAAAGAGGAAATGGACGCGAGAATGTGAAGCTGCAGGCAAACGACTGAGATCAAAAATCCTTACGGTGAAATATGCAGAACCCTTTCCAGCGGTCTCCAACATATCGTCTTCGTTTTCCGTCATCATCACAGTCAAGACATTTCTTGCGCGTTTTCTTTCGTGAGGAGCCCTCCATGGATACGTCTCAACACTCAAGACGTTTGCGTAACCTTTGTCAGGATCCCAATCATTGGATGGTTTGGGAAATTTCTTATCCAATCCCTTGCGCTTAAATACATCATTCATGACACTGTCCAACAAAAAAATAACGGTCAAGCAAAACGCATTACCATTGAAAGCGTCCATGGGAAGACGAAGAAGCATTCGTTCCGAGGACTGTGCGGATGAAGCTCTGGACAACTCCATTCCACGTCCTTTACAGTACTATCGGTTCAAAATGTATTATCGTGCTATAGTCACGTGCTCAACATGTTCCTCCGCACGCGTCGAGCTACTGTACCTCCAGCACGTTCCGGACACGATAGTACCTTTTCAAAAATATAGTACTCGCTCACGTGGAAAGACACGAGCTAACAAATAACACTTATTGTTAGGAGAATGTCTTTGTCGATGAGTATTTCTCAAACCTTTTAACTCTCAACTGAGACATCATTTCTGTTTAAAGACTTACACTTCGTCGCGGTAAACATGGATGTTGTCCATCATATTGAACGTGTAACATACTCCATACTCCGTCCACACGTGCTTAAAGAGACTATCGAGGGTCTGGTACTTAGCTTTCCAGTACACCATGTTGTTCCCATGCTCTAGGAAAAAATCTCTACCATTGTTCATTTTCGGAGTTACCTAAAAAATTGAAAAGATAGAAACTAAAATTCATTAAGCGCTGTTCCGGTATCAACATTCACTGTTCCATATGTATTTATTCTCACCTCGACCAAAAAGTCCATATCTTCTTCATCTAACGCTAACGTTGAATTATCATATAACCCGGCTCTAAGTGTAAATCGATTTCCTTCTGTTCGAAGTGCCCACAATTTCTTATAACTGCAAAGCAAGAAACGTTCTGTTATGATTTGCTACAGAAAGTGAAATTTCTAAATAGAACGCATACTACAGTAAAACCCGCTTAAGATACGCCCGTTTAAGATACGAACCAGTTTCAGATATGCGCATTGTCTATATTCCCTTGAGTCTTGACGGTATTTAATGAAACCCGCTGATAAGATACGAACCCGCTTAAGAAACGAAGGTGTCTTCGTCCCTCGATTCGTATCTTAACCGGTTTTCACTGTACTTATATTTCTATTTGGTACATACTTCCTTGGATATCCACACTTACTCGCAGTAACGTAGCTCGATAGGTATGGTTGTATATTACCAGGCCTTTAAAATGTATAGACTAGAGCCCTACAACTTCGTAGAGAGGTGCGAATGGTGTCCCCTGTCATGGGGGCCGCCATGATCGGCACAATGTATTTCTTACGGGCGAACTGTGCTCAACATGGCGGAAGTGCCAGTGGTGGAGGTTTGATTAGCGCCTCTCTACTAAGTTACAGGGCTCTAGTATAGACAATGGCGCGGTTGCTACCTAACTTATATTTGGGTAAACACAACTATACTCACAGGCTGTTCCGCATGGTTGAGTTGCTAAGCCACGGCAATTCTGCATTATAGTCTGAAAAATGAGCGGTGGGAGGGTGTCCATCTTTGTTATTCTTCGTTTCATTAATCCAATCATAGAAATCCTCCAAGAAAATTGTGTGTTTTCGCATAAGATACGCGTAGTGTGTGAAGTTGAAAGTTCTGAGACGGACTAACGAGGCGGGACAGATAGTGACAGCAGGGAATGGAACGTGCCAGATTTTCGTGGGATTTTCAGCAACCGTAACAATCACGGGTGTCGTGTCCATCTTAGTTTTGATTTTCGCAACCATCATCGAACAGCAGTAGATGCTTGCAGCAATAGCGATGACCCAGAATAACCTGCGCACACGTCGAAGTTGGACATCGCAGGGCACAATAAAATAACTTGGCTATGAGACAAGTGCACGTCTGTCGGAAATAAGCAGTACCTTTCAAAAACATTCCTGCTTCCTTCGGATAGATATCGGAATCCATGAACACCGGAACAACTGCAATATTCCCTGAGGTAGCTCCGAACACGTTCTAGTGCTGCCCGCATCCTAGCACATTGCATCGTCTTTTTCATAACTGACGGAAGTTTATTTTGATTCCTCCCCAGCCCCATGTTCTTTTTCCAAGAATACGTGTTGACGTCATCGAGACTAGGTGTACAGACCAAGTAGGTAGCGTTGATTCAGTCAACAATTAAACTTCAAAAGTGAACACATTAATATTTGTTGTTTCTTCCAAAGCAAACGAACTTGTTCCAAAGAAGCTTTCATTCCTGTGTACGTTTTCAGAAGAATGGTTTGCCAAGCACCACTTTCACATAATAGTAACGATTAAGGTCAGGAAATCAGATAAAGCACTTATTTTCAGGTAGATTGTTACTTTATTGTTTTACCTTCCGGCTGGAGTGGCTTCAGTGGAATTACTTTATGACCAAGAAAATCAATACAACTGTCATATTCGTGATATGTTTACTCTCTGGTTGTCGACTGGAGATCCGTTTCCGGTGCGTAGCTCACTGCGGAGTACATTTTCGTTTATCGAGTATGACACTACTGTGATGTAACTGAATCCAAATTAAACCAAGTATTCTTTAATCATCGGATAAATATTAATCACCTTTCGGACTCATCGCAACTCGTGGATACTATTAACAAGAAAACTTGATACGAACTAAAATTGACTACCGTCACCTCAAGTGAAAGTGACTTAAGTTAACATACGTTGAGGCTTATGGCAAAGGCAGCAAAACAGGAGTATCATCTTTGAGAGAAAACAAATGAAGCCCTGTAAAATTTAGGAATTAAAGTTCAAACACAACAATTTGAACACTTATACCTAAGACGAGACAAGAAGTACTTCTGTTTGTAGGTATTTTACGGTACCGATACCTTTCAAAGATATTCCTTTGTCCTTCCGATAAGTAGCCTAATCTTGACTCCAGTTGTTTCGAAGCCGCGAATCAACCTCAACGTGTCGCCTCTCACTTTTTTTTTAACGTCGTGTTCGGGCTTTTGATCTTTTTAATGACTACCGTATTTATTAGCGTAGCTATCGGTGTAAATGTTTATTGATGTATTCGCGTGATACAAGAGTGGCTACTCCGCATTTTTAGTACGTTTGCATTGTGTCATAACTTTTAAGTAAGGTAATTTGAGGACACTAGCGTACTCAACGGTTCTGAGCTTTCCACTGACCCCGACTGGTTTGGAAGTGACCTCTAAGTGGCCCTCCTCTAACCTAATAAGCTAATATTTTTACTTTGAATCACTTCTAATGGTCATTTTAAGGAAATTAATTTCGTTGAGAGGATCACGCTATTCTCAGGTCCTTGAGCCTATCAACATAATCTTGCTGTTTACTTGCACTCACTCATGCGCACCTTACTTGTCCTAATAGGTGAAATAGCGTTTATATGCTCTCGATCAAACTAAGTTACTCCCATTCCGGTAGATTGCACTCAGCTGCTGCTGCCCCACCGTTTCATTATACAGCCAGCAAGTTCTTCTCCTTCAGCAAAGAAACCGGTATGCGATATTCAGATAATTGTTCAGGATAGAAAAACTAGAATTGGTTTATGTCCGGTTTCATCAAGTCAGAGACAATGATCTCTTATCATCATCACTTCAAAATTGCAATGATATATTTTTTTAAGGGTGTTGCTATTGTCCCGAAAAGCATTAATATAGGGAGACTTGAACGCACGGAAACCAACCTAATGCATTTTAAATGTGAGGTGACTTGAACGCACGGAACCACCTAATACATTTTAAATGCGACAGTCGGGTCAAATTCATGCGGTTTAGATTACGATCTGTAGGCAACTTTTATATAGGCTACATGAGATTGTTATTTACACCGTTTATTAATCCTTTGATATAATACAAGTAATTTTTACATCTTCGGGAAACATCCCTACTAGAACATGGGTCATGGACCACAGCAGGGAACAGTCGAATCGATGATCTCCAGAAACAATAATTCTCGTCTTGATGTACTGAAATACATCCTGCGGAGGTCTATCAAACAATGCGACTAGCAATCTGTACTTCGCGATAGTCAGAGGATGTAGCATGGGACACCGAAGCCGAGTATAGGCCGTTATATTCAGACAACGCTGCTAGAGCGATCCAACGGTCGAACGGCACAGGTGTCCTCTGAATTAAACTGAAGCTCCCATTGAAGTTGCCAGAAGGCGTAAACACAAAAGTGTCTTTCACCAACGACTGAGGAAAAAACCAGAGAATCATAATGTGAAACATCCAGTCGGTTGCCAAAACCGGTACATACCTCCGGGTATTCCTGCACAACATGAAACTTCTCCGAAAACTTCTTTTCGATGATAGACCGAAGTTCTTCATCAAAAATACTTCTAGGAGGTCTTGTGTCGGAGGTCACCAGCAAGAGATAGCCTCTAGAGTAACAAAGCATCGATCATTCAATGTGTCCAGAACTGTTTTTTGTAGATATAAACTTACCGCAAGTGTTTCAAATCTGCGGCGTTCTCCAAACCACGCACCAAAACTTTCAGTTCGGTTGATGATAGCAAGTCAGGAGACATCGGGATGGGTGGTTCCGGGGGAGGAGTCTGTACTATTAACGTCGCCCTTTTCCCCTGCAAACCAACTCCGACAGAGACTGTGTATGTCGACGCCAGTCTCAGGTTGTCGAACTTAGAACAGAACAATGCTAAAATAACAATATCTACTCATTTTTGTCTTAAATGGAACTTACCTTTGCTTGGTAAAGATGGATTCCTTCGCTTATCGGAATCTTTGTAACAGGAGAGTCAAACTCCTGGCTTTCGCTCTCAACAGATTCCTCCACCGACGCAAGAAAATATCTCGTATTGGAGTTGAGCATTACTGGAATCTCCCAGCTCACGACAATCGAGTTTGCTTTTCTTTTAACGAGTTGAAGGTTCTCCGGAGGATCTGCCACTGCAAAACATCCACGAGGATTCAATGTTGGGAACGGAAGCTTTTTGGGCCGAAATCAAACCGTTGAGTTACCTCCTTCTGTAGTTGTTGCGTTGATCACAGACGAAGGCCCAAACATTTTGTGGGCGCTATCTCTAGAGAGAACCTTAAAGAGAAAACGGCAATCAATTATTAGAGACAAAACAATATGACGTTTCTCTGGCAAACGACACGAATGCATTTCATGGAAAAAATAGTACCGATATGAAGCTCTAAAACAATAAGTAAGGTAAAAAACGTCCTCCCTGCAAGCACCTAGACATCGATGCGTTGCGGTTGCCTACCGTCAATCACCTGTCTGGTTCCGAGCTAAGGCAGGCAACCGCAACACACCGATGTCTAGGTGGTTGCAGGGGTGGGGGACGTTTTTTTCTGTCTATGATAGTACATCTTAAACCGTAACAATTTTGAGCTTTTTCTAAAGATTATGACCGTTTAGTTCGTGAGAGAACCAAGGCTAAACAATACTTGGGGTTTTGTGTAAAAGTACAGTACTGCAAACAAGAGAATTTGTTAACTCTGAGGGGAGACATCAAATTTTTACGAGATAGCGTATGGAAATGTGTTCTGCGAAAAACAGATTCGATATTTTTCTTTCGATGAGTCACACTCCTGTCAGACATCGGTTCGGAAGGCGAGCAACCCTTATAAGGACGATGAAACTAACCGAAATTGTGTACTCTTTGTTGGGCACCAGGCCTCGGATTCGATGACAAAAATAGTCCGGCCAAGTTTTGCATTTGGTCATGGCGATTTCCTCAGATTTAACCACACCACCAGGATACGTGTAGACAATTTTGAAGTCATCCGAAATCTTGGCTGAGGATCCAGCGATGTACGTAAATTCTTCTGGTTCCGACCAGCGCAACCAAAGATCATTCTTCGAACGTTTGTAAACTATTAGATTTCTCACAGCTTCCGGATCTGGAGAAAATGATCAAGGCCAGTAATATATTACTCAAGAGAACACTGTTCTCATGCATGCAGTAGCTCAGCAGAAGATGATCAAGGCCAGTAAAATATCACTCAAAAGAACACTGTTCTCATTGCTAACAGGAAAGATGTCTTACTTGCACTCCTTGTTTTGAAGGAGATATTCAGAGGGTATTCAGGATTTTCGCCGATGTGATTGACGACAAATATATTTGTTTCATACTCTGTGTCTGGCTCGAGATTTTCGAAGGTGTAAAAATGTTCGTTTTCGGTCGATAAGGACTTGTCGTCGGATACTTCCGTGGAATTAATCAGTTTCCCGTCTCTGTATAGCATAACTCTGAAACCTTGCTGAAGACCATTGATACTGAAACATTCCGGCTCAAGCCACTGGATAGTTGCTGTCGAGTTCTTCACCGATTTCACAGGAGTTGAGTGCTTTTTTGGAGCACCAGAAGGAACTGCCAATAAAAAAAAGACTGATTACTAGCACGTGTCTCACTGGAGTGGAAAAAGCATGAATCCTGTTCGTCGAAAGTCGCATACGTTCCTCAGAAACAGAAATATTTGAATCACTCACTCTCTTGCTCTGTGATGGTGCTGACAGTCGTTCGGAAGTTTTCTAGTGTACACGTATACACCGTAAATGGATCTAGATTTTCAACTCGGAAAACTCCTTCAGTTACATTGACTCTCTTATTGCCCCTAGGTATACCCCTACAAAGCATCGCTTCACCCTGTACGTACAAATACATCACACAACATTTATCACTATAATAAACACTTTAGGCTTAGCACTTTACCTCGCAGGTCATGTTATCTTGCAAGCCAGTGTCAGATTTGCTCCAAAGGAACTCTATCATCCGAGATGTTTTGTTCACGACATTCAAGACACTAGGTTTTTCGGATACTAAAAGAAGAGAAAACACACGGTATAAGGTTTCGATATATTAACAAAATCATTTGTTAAAATAGGGATAACAAAAATATTTTGTTACAACAACGAAATGTTTAGTTCTACCAACAATACGTTTGGTTGCTGCAGCGAAATTTTTAGCTGCAGCAACAAAAAAATCATTTGTAGTCCCTAATTTTGTTGCCGTAACAAAACCATTTTTAACAAAACCATTTTTTTTCGTGCAATTAGTTGATTCGACAAAAAGGTTAGTTTATGTGTTCGAAAATATCTTACCGACAGAGCTCATGAATGGGTAGTGGTCAGACCACTCCCCTTCTTCCGTCGTGTAGATAACTTTCAGACGAACTGTTCCTTCGTTGGGGAGCAGAGTAGTGATGGTTTTGTGGTTATCATTAGGCCCAGCTTCCTCAATGATGGGGTCCTCTAAATTATCGGAGTCAATCTCAATTTTGTACTTAATCCTCTGACAAAGGTACGGGTCATCGCTTTCGGTGACCTGCAGATAAATCCTTTTTCTGAATGAATTTCTCGATGAATTTACAATATTGTTAGAGAGAGAAAACAAGCGATTACGTACATTCCATCGTAAGGACAAAACACCACTGCCCGAATCAACATCAATGTTAGTAAAGTTTGTGTTCGCTGAAAATAAAGAGACTGTTAGAAAATGAAGTAGCGATAAGCGGACTGTCAAATATTTCTAGTTCACGCAATTTCCATAAATGGTTAAGAGTGTAAAATATGATAACGTGCAAAAAAAGGCGTTTAGGCTTGCAAGCAGGGAAGTGTATGGTAAATATCTTGACGAGGAACACACGATTGGAAGTGCGCTGTTTGGTGTTTCGAGGTATAGAAGGATTTATCCCTGCGGTGACAATCTAAAGATAAAAGGATGGAGTGAATATATCCGGTTGCTAATCCCCTTGTCGTTGCAAATTTAAGTAGAGATGTATTGCATACTTTCCGAGTTTGACCTCGCTAAAAGCGACAAAAATGTGTTTTTATTTTAGTCTGCCAAACGAAAATGGGTGTTAGGGCTCGGAAGTCTACAAAGATTTTGTGAAAGGACCCTGTCGGGATATTAACGTTTAGCGTCCAAATGCATGAAATGAGTTTTTGAATTACTCGTCGTTTTAGCTCAAGTAACTATCAAAACTCTCGGTAAGTTAGTCGCTTTGCAAATATCAATAAACTTTTATTTCAGGACTTTTGTCATACGGTAACGTTGAGATTTCAGGTGGTAGAAGCCAGAAAAAAATGTAAACATTGTCCCATCTGACGCTGCATTATCGTATCCTAGGTTTCAACGTGTACCGAAAGACAACGATTAAATATGAGTTTCGGCAACAAAACGGCGCTTTTCGCCCTAAGTTATACAAATCAAAGTATTCTTAAGAAACTTCTGTGTGGGATTTATGGGGAAAAGGCATAAATAGTTGCAAGCATGAAACTCCTGGTCTCATGTGGCATAGCCGATCTACAGATAGTGGCATTAAGCGGCATACCGTTACACTTAGTTTCAACAACAGTCGAATCTTCCGGTCGTACTTCGCCTCTAGACACTTCACCACTTTGATGGACTAGCACAGCATGCAGCCGATAACGTTGTCCAGGTTTCATACGTTCGATACGAAAGTCTGGAGTCCTCGAAGTCAGCTTCAGGAGTTTCTTGGATGTCTTATAGGGGGCCTATAAGAAAACATACCAACTTCATTTAAAAAATCGAACAAATAGCGGTTTTGGGGTTGGACGCACTCTGTCAGAACATACATACATTTAAAAGCACGTATCTTATCTCAAAGAAAGGGTACGAGCTTAAGGTCTCGTTGCTTAAAGTTATTCGCAAGTACCCTTCGACAAAATTATAGCCTGTAGCAGATATGTACGGTCGGTAAAATGCGGCGATTTCTGCAAAAGGATTGAATAGATTTGTAAAAATGTGTATGATTCTTGGTTATTCATGACGCAAGATAAATATGGCGAGCACTCGCCTGTGTCACAAGATGGGCCTCCATACCCTGCCAGGCAAGGACCGTCACACAGTCCTGAATACCTGTTACAGGTTTTTCTTGAACAATGGCCACATTTCAGCTGACAGTCCTGTCCATAGAATCCAGTTTCACATCCTGGTGTAAGAAAATTGAACGATTTGGGTAAATTTTTAAGGTACGACTGAATATTTGTGTACATTTTTTAAATGGAAAAACTGAATCTTTTTCAAGTTTACTTTCATCACATTTCAGCCCGTGGTATCCTCTAGCGCACTGAAGCCTGTTTCCTGGAGCCGCGATTTTAATTCCTACGCAATCGTGTTTCCCAAGGTGGTTACAGGAGCCGCTGCAATCAGCTCCGAAGCGCTCCGGAGGACAAGCTAACAAAAAAGAAGAAAATTGAAAGTGTGCACACCTTAATCATACCGTAGAGAAGAAGAACATATAGCCACCTTTCTTGCACAATGGTCCAGTAAATCCTGGGAAACACTGGCACCAACCGTCGATATTCACTCCACCGTTGTAGCATTTCGTAACAACTAAACAACAGGGGACTCAAGCTGCATATAAAGGACGAGCCTTAATAAAAAAAAAGAGATTGGCTGGTGGGCCTGAGTTAATACTGCACCTGACTTAGGAGGCACCGGTATCTCTGTATAGGGGCATTTCAGACTGAGGCCAACTTTAGGAACCAAAGCATCAATAGCTCTATCCACAGATATAATATCCTCACCTGCAAATGATGGAGTTATCCTTTATCCACGAGTGTTCCATCCACTCAATGCTCAAAGCACACTTACCGTTGCTCCCGACAATAACCCTCCCGTAGCTCGCATTTCGGTATTCTGGCATCCACAGAGGCACAGTGATATCGTCACGGCCTACAAAACATCGGACAGTAAACGGAGGGGTTATAGAGTAATACCAATTATTGCGTGTTTGCGAGCCAGAGCTTAGACTTCACAGTAAAAACTACCCCTTTTTTTAGGTAGTACCTGTTTTAGGCATGAAGGTAAAACAGGGGGAGAGCGTAATTTGGTTATTTTTGAAGATAGGGACAGGAACAATATGCGTGATGTAATTTTTACACGATTGTTACTCGAAAACGGTTGAAGATAACCTAGCACATTGACCTATTTTTGGAACCGCCAGCTGCTCGCGCTTCCAAAAATAGGTCGATGTGCTAGGTTATCTCTAACCGTTTTCGAGTAACAATCGTGTAAAAATTAAATCACGCATATTGTTCCTGTCCCTAAAGATAGACCTATCAACAACCATATCAATGAAAAGGTCTCGTCAAGAGCTCTCCATTGATATGGTTATTCATTGGGGTGTCTTTTAAAATAACCAAATTAAGCTCTCCCCCTGTTGCACCTTCATACCTAAAATGGGAGTTAGTTTTCACTGTGCTCCACCCCCAATTCGCTCCTTCAACGCAACGAGCGCAAGATACACGAGGACGTCAATCACACGAACCTTTTCCAGAGCAGCGCCTGATAGATCGTAAAACAAAGGTGGCGTAACTGCTAAACTCGATCTTAAGTTTCCAGGGTTGTTTTTTTAGCGATTTGGATTTAATGATTTCGAATTGCACGGTGGCGGGTTTTCCTGTTCCCTGCGAAACAAAATGTGTTTTAGTTCACATGAGGCGAAATAAGAGCAACAGCAGCAGTGCATCCTTACAAACCTGAACATAGGAGCTTCTCAAAGCCTCCCTTGTAGTGCCGTTCATGACAGGCAGGAACTTAACTTTGGCTCTTGAGCCTCTTTTCAAATAGTACTGAATTGAAACGCATATGCCCCCTTTTCTTCCCGGTGGCATTTTCGGAGTCATGACCCAAGAGGGGTCACGAGAACTCTGAATAGCAGCGTCTCTAAGATCTGCTCGGTATACATCAAAAGCTGAAAATCATAGTGAAGTAAACGTAAACGCAGTGGTTGAAGCAAGATCAAGCACTACGTAGGCCTGTTTCGTGTACTAATAGCTACCCTGATAAACTATAGACCTAGAATCAGGGCCGTGTTAAAGCATCTTTTTGTGTCTTCGAATTCTCGTCTCCCTTTCTGACCGAAGTATCCAGCGGGAAAGAACATTTGAACACTTGGGATTACCAGTTTGTTATAAGCGACGGGTTACTTATCAAAACACTTCATCTACTCTGTCAAATAAACGTTTATCTGTACTACGTTTAACTGCAAAGCTCACGCACTGGATAAGTCGTAGTCGGGATCCACAATCAGAAAAGCAGCCTCGTAACCTGATGGTAGCTCTAGAAGACACTTTTTATTCGTGTGCTCTGGCTCCAGTGAGTTTCCGGCCCTCAGACAGAAGGTGCCATCATGATTTTTTGTGACGAACACGGTAACAACTGCGTCAGGCCGAGGTAATTCTACCTGCAAGAGAGCCCAAAAGTAAATGCGAAATGAATCAAACACAGCTACATCGATAAACTTACAATGCCGTGATGTCCTGTGGTCGTTTCCTCGAGACGTGAATAATCGGAATCAACCTCCCAACGTTTCTCTTCAAATTTCGTTGACAAGTCGGGTGAATAGGTGAATTCCAACCCATGAAATAGTTTTGAACTGTATCGGGGATCCTCCTCTGGAACATCGTCCTCGCTGTCGTCATCGTCGATAGGACCGTCGCCACTTCCAGATCTGACAACCTCCACGGTAGGACGGGCGGATGGAGCATACGCCCTTTTGTGCAATCCGAAGTACAATTTGAGCCCGGGACCAGGTCTAAACTTCAGCTTCAACGCTCCCTTCTCCGGTAAAATATACTTGAGTATCCCTGAAAAATATCGAAGTCGTTAAATCCTTTATTTTCTCGCTTAGCAGATTTTTAACCGTCTACTACCTTGTATTGTACAGACCAAGTGTATTGCGGAAGTACCTGTCTTGGTACCATCTCCGTAAAAGGGACGAACCTGACTTGGTACCATTTTCGTCATGCGCAGTGGCTAGCACATGTGAAATTCGCATTTCATCTTACAAAGTGTTGCTTACTTGATTTAGATGTCCCACGCATTTTTCGAAATAGCTCACGACTATTTTAAACTTAAACATAGATGTAGGTTGGCAACCCGTACGACACGACCCCCCCCCCGCTCAAAGAATCTGGCTACGCCACTATCATAGGGAAAAAAATGCAACTACCTATACACCGGTGTATTCAGATTACCTACTTTCGCTCGGAGTCAGGCAGGTGATTGGCTGATGCCGAGCCAAGGTAGGCAGCCGAAACACACTGGTGTGTAGGTGGTTGCAAGTGTTCAACTGTTTTTTGTGTATGTTATGACATTCAACGTTAATTTGTTCATCGAATTAAAGGAAGTTACGTCTAAAATGGACTCCCGCCGCACTTGTACCTTAGCTATAAAAACACTTTATGGGTACCTTAGAGAGAACACAAAAAACCCTGCTTAAATCAGCTGAAGCTATCGTCAATAACCCGTTTGCTATCCTTGAGCTAATAGTTTAGTTTAATATTTCGGCATGGAACTGGCAAAGAACTTACATTTTTTTAGCTTAAGCATCCCAAAAACATCGTCGAAACCTGTAAACAAGAAAACATTTAATTAATTACTATATACTTATGAGAGTAAACGTATACATCCAGGCCTCTAGTCTTACCATGAAACTCAGGCGGAAGTTGGGGACCAGGCTTTCCAACCCTCTTCCAATCTGAAAACCACAAGGAGAGTTATTCCCGGATTCTTATGGCACGTGAATAACTTACTCACCAAATATATAAATAAATACTGGGTAGCTGCCATAAGCGCAAAAAAACCACAAGCGCCAACGCCACAAGCGCCAATCCTTAACCGCCGAACGAGAAAAGTCGCAAACGCCAAAGGTCTTAACCGCAATACTAACCTTACCTAACCTAACTTAACCTAACTTGACCTAACCTACACGAACTTTGGCGTTTGCGACTTTTCTCGTTTGGCGGTTGCGGACTGGCGCTTGGGGCGTTGGCGTTTGTGGTTTTTGGCGCTATCGAATGCCCCCCCATAAATACTCACCAAACAAAGGATCATCTTCTACCCAAGGTGCGCGCGTGAAACCATCCATGGTCCATCCATCGCAAGCATTTGGAGTACTGAAGTCGCACCGATTACTGTCTAAAGGATCTTAAAGAGAGGACTAAATTATTTGACGGATGTAATCACTCACTCTGCCATATGACGAGAGAAGCAGACATTACCTTTAAAAGACGTAAACCAGTTGGGATGATTGAATTTAACCGGAAATCCGACAGCGTTCGTTCTGGAGTGGACTTCATAGTTACTTATCCCTAAAGTCCCGTTGTGTGGCCCAACTACCTTTTTACCTAGCAAGCGGACCATTGTGGTAACATCGTAGAGCCCTGAGGAGGTATTTCCACATTGATATTAAATCGGAAAACGATTATAGCTAGTTTTAAGGAAAATCTGTCTACAATTTTTCTTCCTTTTTTCACAGGGAAACCATGAGACTAGGACTTCCCTTCTCTCTGAGGGAAAACGAAACTATGCCTAAGGGTGCAACAGAGCTAAGTGGGACATGGACCCAGTTGATCAAGTTCGATCATTCATAAAAAGAAGGGAAACGTTATATAAAGGTACACAGTAAAAAAATGATTCCTTTTTTTGGGTTTGGAGGTAAAACAGAAAAAGGGCGTAATACGGTTATTTTTAAAGATGAATCTATGAATAACCATAATTGAGAGCTCTCGACGAGACCTTTTCATTGATATGGTTGTTTAAAAGTTTATCTTTGAAAATTACCTAATTACGCTCTGGTCCCGTTTTACCTTTATACCAAGAACAGTCAGAGGACTGACCAAAACAGGAGTTATTTTTTACTGTGTATTTGTCCTTTTAAAATAGAACAGCCTAAAAAAACAAAAAAAAAACAAACAAAAACAAACTAGAAGTAATGAACAAACACTTTTGGAATTAGGTAATTTGCGATTTTTATTCGCACCGATCTAGCTCTTGAATTACAATGTATACCACTCACATTGTCAGCAACAACTCCTTTACAGTCGCATAGTTTCAATAAAAAGAGACAGTTTAAGGATACTCTTCTGCGGCCGGCCCGATCCGCGGGACGGGTAAACAAAAGTTGCTCCAAATCCCACGTAAATTTTTGGTAGAGCTAAGGAAGGTCTATATTTTCCTTATTTCAACTTTATCAGTCAAATCTTGGTGATCTCATGTTGGTTTAGGAGCTTCTAAATCACTCTAAAACGCTAATTTGGCAAAATCTGAACCAAATAAAGGCTAAAACCTACCGATTCCTCTGTTATTTCATGGTGACCCATCCTTTTTTTCGTCTACATAGGTTTACTCGAGGGAGATTTACCTAAATGTAGTTTATGAAGAGGATGAGTTTATTATTCGGCCCACCTCGAAAAAGAAAAAAACCCTTATAATTTGAGCCATAATTCCGCTCCACCATAAGAGCACGTGTATTTTTTAAACTTTCCTAGACCATTTTTTTTCAAAAAATAGATCGGTGACCCCACTTTTGTAAAAGCGTCTTGGACACATCTTGACGTAAGGAAAACCAAGAAACCACTTTCCTAAATTTATCTTTATATGACCCTCGGTGGAAGAGTATCCTTGAGCCGTAACCATGAACAGATCCTCAATAACTTGATGCAATTATTTTTTTTGATACTATATCGTTTGGTGTACTTACTGCATGGTATTTCCGCGTCGGTCAGGCTCAGCAGCCCCAAGTAGAGCACATAAACGTAGTTCATTTCTAATCTTAAAGTAGCTCAGGAATATTTGGAGATCATTTTTAGCGGTGAAAAAAAAAAGACTTCGAGTTACTCTGTCGGATTGCGAATTTAAACTGAGCAGGTCACCGAGACAACCATGGCGCGTCTCTTGATAAGAAGGTCGCAGAGATAGAGGCCGATAAAGCCCATTAATTCCAAAATATCAGTTCTCTGCTTCAGCTTTTAAACGAATAAAATTTGCCATTCCCCCACGGGGAAACATCTTTGGTTGGCAATACCGTACGCAAAACGAACTATGTTACAGAACAAAAAAAGGAAAGGGAGTGTCTATTGACCCGACTGCCCCATATAAAATGTAT
>Ga0058701_10001943_pt1 | contig 15230 bp, 7 predicted proteins | sample AgamicOrMae_FD_97039 | JGI IMG/M metagenome (GOLD analysis project Ga0058701, IMG submission 97039) | Agave microbial communities from Guanajuato, Mexico - Or.Ma.e | ecosystem: Host-associated > Plants > Phyllosphere > Phylloplane/Leaf | place: Guanajuato, Mexico | collected 2012-06-04
CTACCAAACGTCAAAAAATCAATGAAAAGTTTTTGGCTCAAAAATTAAAAAATAAAAAGCAAGGGGACCCCTAAGTTTTTCAATTTTTTGGCCCATTTTTTTTTGTGAGATCTTTATGGTTTGACGATTGGATCTGATTGAGGGACACTAAAAAAAATAGAACCGATATGTACTGGTCAATTCGTCGATTTTTTACGGACCGGAAGAGGCGACAGTTCACCGTCAAGAGGTAGGAAGGGTAAGCGTAACTTACAATGCTATTCTGCGCGAGAGGCCGCGAATCAGCGATCATACCTCAGCCTAAGTTACTCTAAATAAAGGTTGGTTACGTCACGTTTTTGGATTAGGTCAACTGTATGCCTTGAGTTAGGTAAGGTTACCTAGGTCATTACACTTACACTTTGAGGACGTAAGGAAGCGTCATTTGAATTAGGTTACTTAGTCTCCGAGTCGCTAGTTTTCAACTTGCAACCAATCAGAAAACGTCGGTAACAAGATTTGCGCTTTCCCCCAATTATTAAACAACGAATCCCACCCATTGAAGGATAGGATCTCTGCCATTAAGTTCCGACATCATCCAGTGAAGAAGCGAGTCCCCTGTGAACTGCAAGGTCATTCAGATCCTTTCACTGGCTCTCCGTCACTTGTCAAAAATCTCGATAATTTATTTTTGTGAGCTGCTACCGCCAGGGCGGCTAATACAAGATGGACCAACAGCACTATTTGATATGAAAGAAGTCGTTAACCCATAACAGCCCAAAGTATTTGGAGTGAAATTTAGCTTAAGAGAAATTGAAAAGGATTTATTTTCCATTAAAATACGCAATTTTAAGCTTTGGAAATGCCTAAATTATTAAAATTCAGGTTTCCAGAGGGGTGATATTTTTTTAAATTGTAATAATACTTAACTAAAAAGATTTTCTAAAATATTTTTTATGTTCCCGAATCACTGAGTGGTAAAGGGTTAACTGTGATCCACTTTTTGTGGCTTCAAGAGGAATTTGGAACCTGGTGTTTCAGTATTAAAGAGCATTTTCCCTAAACAAAGAAATGATATCCGAGAAAAGGTTATTCTTTTGTTAAAAGCCATCATCTTCAACTCCGCCGTTAATTGTTTCTTTATCTGAGGACAACGGTGCATGGGAATTAGTGGGCAAGGACCTTAGGTGCGCCGTCCTGTGAAGCTTTCCAGCTAAAAGGTTCTTAAGGAGAGTGTGACCTCAGTGCGACCGTGCGGCGAAGTTGCGGAGCGGGACGACGCGCTAAAAATGCGTTTGTCCTGCCTATCAATAATTACCTCGCACTGTGACAATATTGCAGTGAATTTCAAAGACCGAATTTTCTACCTGCGTTCTACCTAATCGAAATTAGGTTAAGCCCTAACCAATAGGGTTGACGTTGATCCTTTCTAGAAAGGTTTGAACAAAGGTGGAACACAGAGGTGGAAAAAGCTACCTTTAAACGGCACCGCCGCCGCAAGCAAGACGAGAAAGGTGAACTGTAGTTCGGAGCGGTAAACTTCGTAATAATTTCCAGTTTCGATAAAATTGCGGCTTTTGGAGGACGGAGAAGTTAGAAGAGTCTGGAGCGAAAGAGATGTTTGGCGGTGAGAAGGTTAGGTTACGTTGGGTTGATGTTGGCTCAGCGTAGGTTAGGTTTTAGAAGATAAGCTTCGGTTGGGCTTACTTGTTAAGTGGAAGGATCAATAAGGAATGTTAACCCTAACAGCCCAAAGTATTCGAAGTGATATTAAGCTTAAGAGAAATTGAAAGAATTTTTTCTATTAAAATACGCAATTTTAAGTTTTGAGAAATTCCTAAATTATGGAATTTAAGGTTTCCAGGGAGGTGATATTTTTTAAATAAAGAATATACTGAACTGATAAGATCCTCTAAAATATTTCTTTCTGTTTCCGAACGGCGTCGGTGGGCGGTAGTGGATTAAAAGAAGGTTCAGTGACACAGAGGCGGATGAGGAGCCTAGGTTTATCAGGGTGGAATTAGGTTTGGCTAGGTCGAGGAGAATGAGGGATCAGATGAAGAATGTTTAGGAAGGTAAGGTTAGGACATCACAGGAAGGGCCACTAGGTGAATGGATAGAAAAATGAGTAGTGATGAAATCCTTTAAGATATATCAAAACGGGGAATGGTTCGAGCATAAAAAGTTTCTAGCTCGGACAGAGGTAAAAAAGTTAATTAGAGGCCACCTGCGTCTCATTTTCACTTACTCGTTTTCTGCCCGGTTGATTAAAACTTCTTCCTCGGATCAGTTTGTGTCTGCAACAAAACAAATTTATTCTGATGAGAACTGAAAATTTTCTCTGAGTCGAAACCAATGTGATTACCTAAACAGGGAATCAGCTTTTACTTTCATGTTTTGACGAACTACAACACTTTCAGACTTTCAGGATCAAAGATTTAAGCACCTGTTTCACCTGGGTTCAACCTTCTATTAAATAACGAGGATTAACGACGCGCAACCGTGTAAAATAGATTAGGTTTACTTAGGTTAACTGGATGCTGCTCTGCTATCACTTTGATCGGCAATGTCTCACGTTCTGCTTCGTTCGCAGCGTGAGGGCTCATTCTTTGTGTGAGTTCTTGTTAAATTAATGTTTTTACAGGACGAGACAGATTATTCCTGCAAAGGGCATTTCCCACAAGAAATCCCTGGAATCATTTCGTGACGTCATCAAAAAATGACCACGAGCACTGGGTGGCCGTGACCGTGCCAAAATGTCAGAACTCCGTCATGCAAGCGGGTTCGCCGCGGAAAAAAATCGACATGGGATTCATTTGAATATTTTCTACTTTCACAGCAAAAGTGAGGACGCCCCTGGGATATAAAGTACAAACAAACAGATCTAGCACTACGAGAGAAAGAGTAAGTGAAATTGGAGCACAGGGCATAAACGGGAAAAGGGAAAAATAAATTCATGCTTAGAACAAAAATTATGTTAACGCTATGAAATGAGGGACTATAATTACAATATATACTTCAGGCAAGCACATTTTTGAGTACTGGAGCTAAAAATTTTAAGTTTATTCAGTGAACTCATTCATTTTGTCCCTATGACTGTAATGCTGATATCATATATATCTTTCTTTTTGTGGAACGAAATTGAGTCCCAAAATGTTTAACATAAATATTGTTGTAGCGACGAAAATCTATCTCTACGGCTGTTGTTCTACCAGATCCACAAAGGGAAATTCAAGATGATCCCATGCTATTTGAAATCTATTAATTTCAAGTTACATGGAGGTTTAATTAAGTTAGATCAAGGAGGGTAAAGTAGTTTACATTATTTCAGGTTGAGCTAACAAGGTTAGCTGCTCATGCTTAAGTTAAGCTCTGGTTAGATTAAAACAAGGTAGATTTGGATTAGCTAATCCTCCAGTCTTCCTGATTGTTCTTGGATTGGATTGGATTAGGTTACACTTGGAAGGATTATTAATCCGATTCTTAGGTCTAATTGTTTATCATCCTTACATCGAGTCCCTTAAAACTGAAAATGACCCCATTAATCGAGATAATTATGAAGGTAACAAACGAAACGGAATCCCTGGATAAAATTCACTCACTCCGCTCTCGGACGTAAATCTTTCTGTTTAGAAACAAGGACATTAATTTGGTCATTCATGTTTTTTATCTTCCGGCCCACCTATGAAAATAAGAGTGGAAGTAACACCTAATTTCTAAAATTGAGGACTTCCTCTTGTCTTGGATTCTGAGCAGACTAGTCTGGCATTCGACCTCTACTTACGGCTCTCTTTAAAACTGGTTTTGGTTTTTAACATTATGCTTATTAGCTTGACGAATAAATTCGCGAAATTGAATGTAGTGACCTTTGCTTAAAATTACATTTCTTTATTTATTAGACACGACGGTCAACGTACCCAAGAGACCATCAGTGTCATCTAAAGTAAAAAAAAAATACAATCATTTATAAAATCAGATATTTTCAGAAGGAAAAATAACATTTAAAAAAAACAACAGAAACAATATTCCTTTGAAAAACGACAGTTTTCGGTCGAAAAATACATCTCTACCTTAGACCAATATTAGAGACAGATTTTTAAAAATAATTGTCAGCCTGTGATTTAACAAGCAAGACTTGTAAAAACTAACACCTAGGTGTGAAGGTAAAAAAGGAAAGAGCGTAAATTGTTTAGTTTTGAAGATACCCTTATGAATAACCATATCAATGATGAGCTCTCGTCGAGACCTTTACAATGATATGATTGTTTATAGCTTCAAAAATAACCTAATTGCGCTCTCTTCCTGTTTCACCTTTATACCCAAAAAAGGTGCGGGACTACATAAAAAGAGTTTAGTTTTTACTACTATAATGTAGATGTGAAACCTTTGCAATACGTAGAGATGCGTTAGAGTAGACCGGGAGCAGGTGGTGTCTTCTAGTGGGTTGAGCATGTCCTCTGCAACGTCCTGTGCTCTATCCAAACGCGTCTTCGGATTGCGGTAGTCGGCGCATATTGTTATGAAAAGGACGAGCTCGCTTGCGGTCGCCTGTTTTGTGCAACGCCGAGTCGCTACCGTGTGCTCCCAACGCTTCATTAAGGGAAATATTAATTACTTTTCAGCAGGTCAGCTCAGCTAGCCCCATCAACATTTCGCGGCGCCAACAGAGAAGCATAACTCTGCTATCATAACCCACAGTAAACCCCACTTTAAATCGGCATACTATCCAATAAGGTTGATTAAAAACAGAAAGATTCGCTCTATTCACACACCTATTTCAGTACAAGGAAGACTTGGACGGAAACCTAATGCATTTTAAATGAAAGGGGACTTGAACGCACGAAAACCAATTCAATAAATTATAAGTAGGTAAGCGTGTGAATAGTCACTTCCGAACAAAAATATCTGATTGCTGACAGAATTAAAGGGAAATCGCAGTTTATTCATACCACGAAGCAAAATAAACATTTTTTCAGCATATCCAAATATACCCATTTTTCTGATTATTAACTCTGTTTCGACCCACAGACATCCATAGTAACCACTTTAATGTATACCACTGAAAAAATGGCTATTTTATTATCAGAAGCATTTTCAAGGGGCCAATTTTTTTCAACAAGATTTCAACCTTAAAGAATCGATTTCGCGGCATTTTGAGAAAAATATTTTGATTCTTAAACTAATTATTTTAAGTATCATACACTTTTTAGGCTCAAAAAATATTTATAAAAAGAAGAAGAAAAACAGCTGAAAAAATAATGAAAAAGAGCAAAAAGCTCGAAATATTTTGAGATACACGAACACTGTATCTCGTGTAACACAGGTATATCAATTGAAAGGACATCCAGCATTGCAGACATTGTTGATAGCATCGAAAAGTTAAGAATATGTTTGGGGAAGATTTTCCGGTTATGTTCTGTTGGGGATTATGACTGGGAATTTTGGGTTGCTGAGTATTAGGAATGTACGTTCTAAATGGTGCGTCGTGTCTCAGGTCGCTATTAAACAGGAATTTCGTCTGGCTATGCGATTGCATGAGTCGCGACAAGTCAGAGGTAATCCCTGCTGCCCTTGAACATTTCTGGAACCAGAATCAACATGGGGTGTCACAAACAGTGATTCACAAGGCCAGCTGAACCACAGCATTGCAAAATCGAAACAAAAATCAAGCAATGCGAACCCATATTACTCTAACAGTTTTAACCATAACAGCCCAAAGTATTTGGAGTGAAATTCAGCTTTAGGGAAATTGGAAGTATTCTTTCTATTAACCCACTACCGCCCAGCGATGCCGTTCGGAAACAGAAAAAAATATTTTAGAGGATCTTTCCAGTTCACTATAGTCACAATTTAAAAATATCACCCCTCCGGCAACCTAAAATGTAATAATTTAGGCGTTTTTCAAAACTTCAAATTTTGTATTTTAACGAAAAAAATCGTTCCAAATTCTCTTAGGCTAAATTTCACTTCAAACACTTTGGGGTGTTATGGGTTAAAATAAGCAATTTTCAGCTTTAAAAATGCCTAAATTATTAAATTCCAAGTTTTCAGAGGGGTGATATTTTTTAAAATTGTGACAAAACTGAACTATAAAGATCCACCAAATTATTTTTTTCTTTTACCGAACGGCATTGCTGGGCGGTAGTGGGTTGAGCATTTTCGAAACCTTACAATGCTTTTTTTTTATTAAAAAACCTCCCAATTTGTCTTAAGCTAAATTTCACTCCAAATACTTTTAGCTGTTAGGGGTTAGTGACTCCTCTGGCAAGACTTCCTTTGGGACGACCTTTGGGACGACCTTTGGGACGACAGGTTGAACACGAGGTAGAAAATCCCACCTTTACAGTGAGGAGTAGTTCCGGTCTGACGTAGGACCAGAATCCCTGAGCTGCTAAGGCCCTCCCTCCCACCTCGCACCTTACACAGGCAGCGCCATCTATCGGATCGGTATCGCAGTTACATCGGCCGAAGTTGGAGTCTGACGTCCTTCGAGAGAAAACTATTCGCATCTTTTGGAGGGAGGCTGATTGGCCTGCAAGCCTTTGGCCTGCAAGCCTTCGGCCTGCATTGGCCCACCTGTCTGCCCGCCTGGCCTGCGACTCGATGAAAGTTTATATATATCATGACGGGAGAAAGTTCCACGGGACCCCGGTGTCTCCACTCCTTACTTCCATCTCTCTCGGATGCTGCGTGCCAAAGTTATGCAAAGTAGGCTTACCAAATATTTTGGAAGTCGATTGTAAGTATCGCGTAATCACCTGAAAATATCTGTCTTCTTAAACCCAAAACAGCCCAAACAAAGTACCGGTATTTGGACTAAGATTGAGTTCAAGATTGATTGATTGATTGATCTTTATTTGTCCACATTACCTAAAATTAGGTTCCGGCATCGTCATTTTTAGGGGAGAAATTGAAAAGAATTTTTTTCATTGAAATACGCAATGATAAGCTTTCGAAATGCCTAAATAAATAAATTTCAGGTTTCCAGAGGGGTGATATTTTTAAAACTGTGACAAAACTGAACTGAAAAGATTCTCTTAAATAAATATTTATGTTTCCGAACGGCATCGCTAGGCGGTTAAACTGCAACGTGACTTTGAAGGGAGGCACTACTTTTACATCTTGTATTCCACCTTTTGTAGAAAAGCGGAGCAAAGCACGAACACATCTTTAAAACTGATCAAAACACAAAATGTGTGTTACGCTGTGAATTTCATTTTTTTTTAAATTGCGACCTCCTCTGTTCTACCATGACAGTAGTACGCCCTAATCTCATTATTCCTGATTAAAACACATCATTAAGAGGATTAACGACTTACCGAGGGGATATCTTATGTTCATTTCATGTATCTACGGCTTGCCTGATTTCTAGGCTTTGCAACAAAAAGCACGCCCTTTTCCATCTTTACCAGCAAAAATAACCATAAGGTGGAAATCTCATAGTGACTACTGCTGGACAACTTTCTTCGAACTGGTCAATCAGCTCGGGTGAAAATCTAACAGGAAACAGAATTTAACGCATATTGACTCATCAGCAGCGCGGCGCGGCATGGCGCGGCCTTCGGCGGGGCCACCTACCCGGCATTGTTGGCCGGCCCACGGTGCCCAGACGCGCCAACAGGCGCCACTGTTCCATTGTTGCCTGGACAACAAACAAAACCGCGCCCGGAAACGCCGCTTTTCTCCGGAGGAGACTTCAGGGGCGGATTCCAGCAACGAAGGGGTTCATTTCAACAGACGGCCAATACGCAATTTACACCGAGACGATCAACAAGATAGTTATGTTGAGCAGAGATGTCGGGTAGCTGTCATAAGGGCCAAAAACCACAAGCGCCCACGCTACAAGCGCCAATCCGTAAGCGCCAAACGAGAAAAGTCGCACACGCTAAAGGTCTTAACTGCAATACTAACCTTACCTAACCTAACTTAACCTAACCTAACATAACTTGACCTAACCTATCCGAACTTTGGCGTTTGCGACTTTTCTCGTTTGGCGGTTACGGACTGGCGCTTGCGGCGTTGGCGCTTGTGGTTTTTGGCGCTATCGAATGCCCCCCCGAGATGCCAACTTTGTGGTAAGCCAACTCCACATTCGGAAAGATGAATTTTCCACTTCTTCTGTTTCATTCCTTTCTTAAAAAAAACAGAAAGCAAAAAAAAAATAAATAAAAGAAGACAATACCAAACCTACAAAAAATACATAAAACAAAAAAATACAAAAAAATTCAAATATAAAAAAAGAAAAATACAACAAAAAAGACAAAATAATGAAAATCATTAAGAGAATAAATTCAAGACGCTCTATTCTTCAAGGCACCTTAGATGCTTTTTATGTCTTCTTCTAAAAAGTTTCTTTCCTTGAATCACTGAATGGTTCACCATCAGTAACGGCTGTAATCGCTACATATTTTCCGTGGCACAGAAACCATCGCCCTGGCAAGCTGACAATCCAATAAAGCCGTATTAGTGTACGTAAACACGTTGTCCGTTCAGTTAACTTTGCCTTCATTCATTCAGCTCGTTAATGCGGTTATTGACGAGTCAGTTTGAGGCAACGGTTGAGGAACAATGTAACTTACGGTCAGGATAATGGCAAGGAGAATGGAATCACATTTTCCGGGGACGACCTACAGACAGCCTTGACCTAATTAGTGTACAGTTCAAAATCCGTGATGATCGCAGGAAGTATTGACGTTTCAAGGAGTTTTCATCAGGACGGAAAAGGTTAAAAGGGGTAAAAGGTGAGAGGCAGATGAGTCGAGAGATGGCGGCTGGATGCTGCAGACTGGAGATTCTATCTGTGATACTATCAGAGCTTTTCCTTCCGATGTACTTTAACCACTCAACGAATTGAAGCGAATCATGAAATATCTCTTATGCGATCCAGATCAAGTACTCTAACCCTAAATTAAGTTAACCTCAACGAGGTAGCGGCATTGGCCACAGACGAGCGGAGCGGTATTGAAACAAGGTACCTAAAACGAGAGAAGTGGGGCAAAGGGTACCTTAACCCAATACCACCCAGCGATGCCGTTCGGAAACAGAAAAAATATTGAGGATATTTTCAGTTCAGTGTTGTCACAATTTAAAAAAAAATATCACCCCCTGGAAACCTGAAATTTTATTATTCAGGCATTTTCCGAAGCTTATAATTGCGTATTTCAATGAAAAAAATCCTGTCAATTTCTCTTAAAGCTATTTCAATCCATTTGGGCTATTATGGGTTGATTCACCTAACCTTACAGACGTTAAGCCTTAGGCTGCAAACGTCTAGGCGCGGTGATAATATAGATAAGGCTGTGACAGGCTGGATGAATGGCACTTTCACTGCCAATTGTCAGTTTGGCTTGGCCATAAAAACTAAAAGAAAATAGGTGCAAAATTCAGCCTTCCAAATTTACAGTACCATTTATACTCACGCATGAATGGACCGCAGAAAATGTTTCGATATATGAAGTGTTTTACTACGTACTATGAAAAAGAGAGAGGCGAAAATGGGTTGTAAACAAAGCAATAAAAAATTGGTAGATTGCCTAGCTGGAATCAATTTGTTAGGGGCAAAGTTGGCGATTCTGAGTAAAAACTCAGGTATGCAGAGCATACGTCACTTACGCCCTTGGTGCGCGCTCTACTTTGAACAAGTACAAGAGCGCCAAGGTGGATCGAGACAAAGTATAGAATGGCTCATAAATTTCTCATACGAACTCTTACAGCCTCTCGCGGTCTTCCAATCACGTGAAGAAAGGAACAATTGCAGTGAAATCTCGAGTATATCATCATTAACCAAGGAAAGTAACAAGAAGGTATCACTGAAAAGCAAGCCAAAGCGCAGATCAAAAATTGTTTTCATCATAACTCCAATTGATGGAATGCTTTGGCAAGGTCCAATATAAATATATTTTATGTAATCCCCGCAATGTTTTTTCTTTTTTCCTTCACCCATAACAGCCCAAAGTATTTGGAGTGAAATTTAGCTTAGGAGAATTTGGATAATTTTTTCCCTTAAAATACAGTTTAAATATTTGGAAAATGCTTATATTATTAAATTTTATAGGTTTCCAGAGGAGTGATATTTTTTTAAATTATGACAATACTGAACTGAAAAGATCCTCTAAAATATTTTTGACTGTTTCCGAACAGCATCGCTGGGCGGTAGTAAGTTGATCGATTTTTAGGAGTAACCAAAATGCGCTTTACGCTTGTTTTAGTTTCATGCCCAAAACACTGATATAATAATAATATACTTCCTGATATAATAATTGTTCCGTTCTTTACGGTTGAGATAATTCGTATCATGTTTGAATCTGATGACTTTTATTTTTTCTAGATTCGTGTTTGTATAGTTTTAAGTGAGCTACTTATGAGCCTCAGAGGAGTAAATTAACGGTGCATGTAATGTCAACACTTAGATCAAACATGTTCAAAGTACCTCTCTCTCTGTAGGAGTTCCGTTTGAGAGACGTCACAATGCAAATAAATTTCGGCCCGTGATCTTGGCAATCGCCCTACAATCCTCACTCGTTATAAACTTTCCTTTGTTGTCTGGCTCATTAATTATGTTATTCAAATGGACCTCGAGAATCGAACGACCTTCCGGCTTTGAGGTTAATGTGCAATGCAAAAAAAAATCGTAATTAATTAATGTCAACAGTCATATACACATTAATTGAACGATATGGAATGCGCTTACAATGCTGAAAGAGATGTTACTTCAGCAGTTCAAGTAGTACGAGTAAGAGATTGAAATATCTGACTAGGTGTTTTAATTGCCTACAGATTCAGACACGCAGTAGGTTAAATTAACATCGTAAATACACAAAGGGAGTTATATGACATATCAAGTGGATGGATGTAGGCAATTTTCAAAATGACGGATTTTCAAGAAGTATTTGTGTCGTGCGACGCAGATCCATGCCGTGTCGAAAAATGGATACGGCATGATTCCTGTTCGTGTATTTTATAATTACGATACGAAGTTACTGTAAAACGCAGTAAAAAATATCGCCACAAAGGATTAAACATAAGCTCCTCAAGCCAATCAACCACACCCTCACAAACCCCGGTAGACAAAACAATTTTCGCACTTGTAGAACACATAAATCACACGGTAACTGAAGCAAATTTAGAAGAACTGCATACTTTGAATTGCAATAAATCTTCTGAGTGGATTGGCAAGTAACTTTGGGCGTTGATTTAATATTGGAAACGTGTTACCCGCAAAACTACCCTTTCACAATATCTGTTGCTATTCTACCTCCTCTCGTTTCTACTTTTAGACTTTCCCCATGTGCCACAAAGTCACAATGAGAAGAAATTCGAGAGGTTTTTAGAAGAATTTATTTCACAAGGCGACGACGATTAAAAACATCAATTTATGCTGGTATTTCAAGGCAAACTTACAGCGGTCCATTCGACACCGAAACGGCTTCTGGGTTGACCTCTGAACAACATCGATCCGGTAACTCTCTTCAGAGTATTTTAGCAATCTTTTTCTGCTAATTATTTATTAGGATTAATTACGTTATGTAAATGCAATGAAACGGATGCCTCAAATTTTGGAGACAGGTTTTATTCTGATTGAATTACTTTTACTGAAGGTAAGATGAGTGTTTTCGATAAATTTACAAGTTTCATCAAAGCCTATTTTGCTAATAAAAAGCAATGAAAAAACAACAAAGAGAAGAACTTTTTTTTAAATTTAGGGGCTATAATTTTGATGCTTTAGCCTTGGTTCAAGGACTACACAAAATTGATTAATTTAAACTTAATGTAACCCTCCTGTGTGCTCTGTTACCATTGCCACTGGGATATGATCAGCGAAACGTGTACTATAAAACTGTAATACAGCGATAAATTAAATCTAAATCGCTCTGATTAAATTCTGAAATGAATAATACAAACTAATAAGCAAGCTATTAGTTCTTGCGCAAGTTTGATTTAAGGAGCCACTTCAAGATAATATTCCATTACCGCTCAGCTGCATTCCATTTGACTTTTTTACCTCAAATTTCCTACGTAGCATTGAATCAAAGTTTAAAAAAATCACCCTCCTTAAATCCTAAAATTTTAAATTTGCCGCTTTTGAAAAGTCAGATTTTCTCTTATCAACGCAAATGAAAAGATTTGATGTTTGTAAGATATATTCAACGCAAACTCTTTGCGGGTACGAGTGCTAAACTGCGTACCGTATTGCCGAACTTAAAAAAAAATGCTTTAAAAATAAATCTTTTAAAACGAAGAATTTTCGTAAGTACTCAAAACTAAAACAACTTTTTGAGAAATAATATTTCTAACGTTTAATTATAAAAAATATTTATTTTTAAGGTCAAGATTGACACATTGATCGTCTATGACCTTGCATAGCACGTGACAAGCCAATTTTCGCCACAGGCGTCTTAAATCGGGATTAAATAACGGGCTCATTGTTATTTTGCCTCGCATTCAAGCTAAAATTGTGACCTTGTTCTACGGATTGGAGTAACATCAAAACTGATTGAATACAAGCCTCATTCGTTTCTCTGCGATCTGGAAATTGAATTTTCATAGACATGCAAAAGCCGCAAAAATAGTTTTTGAGGTGTTGAAATCACAAAAAAATGGCTTTGAGATTTGTATTCCCTTGCGAAGAAAACTAAAAACTCCCGACTGGAAATATTTCGAGGAGTTTGTTTTTGAAGCTGATGAAACTATTGTTTTTACAAAAGCAAGGCTTCGTATTTGAAACAAAGTCATCATTACGCAAAGATTCTTTGATTCAAAAGATGTATTTTGTTGTTCGAGCACAGTGTTGAGGTTTTAATTAGTACGAAACTCACAATTACAGACGATTGATATGTTCATAACGCTTTTTTTGTATAACACCCCTCCTTGTCTACATGTAAAACTTATTTTTAAACACCGTAGTCATGAAAAACCGTGAATATCAAATGTGAAAATGCAGTCCGTTGTTAAAAGCGGTGGTCGATCGTGTTGACTGTGTTAACATTGGTTTGAAACACCCATAGGTTACAAAGCATCTATTTATACGATTTTGTTTTCTTGTAATTTATTCATCAGCGGCTCAGTTCGTGAAATTTGGGTGAAACGTCGCGAATTTTAGACTTGATATCTTAATTATTCATTGTGTCAATTAGCATAAATATCTTCGATTATTTCGTGCCTGTTATGATTCGAGATAGGTAAATGGATAGAATAATTTCAACGGAAGAATTTCATCTGATGTCTTTAATCCGACTTCCGGCTAAACAAAATTATCTAAAAGAGATTTCAGTGAACTTAAGGTTTGAATATCAATCTGAAAAGAGGAGTGTATAAGTGAGGTTAGATCATTTCATTAACAAGTATTCCTCCTCATTTTTTATGAGGTCACTGAAGCTGCCGTCTTAATTTCATGCAAGACCCACTAGGGTTAATCACAGAATATCCTCGTGATTAACTAATATTAAGTCATTAGACATTAAGAATATTAATTAAGTCATTAAATATATAATTAATCATTAAATATTCAATTTAAGTCATTAAATACTAAGAATACCTAGTTCTGTTCGTGATACTCTGATCGTAATTACTCTGGTTACGGCACCAGAATCGAAAAAAGGGATTTCTCAATTTGAATAATCAACACAAAGTACACAATTTAAATACTGTAGGTATCACTGCTCCACCTAAAATTCTTTGTACCTCCCAACGATGACAATACTGAATGGACAATGCTTCAATAATACTCTCTTACGGGGAGTCCAACTTTTTGCAATGCATTCTACCGGCAATGCATTCTTCCCACTGCATTTGCGCCTTATTCCACTGAAACATTTCTTCAGACGTCCATTCTTCTCGCTATGACTCACGGCAATGTCTAACAAGTTTGGTTCCAAAGCCCATTTATGCACTTAAAAAATAATAGAAGCTGAAAACTAATCAATGAAAGATCATAAAAAATTGAGACTACACTATCGAACACACGTGTTTTCCAAAGAAGCAGAACAGCCCAAAGTATTACTGGAGCGAAATATAGCTTGAGAGAACTGGACAAGATTTTTTCCATTGAAATACGCGATTTTAAGCTTTGAAAAATGCCTAAATAATGAAATTTAAGGTTTCTAGGTGGGATGATATTTTTTGAATAGTGACAATAAAAAAGATCCTCTAAAACATTTTTTTTCTGTCTCCGAACGGCATCGCTGGGCGGTTATGGTTTAAAGGGTGTTGCTATTGACCCGACATGCATTGATATAGGGAGACTCGAACGCTTCCAACGTTTTTGTCAGATGTTGATCAGCTAATTATTGACCAAAAATGTAGTTCCTCTAAAGCGTTTTATTTCAGCAAAATTCTTTAATGCGAACTTCAGTACCGTTCATATAACTGTTTCCATACGAAGTGCTGTGTTTACGTGATGTGGAGTGCTGTCAGCGGGCCAAGAGATGCCTTAACTGAGGAGCCGTTGTCCAAATAGTCAAAGAAAATTTTAATTTCGCGCTGGAAACAGCTAGTCACGGTGAGTGCCAAAATACGTGTGAAGAGAGGTGACGCCCATGTCGCAAGTGTGCCCTTCCACTCCACAAGCGCCGCCCTCACTGACCGAAGAGATGCTTTTGCGTAATAAGAGGGCAAAGGCGGGTCCAATGATTCACTCTGCGACTAATCCGCGAATGCGAATCTCGTCGCGGATAAACAAAGATAGCGGTCAATCAAGACAGAGACGAGGCGTTAAGTATCTGCGAATTACAGCCGAAAACTTAATCGCAGTTTCGGGAAACCGCAGCGCTGAAGGGAAGTTTCCTCTCTGAAGAGAGTTAAGTTTTTACCTCTTGCCGTCCAACTTAAATCAGAGTGGAGCAACGTTGGATCGAGGCACAAGGCAAAGTATTATATATTCAGCAGTTAACAAAACATAACGGTCACCAAGCTAGACGCCGCTAACTCAATTAAACCAATAACCGCTCAGCGATGGCGATCGGAAACAAAAACATTAGAGGACATTCTTTTCAGTTCAGTATTGTCACGGATAAAAAAATATCACCCCTCTGGAAACCTGAACTTTAATAATTTCGTCATTTTCCGGAGCTTAAAAAAGGGGAATTCAAGTGTAGAAAATCCTTCCTATTTCTCTTAACCTAAATTTCACTCCAAATACTTTGAGCTGTTAAGGGTTAAAATACTTGCGGGCATTACAATAGACTGAGGTCTCATTAGGAGAGCATTTTTTGTAATGACCTTAAAAGAAAACAGTTCCGAGGATATTCCTCAAG
>Ga0058701_10001944_pt1 | contig 15227 bp, 5 predicted proteins | sample AgamicOrMae_FD_97039 | JGI IMG/M metagenome (GOLD analysis project Ga0058701, IMG submission 97039) | Agave microbial communities from Guanajuato, Mexico - Or.Ma.e | ecosystem: Host-associated > Plants > Phyllosphere > Phylloplane/Leaf | place: Guanajuato, Mexico | collected 2012-06-04
ATGTAATCATTTCCTTATTATCAAAGTAATTACCAATAAAAGAGTCATGCGGATGTGGCGCCTTAGGCACCTATTTGTTTAAATTGACCCGTTCCTTTTACGCCTTGTAACAGCGACACTAGTTAACGGCTGAGCTTAGTTCGGCGAAGTGAAATTCTTTAATGAGACTCATTTTTTTTATTATGTTTAGTCCTTGGTTCCTGAAACAAAATTAACTGATTCATGCATTACGCATTAATGTTTTGTCAGTAAATATAATATAAGCCAAACTTTGGACCCTTATTACTTTTTTTTAGAATTTCAAGCGGCATCAGGCTTGATTGTCTCGTTAGTTAAGACTACAATAACTAAGTTCTGGTAGGGTATCTTATAGCTTGCTCTACTGTCACCCCGCTCGACTTGTCGAAGAAAGTTCCACACGAGAGGAGGGGTTTGTTTATTTCAAATTTACTGTAAAAGAAATCTCTGTCGTTTCGCGATTGTCCGAATGCATTCGTCCGTTTTCGGCCGGGCAGACAGACGGACAACGGAACGTCGCAGAAAGGCACGTTGTCTTGTTGCACAACTCTACTGGGTTCAAGAGCAACTGCGGACGGACGTCAACCCCACTTGACTCGAGCGGACACGCGGAAGCAGTTCGCTCTAACTGGAGCAAACCCACTCGTTTAACTGATATTCACTCGCCTGAAGTTCCATCAATAAAACCACTCGGAAAATCGGTACACCATCTTTGCCTTTTTTTAAATGTTACATATATGTTTAATTTTCATATTGTAATAATCGACAAGTCAAACCAGTGTCACTCACAATAAGTAACGCCACCTGTATAAAACTTATAAGAGTTTTAATGTGTCGACTAGCGTAGTATTTACGAAGCTAAATATGTGCTGCAGTATCAATACACAGGGGAGTGGGCCGCTTTATCAGCCTTTACATCCGTCTTAGCGTGAGTCCTACCAATTAAAAAAACACAGAAAAACTCTTTCCTCTCAATTATTGATTGTAGGAATGTTCGGCCAACTGTCCTTAGATCTCGTTACAATATTGTAACGTTTATCTGTCCTGTGTTTTGCAAGCATCCTTGTTCTTGTACGTTGACTTACTTTCTAGATCTGAAGATAGCGAATTATGAGTTATGAATTATGCTGGCACTTCGGATGTTCGAATATTGACAGGATGTTTGAACGCACCGCTATCTGAATTGCCTGCCAGTTGGCCTGCAATCATCTAAGTAATAAGATGTTTCCAATCAGGTCACTCGAATGATGAGAAAAAAAGGATCACTTATTGGTACGGTACAATTGATTTAGCTCTTCACTGACCGCAATATGACCTCAGTAACGCCTTGTACTTCCGCTGTAAACATAGGAATTTCTTTGTTTTCCTCTCTTGTAGTAGGGGAAGAGCATAACTTCGTTATTGTTTAAGATACCCTTATCAATAACCATATCAATTGAAAGCTCTTGACAAGACCTTTTTATTGATATAATTGTTAGCAGATTTATCTTTAAAAGTAACCCGAGTCCGCTCTGTTTTACCATCATTCCCCCAACAGCTATGGGACTAAAACAGGAATTAGTTTTTACATAGGGTGGAACACAAGAGGTAAAAAGAAGAGAAAAAAGCGACCTGTAAACTTTACAGTGTATCTCTTTTGATACGTACGGTAAATCGATTTCCGGTACCTTACTTTCTCGGAATGTGTTCCACGCCAACCTTTTCTTGACGCGGCCTTTTAATTTTGTGACAGATTTCCAAAAGCTACGCCAACTCAGATCTTTTTTTTTTCGCTCCTTATACGAAATCTTGAAGAAAAGGACGAATTCCTGTGTGTTTTTCTTTTCAAACACGGTCTTGAATTCTCGACGCATTTCAAAGCATTCTTATATGTCTGCTTCTTGTAATAGCATTTTCTTCCCATTCCACTGGTTGTCCACAATACCTCATTTCGTGCTTTCTTTAATCGTCACCTATACTCATGTCATTCCTCGTTCACGCAAAGACTTGCTTTTTATGATGATTCTCAAGTTATTTCACGTGGCATGTTCTCATTCTTCATAACAATTCACTCTTCTTCATAATTTCCATTCAAGCTTTCCTACTACCCTCATTCTTAACGTTCGTCGAGCTTTTTCCGTTAGTTCAAAAAACTCTTCCCTTCTTTTTAAAACTCTCATTTGCTCTCGGCGATGACTTAATCCGCAATACAGTAAGAATTAGCCTCTGTTTTAGGTACTCCCATGGAGCATGAACGTAGAGTAGGGAAAGAGCGTGATCAGGTTATTTTTAATGATAAATCTATCAACAACTACACAGATGAAAAGGTCTCGCCGAGAAGTCTCAATTGATATTTAAAAAAATACGTTCTTCCCCTGTTCGACCTTTATACAGGTTTGTGACCTAAAACAGGGGTTAGTTAAGAATTTACAGTGCAAAAATCTACATCTTCGTCGACCGTGTGATTGTGATTGGAGCCCATGCAGGGCCCGATGTGGGTCATATCTACTCTTGAGCAACTTTTGGAACCGCTTGGGTTGATCCGATCTTTTCCAATTTAAGCTAGTGACGCGCACCTTGATTATACAATGCAGAATAATTGGTATGAATGTATCAGGGACACCAGAACTGTACGGCCTTTCCTGTTAGTGCAATGCGAGAGCGCATTATTTGTGCGTTCAATCATGATTACAGATCACTGCGTGCGTATAGGGCACACGGAACACAAACATACAATCACTGCACAATAGTTGCACAGAAGATGGTCTTAATTCTCATTAAAGGCAAGTAGCGGCCTTGCCAGGGCTACGCCCGTTCATTTCATGAAAAATTGTTCGGTACTTGAACCGTGGAATACGATTGGGCCTGCATGACATAATCTCTCTTCAACTGCATATTAAAAGTCTATTACAATGCAAGCAATGCTACTCGTGTTTCAATGGGATTCAAATTTTGCAAGGAGTTTTCATCACTGATAAAAAGACAGTTTTGTGTAGTCCTAAAATTTACCTATTTTAGGAGGTAAATCAGTTATTAGCCTAGACGCTTACCCAAAATCAGCTTTTTTAAAGATAAAAATCTGCATTTTCTCTGAAATTTAGCTAATTTATACTAAAAATCGGTATTTTTCTGGAAATCATAGAAATTTTACTAAAATTTTATTCGTTATGTGTTTTTTCCTTCTTTTTTTGAAACATTCATTTTTTTTAATTTTTTTTTGGTGAGTAATTTTACTGAATTTCCAGAGGCAAGGTGGTCATGGGCTAATCAGTGAAATTTGGACTCTTTCTGGTGTGTGTAAACATAGCCTGATCACTGTAAAAAGAGTTTCTTATTTTAAAATGCAGCAAAAGCCAGTCAAGCTGACTTAGAATTTTGTCCATTAATTGGTCAAAACAAGAGAGATTTTCTGAAAATAAGAAAACAACCTATTTTTAAAGCAATTCCTGTTTTAATCATAAGTCTTATTTTAAATCTTTCTTTGTTTACGGTACATTATATTGGCTTAAAAATTTGTCAGTTTGGTTTTTGCTGCACCTCGAAGTAAATAAAAACCCTGTTTGGCAGTGATTAATCGATAGCTCGCTCTGAGCCCTGATGTTTGATAGCTATTAATATGTCTCTCCCACCCGTAATACGGGTTACACTTCCCTAACCAAAAGAGGCAACTTAAGTCTCCGATACTGTCTTCAAGTTTTTGTACGATAACACGAGAATTCGAAGATTTCCGTTGGCTGGTTCGTGTTGTATTTCGACACCTTTCTCCGTCCATCAGCGCATGTCTCAAATCTTGCGTTCCTAACACCTAGTCCAAAGTGTGTTCCCATCTAAAACAAGCGTCCAGCTTAAACTAAGCTAGATTGATAAGTCTGGTCCTGCCACGATCAATCAATCCCTCGTCTCTGGGAGACTGAATGTCCGAACAGCGGAATTGACCATATAAAGACTCCGCTCGCTATGTTGTTCAGTTCTCTGTTGGAGGTATTCAGTTTTCATCTGCATATTTCAGAGGCTGCATTTTCTTCATTCCTCGTTATCGTCGACTTGAGTGGAGCGTGATCAAAGAAAGGCACAGGGCACCTATCAATCTGAGGTTAACCTAACTTAGGTCAATCATAAGTAGGTTAACCTAACCTCCGTTAATCAAAAGTAGGTTAAGAAAACTTAGGTTAATAATATGAAGGCGAGTATGAAGGTTAACTTAACTAACGTTAGCCTCAGGTAGAGCAACCTAACTTAGGTTAATCAGAGGAGCATTCGATAGCGCCAAAAACCACAAGCGCCAACGCCGCACGCGAGTCTGTAACCGCCAAACGAGAAAAGTCGCAAACCCCAAGTTCGTATAGGTTAGGTTAGGTCAAGTTAGGTTAAGTTAGGTTAGGTTAATTTAGGTTAGGTAAGGTTAGTATTGCGGTAAAGACCTTTGGCGTTTGCGACTTTTCTCGTTTTGCGGTTACGGATTGGCGCTTGCGGTTTTTGGCGCTTATGACAGCTACCCGGTTAATCATAGGTAGGCTAACCTAGCCTAGGTTCTTCATGTGTAGGTTAGGCAGGTTCATTAAAACGTACCTTAACTACTTAATTTACCAAAACGTAACCTATAGGTATACCTTGCCCAGTCTAAGTTAACCTAGTTTAATACAGCTTACGTTAATTCAACGTAGGTACCTAACCTACAGCGATCGATTATTAATCCTTGTAAAGTGGAAGGTTGAACAAGGGTGATGCGCGAGAGTAGAAAATGTTAACGTTAAAACTGGTTGTTTTGAGAATTTGTATTTAAAAAAATTGGACTAGATCAGCTGGCAGCGCGCAACCTATCGCAGCAGCAAATGAGCTATAAATGTCTCAATAAGATCGAACGGAACACCTATTGTTTTCGCTTAGCCAACTCCTAAGTTAGTGTTACGTTACATTTTCATTGTTCTACCCTTCTGATACGCCTGATTTACTTTCCTAACCTATTTAGCGGAAATTCTGGTTAGTAATGAACGCCTCGACCATGCAAAAAGTGAACAAACCCACTTCTGTTCTGCTCCTTAAAATCGCTTTGAAAGGCCTTTTAAATCGATTTTAAATGGAATTATATTTACGCCATCATACATTAAAAAGGACTTAAATTATCAATTCTAATTTAGAACTGAATAATCCGTATAAACAGTTTCAAACGTCCGAATTTCGTCGACTTTATGTCTAAGGCCTTTTGCCTAACCCATGTATTTTTATTGTTTTGTATTCGTGTAACGGTTTCTTTAGAGTTTTTCTTTTTTTTCGTTTTTGATGTATTCAAATTTACAATTATTCATATTTTCAAAGTTATATTTGGTCATATTTTCATTTATTTTTCCTTTTGTATTTTGAAAGTTGGAAATTTTTATATTTTCAAAGTTTGACGCAAAAGTTGGAATTCTGTAAAAAAAAATGATACAACTTTTTCATTCAGGGACCGTCCGATTTGTCTTGCATTTTCGGCGCAGTTTTTCAGTCTCATCCACAGATTTTAATACTTATCTGAGGGAAAACTTCCCAAGGACAGACAAGTAGATTCAGGATTCTTTAGTATTTCTTCCGTTTGTGAATGGTGGCAACCCTGAGGAAGGTTTGAAGTTGTATTATGAGGGCGGCTCCCAACAGGAGGCCGCCTAAACGCGCTCATCTTGGCGCCATCTGGCGTAATCGCGCAATAAGCATTTCCTTGCTGCGTTGCCTACTTGTTAAAAACCAACACCATGTATCTGTGTTTCAGGTTGGTGACTTCGACGCAAGGTTACGAAAAACGTGTCCGCTCTTCGCTAGGTTAGTAGAAGGCTGCGCTTAACTTTCGTTCCCATCAATGCTTGTAGGCGTTACTCCTACGTCCGGAAACCCCAAAAAATCAGTGGCTTGCCTATGTGACTGGAATGAAAAATGGGTATCAGTGAACGATATTCTTAAGGATGCATTTTCTACCTCAGTTGTTTTACCATGTTTTGATTTTGTTAAACGAGGTTATAATGCCTTGAAGTTGCGCGTTTGGGTTGACTGTTTGTCAGTTGCATTCTGCGTCATTTATCTGTAACTCTTCTGAGCTGGAACTTAATCCAACCTAGATAACCTAGCTTTAACAACGGTGTTGAATTGCATTCATCTTAAGTGCATGTAATGAAAGGTTATTCAACCACGGAACATACGTGTAATTACCAGTCTTTAAAACCGAGGGTGGGCTACTGTTAGGTCATTTAGAGTGTAGAATAAAAGGGGGGACCTTCTGTTGGTGCCTGTTCACAAAAATAAAACTTCTCTTGCGGAATTCGAATGTGATTTATTTGCTGAAATGAATAGGGGCCTCAGAAGAGTTCAAATAGGCAACAGACGTTTAATTTTTCGCTTGCAAGACTTTTCACTGTGCATTGAATTATTTCCGGTGGATATATAAGCGATTTCTGAGAGAATGTTTGTGAAATATGATATTGGATCGGGGCGGCTATGTTGAAATCCGGCGGACAATGAAGCCATAAGCTGTAAAGACGGCTTCCTTTGAACTCCGCCCAGCGGGTTTAAAAAATGGCGCGCACTTTACCGTTAAACTACAAGGCAGTGATGAGAACGGGACCACGCCGCGCCACATCGCTTTAAAAGCTGTTGATTGAATCTCGCAAGGCGGTGCCAACGCCGGCGCCACATTTTGAAATGAATGGCGGGAAAACTACTGCGAGTTCTTATTGTTTGCTGCCATTTGTTGAACTGCAGATCGTTATGCGGAAGAAAAAATGATGGATCGCCTTTTTGATATTTTTTATGATATCACGCAATGCAAATAGTATTATCTATTCCGTTTTTATGTTTTCGTTACTTCTTTTTAGCGTTTTTTACGTTGAGTTGGGTTTTGATTACTTTTCTATTCTTCTTCAGAAAACCGCACAGGTTCGGTGAGTTGTGGTTAAGGTTAGGAGATTTGTTCCTCGTTCCGACCGGTTCTATTCAAGCCGGAGAACGCTTCCGAGAAGTAAGCGGTATCGCGCTTGGAAACCTATAGGTTATTGGCTAACTTAGGTTAGCTAGATGCTCTAATTGCATTTCCCCGCTATCGCTCAGCGTGACAACAAAATGTGTAACACTGGAAGTAAAACATGCAAGTTGGGGAGACTTCTACGCTAGAGAAGACATTTGCCTTCTCTGGATGGAGTTTTCTCTCGCGAAGAAAAGAAAGAGAAGGAAAAAAACTAATCGTTTTGTCCACGCCTTCATTAAAGAGAATTTATCTCAAGGAAATCATTTAGCTCGGCTTACATTTTAATACGTCCCTCGTAACATTTTCTTTACCTTGCATGAGGGAAAGTCCTACGGGGTCATGCAACCTGGGGAAGGTTCCAGAAATTGGACACTTTCGCTTTTGTCGGTATAGCTTGTCCCGTTTTAGGGCACTTCCCGTAAGGAAATCGTGGGTCGAAAAAACACTTAAGGGATGACACGCCCCCTGCAGAGACAGTTTATTCGCCCGCCGGATCTGTTTGACAGGCTGCGCGTGATTGATGATTATTACGTTACCTAATGATCGTTCTCAACAGCCCGTTTCTTATCTACGTGGGTTTCGAATCACAGCACTTGCACATTTTCATCAAAGAACTATTAGTTTCGATCCGAGAAAGTTTTAAAATATTAACCTGGTTTTTGGTACGCCACTCGTTAAAAAACTTTTGGCTGGGAGTACTTACGACTGCCCGCCCCAGATTCTCTTGAAATTTTCAGGACTGCAAGATAGCAGTATGAAAAAATACCCAAGCCCCAAACTTGCCGCCGAAATTCATTTTTACTGCCTCAAAAATAGCGGTCAATTTTGAACCAAAAATATTTTTTTTTCGTTACTTGAAACCAATAACCATTCCTCGTATAAAACACATACAAGTAGCACCTGAGACTGAAATTTTGATGATTTTGCGATATTTCCAGCCGTTTTCAAAATAACGGCAATTTTTCATGTTTTTAAATTTTTTGTTCAAGTTTTAACGCTGTTGGTGAGGTAGAAAAATTAATTCTGGCAGCAAGTTTTGGGCTTGAGTTTCTTTTCATACAACTCTCGTAAAGCTCTGAAAGTTTCTAGAAAATCGGAGGCGGCAAGTTAAGGTACTCTTCTTGTGAGTCAAAGGATGGTTTACTGTCTCTTTTTCCTTTTCATCCTATGAACAGCGTTCTCGATCCATGATCTATACCCATGTTTACTTAACGACGCCACAAACAAGTCTGGCAGAGTTATTTATTCGTATAAATACCTTTGACATCGTGAATGAACACCCGATTTAACCCACTACCGCCCAGCGATGCCGTTCGAAAACAGAAAAAAAAAAAGATTTGAGAGGGTCTTTTCAGTTCAGTATTGCCACGATTCGGAAAATATCACTCCCCTGGAAACCTGAAATTTAATTATTTAGGCATTTCCCAAAGCTTAAAATCGCGTTTTTCAATGAAAAAAAAATCCTTTCAATTTCTCGTAAGCTAAATTTCACTCCAAACACTTAGGTCTCTGATGGGTTATGGGCAGCTTAATTAGGATAAGGTTAGGTGAAGAAAGGTAGGATGGGAACCAGGTTGCCGTTGGTTTCAACATAAAACGTGAGTGTTTGTTGGTTGAAGGAAGGTGTGAGGGAGGCTCAAGACGTAAATTGTTGTTCTCGTAACAAGCAACCAAATAGGCAGCCACCCACTAAGAGAAGAGTGCAACATCTTTAGGTTTGCGTGTCTCACTTCAATTAAATCACCTTCCTACGGTTGTCTCGCTCTCGCCTGTGCAACATTTCACTCAGATGCGGAGTCAAATTATTAGGTTTAGGATCACCGAGCACTTTGTTAATACGTCTATTTATTGATGTGGTCATTCGCGATTTATTGAGTGCAAAGTAAAGAGAGGTTGCCTCTCTCTCTCTTGTATTCTCGTTACCAACCTGAGCGGAGCGCGGCACTATGCCATATCTGGGGCCAGGTATAAACGGAATATTTTTTTAAGTTAACCTAACTTAGCTGTCACTGCAAACCTGATGCCGCTTACTTCACAGACTTAGACTACTAACGCCGTAGCAGTCTGCATCAGACTTAGCCGAGTGGATCGTCAATGAAGTGAGGCACAAGGCAATAAAAATAACCTAAGAAAAATGATCCAACGACGACATTAGGTAATGCTCCGTAAAGTCGAAAACACACGTTAAACGCAACCCTAAAATTTTAGTGTGTTCCTTAGTGCTTTGGGATTCCGATGCAAGCACTTGAACTGCAAGGAAGAGATAAAGCTTTTTAGGGCGTTATAAATTATGTAATGTTGATCTGCAAGCACAGTCGTATAACGTAACTTTGTTCTCCAACGCTTTGCTTGCGCATTATCGCATAAGCTTTTAGGTTAGTTTTCTGCTATAAAATTAGTAGCCAAATCAATGGAATACTCCAGTAGAGTCTTCTCGTTTCGTTGGGTCATTCATCGGTCCATCTTGAGAAACCCTTTCAACCTGTTGTAATGTCATACCTAAATCGGCTTTGTTTCTATCGGCGTTTGAATAAAACGGGCGGCGTTTATTGGCAAAGAGGGAGTGAGTTGAACCGTGACACACTCATATCGACTTCAGGATCGACGGAGACAGAGAATCGAAGCTGGATCGAGAATTTCAACATTCTTCCAGCCGACGCTTTGTGCTGCTTTACTTTCGGTTTCAAAAGCTGGATTTACCACCTCTGCGTGTTCTGCCCTTCAACCGTTCATTACACAGAGGATGGTCGACTTACATCCGCGAAGGGTTCGGTTAAATAGACCAAGGTTAGGTTAAGTGCTCTGTGCTGGACCGCTCCGCTTTGCTATCAGTTTTAAGCCTGATGCCGCTTACTTTTTGACCATTGCAACTGCGGAGAGTGAGTAGCATTAGGCTTGCCGATCTTCCGATAGACCCAGATTAAGTTAGGTTATTGCTTCGGAGTCACGATGGTAAAGAGGTTAGATTAGTTTGAGTTTTGTTTAGGTTATAGTTTATGCTATAGTATATGACACTCTTTCCCAGGTTATGTCACATTAATTTCTGGTAGGTTAGTGTTTGAGTCAGCTCGGGTACTAGTATGCCCCCTGTTCCAAGAATCCATAGCAAATCCATGCATGAATATCCAAAAATCCACGGATATCAACCTGGATATCCATGAGTTTTGGATGTCAGTCTTCAATAACCCATACAAGCGTGGATATCCACTTTGATATCCAAGTACGGATATCCGTGCAAGGACATTCCGCAATGGATATCCGTAAACAATCCATAAATGGATATCCATGCTTTATGGATATCAGTTTTCAATTATCGATGCTTTTATGGATATCCATTTGGATATCCTTGGATTTCTATGGATATCGATGCATTCACGTTATGGATCCTCGATCCAGGGCCAGTTTAGGAGTCGGTAACCAACCGATACGCAAAACATTTTCACATGGCTAATGTTCCCATAACGTCGCAAGAGAGATAGTTAAGATTATCATTTCTTGGTTTAGTTCTTTTTGCTTGGTTTAGGCATGAAATACTCCATGGTCCAGGCTAGTTATAGTTCTTATATGAATTTGAATCGGGTGAAGCTCAGCGTAGGTTCAGTAACTTGTGGTCAGGTTATTAAGAACCGACTCTAGGATGTGAATCAATCTCGTTCTCAGCTTCCAATCTCTTCTCAACGACCAAAATCACAAAACCCGTCTCTTAATCCTGAGTAAGTAGCCTTGATAGGATTACGCGAAACGTACTTTGTTAGCTCAAGGAGCGGTCGCGACTTCGCAATACCATGCAGCCGGCGGAGAACTCCAATAGCATTCATAAAAATGCTCTTTCATTGAAATGTATGGTGGCGATTATGTCAACGAAGTGAATACCACTAAAATGTTATTGGTTTTTCGAGCGATGCTTGAAATAAACAGAAGAAAGGTTAGTCGTGATTGCAGACCGTCTTCTTCGTCTTAACGGTTCGAAATTCGAGCCGCCGTTAATCATTGCCTGTCGCGTGATGCACTTGCGGGACAAGCATTGTTTGCAAAAAGGTCGCACACGGTGAATTGAAAGGTCGAATTTTCCACCACTGTGCTCCAACCTTTCGTTGCTAATTGTAAGATCGTCGCTTCGAACTTACCTGACGTAAACCTGGAATAGTCTAACTTAAAAAACCCAAGCTGACGTAGGCTTTCCTACAGCCCTGCCAGATCTATACCTAACTTGTTAGTCAACCTTCTTTTCATCTCAACTGACCTAATAACATCCGCAGTTGATAAATGCATGATCTAAAAGGGTGTCGTTATTGACTCGACATGCATTAATCCACTACCGTCCAACGATGCCGTTCGGAAACAGAAAAAAAAAATATTTTAGAGAATCTTATCAATTCAATACAGTCACAATTAATAAAATATCACCCCTCTGGACACCCGAAATGTAATAATTCAGACATTTTCAAAGCTTAAAATTTCGTAATTTAATGGAAAAAAATCCTTTGAATTTCTCTCCAGCTAAATTTCACTCCAAATACTTTGGACTGTTATGGGTTAATGTAGGGAGACTCAAACGCACGTAGCCAACCTAATGCATTCTAAATGGGAGGTGACTTGAACGCACGGAAACCAACCTATTATATTTTAAATGGGGCAGTCGGGTCAATAGACACTCCCAATCTAAAAATAAATAGGCACGTGTTGTATTTTTTGAGAAAGTTTTAGGGTTGAAATCGTCCTCGGTCTAACAATGAGCTTGTGTGGATTCATAGAAAAGCGGTGTCACGTTGTTGACTTAGTTACAATCCATCATAACAATAGTAGTGCGGATTATTTTGAAAGCGCTGCGTGCACTATTCATACCGCCTAATCCGCGCGCTTTTTTGAATTCCGAAAGTGAAATTTGGAAGGCAGTGAAAGGGTTCCGAGCTGGCCAATGGCAGCTGGCACGGCCCTTTCGATGGGCCCTTTTGATGGGTCCCCGACCGTGTCTCCTTCCCGTCATTGAACCCACGTGGGATTACATGAGCAGGAACATGTCAGCCCATTGAATGCCCATTGAATTACTACACGACTAATGCTACACTTCTCTCTTCTAAAACTTATTCCACAAGGAAATGCGCAAAAAATTCTTACCTCACAAAAATATGGAGGCGTTCAGGTTTGTAAAACGAGAATTCTTTCATAATTTTACTGAAAATTTTGTTGTACTGATAATGCTAAAGTTAGAACGCGGTTTCCCATGCGATGCCGAGTAAAGCGACACTTTAATGCTTATTAAGCAGCGTTTAAACTTAAACAAGTGACTAATGGCGATTAAATACGAGTAATTGGCCTTAGATGTACCGCCGGTTTCTTAATTCGTAGTAACTCTCGAAATAAATCTATTTTTTATTGGTCATTTTCTTGTTTCTGTCCGCGTCACGATTCACCGTTATCTGAGCAGGAAGAGAAATGATTTGATTTTTTTTTTTGTTCTTTTAATTTTACTATCCAAACCAAATTTAGATCACGATTTTATGGAAGAAACTTTTACTTTGCCCGTTGTATACTTTTGCTATGTTTTGCCGATCAATAAATCTTTCACCTTTGTCATTTAAAAAAAAAGTTAAAATTTTGGCTTAAGAAAAGAAAAGTTCAGTTCACATCAAAATTATTTTATCAAAGCTACGAAGCAACTTCTCAATCTTTATGGTTAATTTTGTCACTGAGCTGGATTTTGGCCCTGAAAACGAACTAACGAGGCCTTAAAAAGTTTTTTTTTCTCATTTTTTGTCAGTTAAGTATAAGTTCTTTTGGGATTTTGAAACATCTTCGTTTCTAACCGCTTAGGATGTTTCCTATTCAAAAAACTCACTCCAGGTTCTGATAAAAATGTTCTTTATCAACAATGATTCCCTAATAAATACCTACTAATTTGGAGCTGTGATTTTCATTGCATAGAATATTTTCTTCCCACGATCAGTATTTTAGTTTCTTGCTCTCAGCATGCGCTCAACCTCTCTGAATTTTGCCGCTACATGAGATAAATCGTAGAATTTGATCGAGTTGCAGAAGTGCGACTTTCTAAAAGTGTTCGCAGCGTGCACAAAAATAAGCGATTGCTATCAAGCTATAAGGAGCCAGGTACGTTTGCCAATAGCTCTAATAAATGACTACTGTTCTGAAGAAAGTTACTCCGCTACAGTCCACTTCCGTCCGAATGCACTTAGCGGTCTCGTCTTACCTCTTCTTCCGCGCCGCTATCATAACTCATCGGATATCTTTAACGGATACTGTGGGTATCATGTTCCCCGCTGCTAAATAGGGTTAGTTTCCTAATAACCTTTCCTTCCCCAATTTTCTCCTCATTCTCGCCTATGTCCGCTGCTACTTACCGAATAGGTTTTCACTTAAAATCAGTAAAGTGACTGCTGTCCTATCTAAAATGCATTAGGTTGGTTTTCAAGTCACCTCCCATTTAATATGCGTTTGGTTGGTTTCCGTACGTTCAAGTCTCCCTTGTATTAACATACACGTGCGAATAGAACTGACCCAAAATCAAACTATTAGCTATCTCATGTTTGAAAGATGCGTTTTGAGCTTCTGGTGGTAGACCTTTCGTTCGTTAGCGAAGTAAAGCTCGCAGGGCACTCGCTAAAATCTTACATATTTCCACTCATGGAGACAAACTAATGTAGCCTATATGAGGGTACCTATATCAAAGATGGGGGTATTTATTTGACGTGATACTCAAAGACGAACATTGACAACTTGGAGGAATACCGTGCCCTATTCTTACGGACAAACCTATAAGCATATGTATATTGGGTAAAGGACTTCACCCCAAATTCATTCTGCTAAATGTTTATTCAGTGGTTAACCTGCTCGTATTGATATAATTATTGCAAATAAAATTGCACCCTTAACATTCCCAAAACCAGAATCTAACCAGTTCCAAAATGCCGTATATGGTAAATGGCTCAGTTCCGAAATGCCGTATTTGGTCAATTTGGCCTAGAAATGTTTTCTATTTTTTCTAATGTAAAAAAATCAAGGTTCTCTGAGCACATAAAATGGGTTAGAATTCATAAAATTGTATGAAAGAAAATTTAAAACAAAATATAGAAACTGTTTTTGTACATCTCCAGCCCCGTAAGATTATCCCATGCACAAGACTCGTCTTCGCAAGGAAATGCATTGAGAAGGTTTGGCAATGGGAGGCAGTGGGGCGCAGGCTCCTCCCACTTTTACATCCTTTCGCAATTTTCGCGCAAATGATTAAAATCAAGTGAGCGATCACTAAAAGGCGTTAACACATTGTCGGTCAGCGAGGACGGCAGCATACTTCGAGTGCGCCTCGTTGGCTGGCGTGCTTCATGTTGGCCATGCCTTTTCCATGAAACTCTTCCAAGTCGGGTGAAACTGTAAAACCACCTCGTGGGATCCCCTGGTCACGACTACTTAAACACGATCATTTCCCCCCGAGATTTATTTATTTGTTGAGATTACGCGGTTTTACATAACTCGGAAAGAGCCGTTAAATTGCATACTTGTCAGCATTTAATCAGGGTCTGACCTTGAATACATTTTTTGAGGTATTGCCCAATTCTTCCGGAGAGAGGAAACCTTCAGATATAGTGATTTTTTTTTAGAAAAAACACGTTTATCCGATGATTACTATATTATTCTGTCGTTTAGGATTTAAAATAAAGAGAAGGACATTGGAAGAAGTACTCTTTTGACTAATCAATACCTAGATATTAAGCTTTTTAAGGTTGTGTTAAAAAAATAACCGTTTTTTTATCGATGTTAACAACATTGAATAGCGAACTTGCCTTCCTTGTGCCCATTCTTGTAAAGAAAATTTTCTATCAGAATATTTTGTCAGTTTGTTTGGTTTGGTTGTTTGGCGAAACTGGACGACTTTGCTTTACCGAAAATTGTGGCCTACATTTTTAATGAAAAACCAAGTAGACATTATTTTATGTGTATCGGTGAATTTTTAATCAAGATTAAAATAGCTCGTCGACTAAGCTTGTGATCTAAGTTAAGCGGATTCCTTTAAATTCGTCCATTTCTCCCAAACGCTATAAGAAATGAAATAAATTATGACCATGGCCAGTGACAACAAAATTTGAGGGGGTTGTTCTCCATTTAATGAATCGTTAAGGAGATCAACTTCCAAGGAGGTTTTCTTACATTCATTAAGTATGTTGATGTAAACCAAAAATACCGCCTGTCTTAGCGAAATCGTCGTGAAACCGAGCAGTTCATA
>Ga0058701_10001945_pt1 | contig 15226 bp, 5 predicted proteins | sample AgamicOrMae_FD_97039 | JGI IMG/M metagenome (GOLD analysis project Ga0058701, IMG submission 97039) | Agave microbial communities from Guanajuato, Mexico - Or.Ma.e | ecosystem: Host-associated > Plants > Phyllosphere > Phylloplane/Leaf | place: Guanajuato, Mexico | collected 2012-06-04
CCGATGGGGATTACTTTGAAGAATTTTTAACAGTTGTACGCTCTACTTGCAATAAATCGTGTTTCATAGCCTCATTCCGGAAACTTCTTGGACCCACCCTGTAGTATTCATTCTAACCTATATTTGGTTTGTATCTTGGTTAACCTTGGCTAGGGTTATAGTACCTTTAGGGAAACCTAAGCAAGGTTCGTAATACCTAGGTTAACCTTGGTCAGGTCTATAGCACCTAGTTTAACATAGGTGAAATTCCTAGTACCTCTGTTAACCTTGGTTACATTAGTTGACTTAGGTTACGTTGATCTAGGTTTAGTTGGCCAAGATGTGTAGGTTAAGTCCGTCACATCCTTAATCCCTCTCGCCGTCTCACTTTAATGACGAAAGGTAATAGAGATAGGAGTAATCACGAAGACTCAAACCATGCGTGCAAAATTGAAGATGCTCCCCAAAGTTCCAGAACGAAGTGTATCTCGAACTTAGGTTTGCGATCAGGTTATTACCGAAGTCGGACTTATCTAGTCAAAGTTGCTTAGCAGACTCTAATTTCCGAGTGGCTAATCTCTTGATAAGGGCGTAGCGCGTAGCGCCCTTCTGGATCGAATTCATCAGGTACGCGCGGGCCGGCGCTGCGAGTGCCACCGACTGCTCGAGAAAAGCGCCCCAGGAAAATCGCCAAAATGAAGAGCGGTGTTTCCACCTAATGGGGCTTGTTTGCTATTCAAGGATTCCCCGGCCGGCTTGCAACTTGAATTTTGCACGCGGAGAATTTATTTACGCTATGCTGTTATTTATGTGGTTCTTTGCTTTGTTGCAGGTAAGCCAAGCTCCCTGTTGCTGCTGCCTTCAGACCAGTAAGACAAACCCTGCAATATATTTACTTTTGACGCATTTCACGTATTCTTTTCGCTGGCGAGAAAGCGGCAAACATGACTTCCGAATCCTTTTCTCCTTGAGTACCAGTAGAAAATCTCGGTCAAAAGGCCATCTAATATCTTTTTAATGTTTTTTTTACATTTTTGTTGTTGATTTTTTTAAGTTTTGTTAATTTTTTTTTTACATTCTATGAAGTTTTTTCCTCTTTATTTACCGTGCATTATCTTTCGCTTCAAGATACGGTGAATAACTTAACGCACGTCAGCAAGCTGAAAGCAAATCCGTCTTAAAAGAGCTCTTTCGGAAGGAAAAAAAGTCAGGTGAACAACCAAAAGAGGTATCTTTTCACAAAGGCTGAACAATATCCTTTGATTTCGGGAGCGCCCGCCGGCACTATAGGATTAGCTCCGCCCGACTCTCCTTTAAACCCTTGATAAAAACCCCGACGATTTTTCTTTGGAAGTGAAAAGTTTGTCATCGGCCTATCTTATAATAGCGCTATTAAAGCTAAAAAAGAAAGGAAGTTTAATTACCTCAATGGAAGTTCATCAGCAAAGTAATTCTCTTGTAAAACTAGTTCGATTCCCGGATGTGATTTTTTTTTTCGGCTTTAGTGAAGCGAATTCATTTTACTACTCATCTATTATAGGCCGGCCAGCCGATTGTATCAGCTGATATTATCGTGTGAGCAGTGGAACTGCTATAGTAGGCGTTTCGGAGTTAACTATTTGGAAGATTGTGTTTTCTATCATGTGTTCCACTTACGTTCACCCTTTGCGTTTGAGGATTAAATGTCTTAAACAACTGCGTGAGTTACGTGCTCCAGGCTTCTCTCAAGTCCTTTTGACGTGAGGGTACATCTTAAGAGGTAGAATATAAAATCAGAACTTTTTGGTGCGCTTATCTTGAACTTTTTCGAAGGTTCCTTAAGTTCTGAGAGCGGTGGGGGAAAATGGCTGATCAAGGATAAGCCGCGAAGAAGATTTTGCAAAGAGGAAGAGTGGAGGGGGGTAAAACAGTGGGTAGTGGGGTTTGCTCCCGCGCGATTGGTTGTAGTCTCGGGATAAGCGAGGCAGACTGGTAGTGGGGGAAGATTTTGGTGGGGGGTTCGGCTCTTTATCAGTGTTGCCAGTTTTCTTGGCGGGAAGGAGAAAAATTTTTCTCAAGAAGAGATGATGGCGAAAAAAATGGCCAACTCGTTTGTAATGTTGCTTTTCTTTGCGTTAAAAGTTGTGAAAAAATCTGCGGTGTTTAAGGACGTTTTGGCAAGGGCCACGTTTATTCAAATGACATACGCTACTTTTGAACGGAAGGGGAGATTTCCTTTTCGCTCGGATTTCAGCTCGGGAACAACATGGCTAACTCAATTCCAAATGAATGGCTCGTTGACGTCTCCATAAATCTGAACTATCGCTCGATTTTGCCTCTTCGTCAGATATGTAATTGGGAAAAATATGGCAGGGAAGTTGTTGGAAAGTGAGTTGGAGTGGTAAATGAACAAATCCCCGTGGCAGAGGGGCCAGGCGGGCGCGCTGCGCCGTGCCGAGCATTGCCTTGCCGGGAACCTGGAGGCAAACTTTAAGGATTTGACAATACGTCACCGTGGGCGGGAGAGAAAAGAATTACTTGTCAAGCACACGTGGCTCGCTTTACATGCTCCAGTTAGCAAACCATAACACGGAGAGACGAGGGTAAGCTACTCTTGCCTACTGCCAGATCGGTTGCCTACCCTTACGGCGCAACTTGTTCCGAATTGAACACTACTGTTTGTTTTCACTTCAAAGAGTACGGAGATTTCACCCAGCCGATTAATGATGTCTCAGTTGAGCCGAATTTAAACGCGTCCAAGTTATTGAACGATTAACTAGTGATTGAGGCTATACATGGGGTTGCTCAGCTTGTTGCCCACGTGGTGGGACCAGCTCGTAACTCTGGCAAGGGTGGAAATAACGGTGAAACACACGAGAAATAGGTAGTGCAACCTTCAAGCTGAAGAGTGCACGAAAATAAGTGATAAAAATTCAGGAAGGGGGTCATGTAGTGTGTATACATCGTGGAAATGGCTAAATTGACTGTCTCATCTTCGTTTGTTTTTGCTGAAAACAAAGAAGTTTTCAAGGTTAATGTAACGTTTTTCGGATGATTTTATTATCCCGCGTTGTTGGAGCAGGTTAGTTGTTTGTAATTGGATTCTGGAGGGAAACAGTTATTGCGGTTGCAATTACTTGCCACGGACACTAAAGATTAAGGACCCGCTCGCTGCTCTCTAATTGGCTGACCGATCGGCCAATCAGGGCCAGCGGCACCCGGAAAAGGTAGGAAATGCAGCCTTCCAAAGTACAGTACAGTAAGGATCCAAAGTTGTAGCGCCAAATTTGGGGACTTTTTGTTTCGAGATTTCTATTTGCGCTATCATTGAACTGAGCTGACCAAGCACAAGCGCCTCCGTATTTCAAAACATTGGCATTACCAACACAAATTTCCCCCAAAAAAAGTCACAAGATTCGAATGCCACACAACGTAGAATCTAGTGTACCCGTTCATTTATAGCAAAATTGGTCGAGTATTTTTTTTCCACTGTGCTAGCTGAATTCTCTTGAGTGTAACGCTCATCCAGATGGAAAGGGAATCTCGATTCTAGTTCCTTAGTATTCACTTTGTATTGAGACTATAAGACGATAAATTTGGAATCGGTACGTACGAATTTCCGAGATTCTGGAAACAGGGTGCTCTCATTCAGGTATTCTCGGAAATATAGCGCAGCCATGCAGACCTTTATTTACCTTATGGCAGTCAATCCATATGCGTACCGAATGAATATTTATTTAACCGGAGCAGGAGGTGCAGGAGCAGAGTCTGGGTACAGTAGCTCCTGTTAAGTCAAGGGAACAGAGAGGGGCAGGTGTATTGTAGGTGCGCTTTGGGGGCGCAGTGCGGTGTTCCTGCCATTTTGAACGCCGAAACACAGGCATGAAGCGAAAAAGACAGGCAAAATATTCTTCAACGGGTATTTCGAAACGAGCTCTTTCATGTTATGGTTCTTTGCATTTTCTCGCGCTTCGCTTGTAAGTGCCCTGTGCCTAGCTCCGTTTTGGCTCCTTTTGACTTTATGTCGGAAACTGGAGAACAAGGTAGAAAAATGCGTCCGTCTAAAATTCTGGTTGATTAAGCGTATTAGTCATGTGTGCATTTTCCCACAGCAATGAATTCTGATGCGAAGAAAATGTTTTCTTGATGTAGTTACATATTTTTTTCTTGCCGCAAGTATTTTTTCTCGCAACAAGAAATAGGCTATTTTCTTGCTGCAAGAAAATAAATCTTGCGCCTTAATGAAAAAATTCTTGCATTAAGGGAAAAAAAGTTTTTGTCACTATTAGGAAACATTTTCTCAGCTTCAGAAAAGTTCTCGATGAGAGTCTCATAATTCGATTTCGGGCTTTGTAATATTCGAAAGTACGCTCTGCGCATCCAAATTGATTGAAGCGCATAGATTAGTGAGTTAAGTGTGTACACATTCGGGCTCATGGACAAGAATCCATCAATAAAGCACTCGGATGATTGCCGAACCGACCTCCGAGCATCGATTTCGCGTTACCTCCGATAATAAACGCAATTTCGGCGCGCGTCGGCGAAATAAGCGCGAATGTTAAACGATAGGTGCTTCAAAGTTCCTGGCTTCTCAACAATTGGTGCAATTTCAGACGTCTTCCGGAAGACGTGATTTTGCAGCACATTTTCTATGGCAGGCTGTCTCCGCAATTGTAGTAGTCGCACGACTTGCGCTATCCGCACGGCGACTCTTTGCATTGCATCTCTTATTCGCACTACGCTTAGAGGCAATTGCACAGGCGGCTCTTGGAACGCCCCTGAAGTGTTAAAAGCCACCAACAGCTATTCGCACGGAGGGCTTGCGTATTGACGATTTGAATCTGTTTCGGGACTGACCGTTTTATCGAGAGTCGCGCCCAACTCAAAGGAGAAATGCGTCTCGTGCGAATAAGAATTTGCACTTGTTGATTCGGAACGTCCAATTTTTCACCTTGTGTGTTCCATTCTCTCGCGCCTAGACCATCGCTCGAGCTGATTGCACTGTTTTCAAGTGACCTTGTCGCCACAAACGACTCCTATCAAAAGATTAGTTACAGAAAACGATATAAAGTTTCGTGTGAATTGACACTTCCAATTTTTATAGGTTCCTAAGTGTGCGCTGCAATAACGTAGATGATAGGTCGACGCCGATTGGCGTCGCGGAAAGTCGCGGATTTCAGGGCCTTGTGAAAAACAAGGTGCCCTCAGTAGCTTTTCCGCCTTGTGTAGATAGCTGGAAATGTACTTCGTTCAAATTATGGAAAAAGTTATTCAACCCACTACCGCCCAGCGATGCCGTTCGGGAACAGGAAAAAATATTTTAGAGCATCTTTTCAGTTCAGTACTGTCACAATTTCAAAAAAATACCACCCATCTAGAAACGTAAAATTAAATAACTTACGCATTTTCCAAAGCTTGATATTGCGTTCTTAAGTGGAAAAAGTCCTTCTTATTTCTCTTAAGCTAAATTTCACTCGAAATACTTTGGGCTGTTATGGGTTAAATGGCTTTGTCTCTTGAAGGAAACACCCAAAGCAAGCGAGTCTAGATTTGCATATCCTAAATCTAAATCTGACCACTAAAGCAGATGAGGCTAGCTTTTGAGCCCGCCGTAGGCAACACGCATGGCACTCGTGTCGAGAAGGTTGCATCGTTATTCTAGGAAACCCTCAGGAGCTCTTAAGTCGTTCCGTACCTACACTAAATATTCTAAAATTAGGGTAAAAAGTATGACGGGGAGATCGCCGGCCTAATCGGGGGGCATTCGATAGCGCCAAAAACCACAAACGCCAACGCCGGAAGCGCTAGTCCGTAACCGCCAAACGAGAAAAGTCGCAAACGCTAAAGTTCGTATAGGTTAGGTTCAAGCTAGGTTAAGTTAGGTTAGGTTGAGTTAGATTAATTTAGGTTCGGTTAAGTTAGGCAAGGTTAGTATTGCGGTTAAGAACTTTGGCGTTTGCGACTTTTCTCGTTTGGCGGATACGAATTGGCGCTTGTGGCGGGCGCTTGTGGCTTTTGGCGCTTATGACAGCTACCTGCCTAATCATCCGGACCCAATTGCGTCAAACAATAGGATGACTTATTTTTCAGGATTAAATATGCGAGGAGGTGTTTGGAAAAATAACAAAAGGCCTTCGAGAATTGTAATTTTGCGGCTGCGGCAGTTGCCCGTATCATTCACAGCCCTTGACAAAAAGGGTTCACGCCGTGAATCTTTGATCCTTCTGGCAAGAGAGTCTTGTTCCAAGTTTTTGTCTCCACGCCGCGCGTCTGACGAGGAAAGACGCAGATGTCCCAGACGTCTTGCGAGCAGGAGACTGCGTTCCCCAAAGAAATCGTAGGCTCTAATGTTATTCAAGCTCAGAACGGTTGTACTAATTAAAATATTTTCCTATTTCAAACTTGCAATGACCGTGTTAGAGGGGCCCAGCGTTTGTGATTCGTTATTCTAATTCAGTAATTAACCCGCTACCGCCTAGCGATGCCGTTCGGAATCAGAAATACTTTTTTTAGAGGACCTAGAGGACCTTTTTAGTTAAGTATTGTCACACTTAAAAAAATATTCCCCCTCTGGAAACCTGAACTTTAATAATTTAGGCATTTTCCAGAGTAAAAAATTGCGTAATTTAATGGGAAAAATCCTTCGAACTTCTCTCATACTAAATTTTACTACGAATACTTCGGGCTGTTATGGGTTATACGTAACTTATGTTGAAACAGGTAGTTGACCTATCCAAGGGTCAACGTTACCTAGGGTAATATAAATCGTTGAAAGGTTAGGCTGGGACACAAGCAGTAGAAACAAATTTTCTGTGTCAGCATGCAGTTGTGCGACAAGGACAGCTGGCCGTGGCAGCACCCCTTAGACCATTCTTTATGTCTCTTTTGAAAGGAAATTAAGGAAGCTTGATATGGAAGAAAAGGGCGTTATTTTGGGATATCTTGTGCCGAGCGTTTTGCTCGTTAGCGACCTCCACGTGTCGCTCTGGGCAGAAAGAGACAGATTCCTTGATAATCAGGGTCGTTCCTTGTCTCATACACGTGAAATCCTGCCGCCCCATCATTTCGTTGAATCCCCTTTCCCCTGCTCGTTTTAATCCACTGCCCTTCGTATAGTTGTCCGGAAAGATCCACAAGCCCGCAAATGAAGTAGAAAACATCTTTCTCCAAGAGAATTTGTGAAGTAGGACTTATAAGCTAAACGTATTTTGGTGTTCGCCCTCTAAATCAACTTTTATCTCGACGTGAGAAGGCGAAACACGTTAAACCTGCCCAGGAAAATTTGTAATGTAAATCAACCCTCTTATCTAGATTTAAAAAAAAGTTATTCAAGGAAAGTGTGAAATTTCAAAACTGCGCACGTAAGCTCTTGTGATGTACTTTTCAACAGGAAGCGGAGCGTAGGGCACATTCAGTTATAAAGGTTTGTGTTCTTCACTGATTCAGCAAGAATTAACGACTTACGATAGCGCGTTTTGATTATATTAGGTTAACCCATTACAGCCCAAAGTATTTGGAGTGAAATTTAGCTCAAGAGCACTTGTAAAGATTTTTCTTATTAAATTTCGCAATTTTAAGCTTTGAAAAATGCCTAAATTTCAGGTTTCCAGAGGTGATATTTTTTTAATTTTTACAATACCGAACAAAAAAAAACGTCCAAAATATTTTTTTCTGTTTCCGAACGGCATCGCCGGGCGGTAGTGGGTTAAAGTAGGTTTGGTGTGTTTTACCTCTTGTTTGGAAACACATTTTTGCTTCACTGCCTTCACGCTCGGCTACCGCCCAGCCTGATGTTGCTTACTTCTCGGTGAATGCACCCTAAATTTGAATCGGTAAGAGTCTGAGATTCAGTGAAAATTCACTGAATTCCAGAGACTCTTACTGATTCAAATTTTGAGTGTGCAGTCAGTAGCCTCCCACTGAAAAACTTAGGTTCGCTTAATGTCATGCCTTCGCTTAGCTGTCACTCTATTCGGCTAGGCGACGAAAAGAGGAGTGGAAAACTCATTACCTTTCATATCTGCAGTGAATTTCCGTTTCGTATTCGCGCATAGATGCTGGTGAATTGAGGTTGCCCAAAACATACCCGTTATACGGGTAAGGTGAATTCGTATTTAGTGCGTGGGACCTATTTCAAGTAACGCATTAATTCGCTGTCGAAATGAGCGGCGTGGAGCTACCTCTCTCAAAGAACTTATTTGCATCGCAAGTTGGGACTCAGCAAAGTTTACCAAGCTGTCGACTCGTTCCGAAAGAGCGTTTTTTTGTTTTCAACTTTTTAAAAAGAATTAAAGTCGAAGATATCCGGGGGAATGTTTTCGCCAAACTTCTGTGGCTGGAGATGTCATCGAGTTCAAATGACGTGGAAGATGCGATGCAACAGAGGCAAAAAGGAAAAGATGAAATCCAGCACTCCAAGTTCAAGAACCTTTAAAATGCTATGGCTTAAAATAGCGAACTTTTATCAGGAAATCATTGGCTACTTCACACTTATGAATAGATGAAATCCGTATGGTACGTACACTCTAATTTTTTAAGGTGGCAATTTTAACCCTTTGGTTCAACCTTTCGTCGTCGAATCGAGCGGAACGACAGTGGAGCGATGCAAGAGGCATCTAACCTAACTTAACCTATCGTAAGAAAGCCCCTTGCTTTTTACCAAGATTAGTTATAGTCACTTGTGCCTCGCTTCGCTATCGCTCCGCTCGGCTGTCGCCAAGCCTGATGCCGCTAACTTCTAGGCGGCCCTAAATCGGCCGCCGAGAAGTTAGCGGCATCACGCTTGGCGACCTTTTAATGAGGTAACCAAGTTAGGCTAGGTTAGGTGGCTTTTGCCTCGCTCCGCTCGGCTTAACGTCGTAGGGGTTGAACCAAAAGGTTCAAAATGTAACCTTGAAAATCGAGAGTGTACCGATATCGGAGATGCGAGCCCCTGAGGATTTTCTGACTATGAGGGTAAGAGGCAACGCGATCGACACGAGTGCTGTGCGTGTTGCCTACGAATGAAACGCCAGGTGTTTAGTGGGATCAGTACTTGTAACTCACTTTGTAAGTAGTAGGCAACACGCTTAGAAGAAAAGAAATGCAACGCGGAGCCTTGAGCTTGAAAGCCTTATTGCCATGTTTTAAAACTTGTCGTTTTTGAAGTTCTCCCTGAGTAATGATGAAATAATGTTGTCATTTATGTCGGCAACTGTTGAAAAGTGTTGGCAGACGCCAGAAGGGACTCAATTTGTTCGCGGATGGCACCGGCGCCGAATACGGGGATTGCTCGGATATGAATAACGCTGTCGTTACCGATATCGACCGACGTCATAACGATCCCTGAACGTTTGATTTTGCTGAACGGGTGGAAGGGATTGCCGATAAATTGCCGGTGAAGTCCCTTTATTGAAGCACCCGCTAATGCAACACATGGAGTCCTCCCGCGGATGAGGGGTCGTTCAAATGAAATCAGGAAGGCCTGTGTACTCCTGAGTTTTGAAGATAGCATTTCGCAACTTTGTTTTCCCGCTTCTAATTTATGACTTTTATGATCTGCCGCTAAGAAATAATAGCGTTTTTTTTCTTTTTTTTTTTCTTCTTCGTTTAGAATTTGTCAAAGTTACAAAAAATGCAGAATCTGGACTTCATTGGCAGAAATAATTCGCTCTTCTGAATTGCACCATCTTTTCCGATGCAAAAGACCTCAAGGAAAATAAATTCCGAAAAATTAAGCCCGCCACCTTGCGGAGGTAATAACTGCGTTGGTCGTCTAGGTCTGAATGAAAATACCGTCCCGTGTCGATTTTGGCTTTTTGCATGGCAGAACAATTCGCGAGCCTCGAAACTCATCATTGGAAGTCTCTTCAGAAAAAGTCTTTCCGGAAAGAGTATACTTGGGAGAGACCTCGCAAAGAATAAGACTAGAAAAAAAAAATATTTTTAAAAAATGAGAGCCAGAACCGTGTTACTATCCTCTCGAAATAAGGAACTGCGTCTGTCAGGAAGATGCTCTTATCGTCTCGATTGGAGAGGATTTTAAACTTGCGTCTTTAAATGGAACGCTGCGACCAGTTTTGAGACAGATGCTCTCACTGATGGACTGAGACGCAAATCTTCTCATTTGGAGACGCGCCCTTAATGCTCCAGAGGAGACCGAAAAAGCGGCAAGCGTCTTGAACGAAATGGGTGTCTCAATTAGGATTTTTTTTTTTGGAAGAGCATCTTGGAGAAAAATTCCCAGGAGAGTAGTTTCCGCGGCGCAATATTATAGCGATCTCATAATGTTTACCTCCCAACAAGCGCTTCCATTACCATTCCAGGAACATGATACACAGAAACGTATTTTGTTTAATCCTTTTCGAACGTAATTCCCGTTTCATGGGGCGAACAAAGGTACGCTTTTTATAAAACGATTTTATGTCGATCGCGTTGAAATTCTTTTTCAAAATATCTGATTGTTCGGGGAAGCTTCTGTGAAGATATTATTTTTAAATCAGGTTTATATATTCAGAGCAAGGGAAATGGTGTCTATGGTAACGGCAATAAAGCTTCAAAGAGATACCATTATTTGTTCTTATTTGGAGATGTTCTCGTTTAAAAAAGTTGATTACCAAAATAAGTTCATTTAAACGGCGGAAATTCGCGACGTGTTATAAATATCTGAGAACACGTTTGGGAAAATCGTGAGGACTCAAGGATCAACTTCTCTATACGCACTCAGCAGACACTGTTGGGCTCTTTGCGGGTAAAAAAAGATGCGTGCATCCGCGTTAAAAAAAACAATAAAAAAACACGGTGTTTGGTGAAATCTGTAATGTTAATTTTTAAGACAGGCCCGAAGGTCGGCCATTTATCTCTCGTATTTTTCTAGGTGGGTGAGGATAAGATAACGCGTAGAAATCCGAGATGCTCCCGTCATGGCGGTGGAGTAAGGCGGGGACCCGCGAGCAGAGGGATGTTATGCCTTGATCCAGCGAGGTGGGCGACCTTAAGCAGGTCGCGGGGAGCCGGGTCGGATGCAGGGTCGTAAAAGACGAGCCCGCGCTTGTTTTATTCGGTCGGGTTCATCATCATAAGCTCCAACGGGGCGTAAGGAAGGATGGAAACGCGCTCGAGTAGGGTCGGAGTGACCTCTCATTTTCGTCACAATGTCGGCCGAATGGCGACGAGAGAGGCTCTCTGATTGCGACCTCGGAAAGGTCGGAAACCTTTTACCCCACGCATCTCGTCACCATAATTTAGCGTTGTCGGCTCTGGATATGTTCATGGTTGCAGTTTCTACCTCGTGGGCTCCATGAACATTACGTCGTGCGATTAGTAACCGCGCAGGTCAATCAGAATTGGGTTATTACATGAAGTAAAACGCAAGTCTTTAACCCCCAACCACCTAGCGATTTGTTCGCAAACAGAAAAGTTTATTTTAGAGGATCTTTTCAGTTCAGTATTGTCTCAATTAAAAAAATATCACCTCTCTGGAAACCTGAAATTTAATAATTTACGCATTTTCCAAAGCTTAAAATTTTGTATTTTAATATAAAAAAATCCTGCCAATTTCTCTTACGCTAAATTTCACTCCAATTACTGCTGGTATGGGGTTAAGGTACGTTCGTTCCGCTGTGCTCAGCGACAAAAGGTACTATAAGAGGGGGAAAATGCAGTGAAAAATTGACGAGCAGAAACTAAGAGGTTTGTGACAAGACATATTTAAGTTTTAAATCGAATAAGCGGGCCGGCACGTAAATCACCTGTCCGCCACAAAGCGGGGGCCATCCGTCATCCACGCGAGACATGGGCGCCGCGGGCCGCCTGTGCGACGGCGCCTTCAAGACGCAAATCAATTCGTGTAAATAACGAGGAAGCAAGTGATTGCAGACGCTCGGCGAAAAACAAAAGAGGGGGCTCAAAGTGTATCCGCAAAGTGCGGACACTGCTCGCCGCTGATGGACGCCAAGATGAACTGCTTGTTGACAGCAGATATCATGTCTGTGTCGTGCGTATTCTGCGTTTGCACGCGCATGCGATTTATAGCGGACTCAGTCGACGGAATTTACGTGTGAAGCATGAAGAGGTGCCTGTGGGGGGGGGGGTAATAGGACACGTGGCTGCCGCACGGTTATCTTGGCGGAGTGGTCGGCACTCCCATAATAGTGTTCAACTTTCGCGTTTAATTATGACGTAGACTAAAGCACGTGACAGCGGTAAGGAACAGAACAAAGTTGTGAGACGTCTGGTGTCTGTAGAAGTCTGGGAAATCCGTTGACTGAGTAGGTGTCTTATGCAGACTATCGGTCTGACCATAGACTATCGAATAGACTAGACCTCCGATAGTCTGGGACGCGTTCGAAAACGGCAACCGAGGATGTTCTATCGCTGTCATACATGGAGCACGCATAAGAGAGAAAGACAGAATACCCTTCGGATGGTGTTTTCGAACGCACCTCTGCATAGACTATCGGAGAGATAGTGTGCCCTCGCTGCACTAGCTGTAAACGAGTTGGGATTACATACCGTGAGCCAATCGAATCCCATTCGACGGAACTCGGGAAGCGAAGCGCGGCAGCCCTCGTTCGAGCGGTTAGGCAACCGGCGCTACACTGGTGTGTTGAAGGTTGCCTACCCTTCTTGCCCGCTGCGTTTGCGTTCTCCACGTGTGTTTCGCCCGGTTTCCCCTTTATTTGGCGGAGTAAGCATCAACTGGGTTGGAAATCTTTGGTTTTTTAGATGAAGTGCATCGTGCCTCGCTTCACCTGTGTTACTAAAGGTGGAACACAAGAGGTAGAAAAGGTTATTTAGGTGTTGCTTCGCGCGTGTGGCCCTGTAGCAACCATTACCATCCCAGGCACTTCTCGTAAGGTTCTCACGACGGCGGAGCGCTTTAGTCACGTTGAATTCCTTATGGGGTTGTAAGGGTCTTTCAAGAGAATGCATGGTGTATTGAACCTCGGACATTTAGTGATGACAAATGCCCTCCCCCGATACGAAAAAGACGTCTACAATCATTCCAACAAATCCACACAAGACGTCCATAATACATTGTAAATTTTAAAGGTTATGTCTTTCGATCTCTGATGATCCACCTTTCGTCGCTAAGCCAAAGTGACAGCTGAGCTTAACCTTGGTCGATCTGACATTCGGAGGTGTATTCGTAAACCGCGCCACGTTATAGTAGGTTGAATGCCAGGTGGAATAAGGTAGAAAAAACATTAGATTACAGTGCCTGAGAATCGAGTGTCGGTTGGAGTCGGGCTTTGAGGAGTAATCGAAATAAAATGTTCAATCATGGGAAGAACGGAATCTTCACGGACGCATAAATTCAATTGTATCAAACGAATATTTTCCACGTGAACGGCTTTCAAACCAGGTTGTAAAATCTGAGGAAGCCACATAAAGCTTATTTACTACCACGCTTGGTGTATCCCTTAAAACCATCGGCATTTTTCGGCGAATTCCCCATTCACGCGGCCCGCAACATTTTCAAGACCACCAACAAAAGAAAAAAAAACGCTGCTCCGTTTTATTGAGCATAAAAAGCGCGAAAAATAGCTCTCTGACTCATTCGGGACAACAGCCCCAGATGCCAACTAGTTTCCTTGAAATTCAAGGGGCTCGCTTGCATACCAGGTGCATTGACAGGTGCAGGAGGGGGGGGAAGAGACAAGGGTTTCTCTGTCTGGCAAACGTTGAGACGCATTTGGCACAAGCTAGGCTGACTCACCTGCAGGTGATTCGGGGGGGGGCATGTTAAGCTGATAATATAAAGCTATTTAATGCTTCTTACATAGCACGATCGGCCTCCGAGGAAGGGGGGGGGGGATTCGAAGTTCGCGCGGCGTGCATGTGCTAGTAATAGCTCTTTTCTCCTGGCGAGAGTGCAAGTCACTCCCCTGATCCACGAAAGCATTTACCTCTGGGTAGAATCATTCCCGCGAATTTCTCTCACCGTTTTCAATTGAGGGCATCGCGACCGGCTGGCTTATTCGCCCGGAACGGAACGTATTTGCTGACGCTGTTAATTAATTTTAGCTACCTGGACGGCTTGCGCCAAGATTTATCATTATCAGCTTTTGGTAGAAATTTCTGCTAAAAATATTTAAAATATTTTCCCCTCTTCTTTTTTTTTTGTATTTGTGAAAATGTCTATTTTTTCTTCTTTAGTACATAAAGAGGAGAAAATGTTCGAATGATCGGTAAGAAAGGTTTAGTCCTTTGTGGGAAATTCGTGCCTGCAGTGATTTCGCCTATCATATTCACGGAATAAAAGGTTTTGTTATACCAACAAAATCATTTGTTCAAATAGGTGTAGCAAAAGTATTTTGTTACAACAACAAAATGTTTAGTTCTATCAACAAAACGTTTGGTTGCTGCAGCAAAATTTTTGCTTGAAGCAACAAGGAATTCATTTGTTGTCCCTAATTTTGTTGCCGTCACAAAACCATTTTTTCCGTCTTCTGCAAAAAATGAAGCTCAATTAAACGTCGCGATCACTGACCAAATCTGCTACCATTTCGTTCCTGTTCAAGGGATTTCGCTATCAAACTTTACTTTTATATTCGATTGGCATGTTCGGAGCGACAGTGTGACCGCCCAGACGCGCTCACACTCTCCCAGCAAACTATTAACCCCTTCCTAAAAGAGCCAGGATAAAAATACTTGAACCAAAGAGAAGGAAAAAAATGGATTAGAAGACAAACGTTTTTCGCACATCTGGAAACGGAAGAGTGCCTTTTCTGGACCTAACCTCTCCGTGGGAAATCTCGAGAGCCCGTCAGTTGGGAAAATCCTGTCTTTTCGCAGACGAAAAAACTGTTGATAAAAGAGGAGCCTTCGCTCTTAAGGAGCCTACAACACATAAAGTTGGATGTGACAAGAGGCCAATAAGCGGTCCTTTCTGTGGTCTCGAGCACTCCGGGCGACCACCATGTCAAAATGTATCCCCCCCCGCCACCGTCCACCATTTCTTTCACAACACTCTCTTCATAAAGGACTTGAAAAGTGCGCGGAAAGTGTATCAAAAAGATCGTCATAAGCCGGATAGCCGTAAACAAGAGCAGAAGCGTTTTATCGACGTGCACTCTGTGAAGTGAATGGGTTGTAATTTCTTCTTTGGGGGGAAAAAATCGCCGGCAAGCCGAGTGAAGCGAAGGACAGGGCTCTCAAGTGTACGAAACTAACATTTTTAACTCTGAAAGTTTCATTTACTATTTTTTATGAATGATTTCCCCGCCTTTTTTTGTCTTTTCTTTATTTTTTTATGTCTTTTTTTTTTCTTTAACAAGAAGCCAAA
>Ga0058701_10001946_pt1 | contig 15225 bp, 10 predicted proteins | sample AgamicOrMae_FD_97039 | JGI IMG/M metagenome (GOLD analysis project Ga0058701, IMG submission 97039) | Agave microbial communities from Guanajuato, Mexico - Or.Ma.e | ecosystem: Host-associated > Plants > Phyllosphere > Phylloplane/Leaf | place: Guanajuato, Mexico | collected 2012-06-04
ATGAAGTAGACTACTAGACGAAAGAGGATCCGGAGGGACAAAAAAAAAAAAAAAAAAAAAAGACCAAGCATTTGGCTAGACGTACCTTTAGCTCATACAAGCTCTCTCGCAATAATGGCATTGACAAATTTGCAACCCTGTTACTGACAGTAAAACACAAAATGATCAAATATTTTGTAGTTCCATTTTTTATGAGACGACGTCACTTGACCGAAATTCTAGTCTACGACAAGAGCTTCACAGCTCTTGGATTCTTTATTAGCCTCTTTAAACGGGATTCTCGGTCACTTTTTGAGCTAATGTCCATAATTTGCGATTCACGAACTCCTCAGAAAAGAAATCTAGATCACAGCTGAGCACCACGGTTCCATCAACACCACTCAGGTTCGTCACTCAAAAACGGTCTAATCTTTTTTTTACTCTTTTCACCGCGGAAATTTGGTAACGTTCCGATTAGTTCCGGCTGAGCCAAATTTCAGGTCAATGACGGGATTTACTTTATTCCCTTTGCCTCGGGATGAGTTTTAATCTTTAAACAAAGATCAAACGTTGATAGCAATTAGGATACGAGTTTATTTTCCCGCAGGTCAAGCCATTCATAGGGAGAATAATTAATGGGAGACAAGTTGCAGACGTTTCCTCAAGGTTTGAATTGAGGTGATATACGCCTATCAATGGCGATTCGTTTTCTTTCTATTTTTTTAAAGATCAATAGACAAATAAAAAAAAATGAAAATATATAAAGTGACATCCTGAGCACAAATCTGTGTATCAGTATTTTCTCAATGACATTACTTGACGAAAGCTTTTAATCTTCCTAAGACTGGTCCCTATGGAGACTTCAACGCAAGTTCCCCTTGAAATCCTCTGTCCTCTACGGACGTTTAAAGGCACGTCTAAAATCATCAGTCGATTAGAGTTGACCCTTTCGCATCCGCGCCTGATGCCCGATTCTCTGCACAACTGACGCACCGATTAAGTGAGTTCCCGTAGCCGCACAGCACCCGCTTTTACATTTCCCTACGTTACGAGGTCAAATCTTGACACATTTCAATGGTTTTTGTCTTAAACCACTGTCTAATATCAGTACATTCACCTTGATATTGTATTACATTAAAAAATGCGTGTTATGAACCCCGCCTGCCAGGTTGTTTTTGATGTTTTTCTAATTTTTTGTGTTTTTTTTTTCTAACAATTTTATACTTTATCCACATTTTTGTCGCTAAAAAGTTTCTGCAAAACGCGTGTCCTATACACCGTTGTTTTTGCTGGTTTTCGACCTTCCTAACGGTATATTTACTCTTTATATCGTGATTTCTGGCCATGTTTTGAGTGTATATATAAGAGATGAAGAAAATTTCCTATTGTCTATTATTTATTTAAAAAAAATAGCATTTTGAAGTAACAATTAAAAAAAAGTTGTTTAGATTATTTTAAAATGTTAAGATTTGTAAAAAGCAACTTTGCTATTGCATCTCCATTATTATCTGCCCCCATAAAATCTTTACATTCTCATTCTCTTCCCAAACCTTCTTTCGAAACAAATTCGTCGTCTTCGTGTCCGTGATTCTCTAAATGTCCCATTCCCGCTTCTGATGATTTTTTTTTTTCAGCCATACTTGATTTCAAATCACGCTCTCAAAATGCCTAAACATGACACTTCTTAATATTATCTCTAAACATGAGAAAAAAAAATAGGAGTAACGTCAATCACAATAAAGCTCTCTTTGTTGCGGACTGAAAGTGTTCATCCCTCTTTCCCGCTCCGCTCCCCTCCCCGGGGCTGCGACCACCTAGCAGAGCTTCGAAAACCTGCCGATCACTTCACCAACATGAACTTCACACCTTTCCCTACACAGGGAGATTTTTACCGTGTCGATGCGTGCACAGTGGACAGAGTTATAAGCGATTAAAATGAGGTTTGCAGCGGGGCGGCTATAACCGCCTCGGGATGCGAAAGGGTTAATATTAAACTGTTCAATGAAAATGCTTCTTGTAAACGGATGAAGACTAGCAAATCTTCCAGCAGGTTATACCAACCAAATCCAAACCAACTGGGCCCCTATTATCGTTCCTACCACCCAGCTGCTGCTCCGGAGCTACGTGGATCCCCCATTAGGCGCAGTCGCACCGCAACACAACCGGGCCACCAGACCCTCTGCTTTCTAAGAAAACCGGAAAACATACCAGGAGCACCCCGGCCAAAGCGCCCCATCCAAGAAACGACCCGCTCAGAGGGGGTCCTTCACCCTGAGCAGCGCGACCCGCAAGGGAACCTAACGGGGGCCCACATAGGAACGTGCCCATACTGCTTTATCTAGCAAACAAAGGAAGGCCTGCACATCACCCGCATTTGGCGACAGGCGCTTCCGCGTTGCACCTGCCTAAAGTCAGCTGACAAGTGCGTCCACGTGACCTCCACGCTCCGTTCCGTTTCGGAAGTGACTCGTCCTTGTCGGACCCTCCGTCCCGTCGTGACCCCTCAGGCGTCACGTCCACGTCGCGACCCAAACTGGACTTGCTCTTTCCACAAAAAGAAGGAACATCAAAACGCTTCAAGAGTCCGTGCTGTATATAACTTCATCCGGACGGTCATTGAGAGCATTACAGAATATCATCCATGTGTTTCACGCACTAGCGTTTCCCATATCCGATTTCTAGGTACTCAGGAACTGACACCCCGTTAAGAGCCCATTAAAGAACTTAATGTTCATTGAACTGAATCTCTTTGGTTATTCACTGAACAAGCTGGCTGGCGAATTGCCTATCCAAGCATTTTTTTCTTCATTAATAAAAGAACTTTCGACAATAAAGATATACGCAAGCTGTATGACGTTTGGCGGTAGCTTTTGCTTTCCTGCGAGGATCGCGACTGTCAAGTCAGAGTTTCACTTATTTTCGAGGGAATCAAGGATCCCTCACGGAAATTCACTATATGAATATTCCCGGAGTTAGTTTCATACTCGGGAATTCTCAGCGGGTTACTGCGTTGCTACCGCACCGGTGATACAAAGAAAAAAAGCCCTTGGAAAAATAACCTACCCACGCACACTCGAAAGTCGAAAGGTTGAATTCCACCTCTCTAGAGGACATAGAAAGGCCCGTTTAAATTTCGTTGCAGCGGTCGTTTGAACGTCCACGACGGAGCTATTTCCGGTGTTGATAGGTTAATAGCAGTCTCCGATGGCGTTTGCAAGAGCAGAACTCGGCTTGCTTCCGAGGAGTCCATTGATACGCTAACGGCACTTCGAGAAGAGGCGCCATCCGTAACATGCAAGTATCATTTTCGAGACGGGCGACAGGTGATGAGTAACACATCCTCCTGAAATACTTTGGCGTGTGTTGGCATCAAGTGCTGAAAGAGCACATGTCCTTTCGGTCTTCCAGCGGAGTTCCATATGTAAATCGGTTTTCTCGATCTTTAACCCTAACTGTACTTCTGACGAACGAGTTCAAGTGATGGCCCATGTCGTTTCAAAATGAAAAAAAAACAAACACATCAAAATCACGTTTGAAACTCGGTCTTTGCCGCTACAACTTGCTCGAAATTTAAGTAGATATTTAGAAGGAAGGTTTGCAAAACAATTTTTTTAAGACAAACCAAGCGACGAGAAAAAAGAAATGGTTATGATTCAGTCTTGAAAGCTAATAAACAACCGATGGGTTCGTTTTAACATCTAACCGCTAGCTAATGTACCGGTAATACTACTTGAAACCCAAATGGAATCGCCAAAACGGAAACCCGATTCCCTGAAATAGGTATAAAATCAATCAAAATAATTCAGGTGTAGTTGATATCTGCAAGAAATGCTTATCTCAAGGGAAACAAAACTAAGTTCTTTTTGTGAGACAAACCACAATTGCTGATGGTCAAAACAACCGCAATCGGATTGAAAAACAAACTAAAGAAAAGGTTCGTAGAAGATTGAACCGGACTGTAATCTAGGAGCCTATTGAATCGACACCGATTCGATATCTTGAATCGATCGAGCGTGCATCATTAATCACATCAACGGTGTCTTATATTATCGACTAGCGCGCGTATCAAACTCGCTCTCGAAATCTGAAACGATGCCTTCTAAGCTTAAAACGATCTTATTTTTGTCAAAGGCGAGCGGAGCGACAGCGAAGCGAGGCACGAGCTGGTCGATTTAGCTCATCATTCTCGTAGTGTCAAGTTCATAACCAGGAGGAACCAAGAGGTAGACATTGCATTCTTTTGAAATTACGAGGGCGGTGACCGCAGCTATCAAAGGTCTCAGAGGCACGTATGCACGTTAATGAATCCTTCAAAACTGGTCCCGGGGAAGAAAAAACTTGTTATGCAATGCCGCAACCGCGAATAAAGCAACCTTGGAGAGGAATTCACAGTCCTGCTTGTTGCGCGCTATTCCAAAGCCCTTTAACCGATTTTTGTCCAGGCAAGATAAAACTTAATAAATATACAATCCTAATAGTAGAATATCGAAATTTAGCTCTATGAGAGTGAACAGTCGTACTTTTATTAAAAGCGGAGGAGACTTTCGTGTTACGGTAAATGTTTGCGTCGAGAGAGACTCGATGAGATGACAAAGGTTCAAACTTTTTACCGAGATGATTTTACAGTATTTTCTCGGAACTGACCTGGTTATTCTTAATAAATTTCCCTGATCCGCTAGGAACACCGTTACAAGAAAACAATTGCTTCCGTGATAAACATGGGATACTCTATATTAAAATTGCAATGTCGTCATTTTTGCCGTCATCCCGGAAGGCGTGTGATTATTCATAACGGCGCTTAAAAATTACCCTCAAAGCTTTTGTTTACAAAACTAAAAACCAAACCGTCTAGTTCTTTCCTGAGATGATTTATCTATGGCAGGCGTGCTCATAACAAGACATTTTAGGCTTAATTTTGAATTATTTGGTACACTGAATTTTCGTGAGTCATGGACGAGGACTTGCAATTTTTTTTTCATAGATAACTTTCCATTACTGGTTGACACCGTGATTTGTTAACCCGATGACGCATCTCAGTCCAACCTAACTTTGCTTTTGGCCAAACAAACAGTCTGAATCAATCCCCGCGGATTTTCAATACGTTGCGGTAGTCTACACGTGCGTTGCAGTCTGCGTATTTAATACGTGTATCTTTTTGTACAGTACCAATTACTTTTTATCAACGAAAAACAGAAGATCTGCTGATAAAATATGTGACGAACGAAATCTTCTAAGCTTTAAAAACAGCTGAAAGACATCGTGCAAAAATAATGCAATTTAAAATTGTTTGGGTAGCTCACAAAAATTATCTCCAGTATTTCTACGTTAATTCAAAGTTCATCATTACTCAAAACCACATTAGAGTTCGACCCAACCTCGAGCAATGATTACGAAATGAGCGAACATTTCTTCGGGCAATTAAAAATCAAATCGTTTTTGGGCACAAGGATTAGTAAAAAGCCATTTCCTTCTCCATTTAAAATGAACCGCAAACGAGAGGAGACTTTACCTCCAGGATGGATTTCCTAGTTGGACACGTAAGGAGACCGAAAAGACAAGTCTTACAAAATGATGGAAAAGAGACAATGTCGCTTCGCGTTACGCAAGCGCGCAGCGCAGCGGCGGGGGACGTACGCGCTATTGTCTGACCATCACACATTCTCGGCGGCCTGGTCTCTCCGTCCAGCTGCCTCCGATGACCATTTGCGAGATGGGTCACCCTGAGGACGGCGGCAATGGTCAAGGTGGAGTGCTTAGCACTCAGCCGCCAAGGATGCGGCCGACTGCTTATCCGCACGACAAACACTCCCACTGCAGATGTTGCCGCCGCCGAGCGGAGTGACACAGGAGCTAGGCCCAAGGCACTTTGGTTATCCTAACCTTGGCGGTTCTATGAGGTTAATCCTCAATGCAATGAGAATTCTTATCAGGGCGGAATCCGCAAGAAGTTCCAATGACGGGCTTTGATATTTACATCAAAGTAAAAAATCTAGTCCCTCTTTTAGGCATTAAGGTGAAACAGAGTAAGAGCGTAATTTGGTTATCTTAAAAATTACCTCTACGAACAACCATTATCAAATGGCGAGCTCTTGACAAGACCTTTTAATTGATGGTTGTCGATATCTTCAAAAATAACCAAACTACGTTCTCCCCGTTTCAACTTCATACCCAAAACAGGTATGGGACTACCTAAAACAGTAGGAGTCAGTCTTTACTGTGAATACCCAAAAGTATTTTAATATCGCACTGTATGTGCATCGATACCTTTAATAAACAGAAATTTTATATTTATATCTGTTCACGACCACAGGATATATACGAACCATTTTAAGAATTCGTTCAAAAGCGATGCTCTAAAAACGTGATACACTAAAAAGCGGTTTATGCACCGCAAAGTTTTCGGCTTTCCAAACTATCTTTTTGAGGTTTACTCATAACGCGAGTTCCATTTTTCAACAAGGAATTCGTAGCCGTATGTGTTACGTCAAGTGAAATAGTGCTCCGGTGTGGGAAGGTAGTTCAGGTGACCGCACGCAAGCGCGCGCAAGCTCCGCTCAAACTGTTGGTCCACAAAAAAAATGAAATCTCCCACAGCTTCGCAAACTAGACTGCCCTCTCAAAGAGGTCACTCGAGGATCAACTTTTTTGATGGTGCCCCTCCGTTATGGACTAAGGACCCAACACAGGAGAAGCGACCCAAGCTACACTAAAAATTTCAATGGGTTCATTAAGTTTTTTCTGCTCCTGTATTCTACCTTTTGTCGCAAGGCCAAAAACAGCGTCAGCAGAGCGCGCCACAAACCACATAGCCTAACCCTACACATTTTCCAGCGACCTAACTTCGGTAACTCTAAGTAAACCTAACCCAGGTAAACCCAACCTAAGAAGACATAACCTAGGTAAAACCTAATCTAAGGAAACCTAACCTAGGGAAACCTAGCTAAGGAAAACCTAATCTTGGTGGTTGAACGAAGTTAAACCTCATAAATAGTATAACGAAAGATTGAAATTGAATAGAATTCAGGGGGAGGTAGAAAACGCATTAAAAACTGACAAGAGAGAAGATGAGAGAGTTAAGTCGAGCAACAAAGTCGCGAGGCCTCTTGTAGATGACGAACGAAAGGGTTAGTAGCCAGGTACTTGTCATCAACATTATACAGTGTCTTTGACACATAACTTGGATCGACGACCTGATCAAAACTGGTTCCCCACACTCAAAAGATGTACCGCTGGTGTCGGCGATCAGAAGGGTCTGAATTTCGTTAAATTACATCACGACTCCTTTTAAATATGCGATAGGAATGCTTTCAAATAAACGATAAAGAGCACAAAAATTTTGTGGGAAGCGCCTCTGAAAGCTACATTACACAAACGGTAAAGAGATTTCTGCGTGGTCTGATTTCAAAGGCGGCCCACGAATACATCCTTACATGTTTTTGATTCACAAGTATTATAAAATAAATTTTTCCGGTATAATTACTGGATTGCCGGTTGACACGAAGTTTATTTAGTTTCCAAGATAGGACCTATATATCAACCGAGAATGGGTCTCAAACCACCAAGTAGTTACCAAACTATTCCGTAGCGTCGTTAAAACGTGTTCTGTAAAATTTTCATGTGATAAGAACCGGATCACGTGAAACCAACTAAGGAAAATGTCCGACGGAATGAAATAAGATCGAGGAGAGAGCGGTGCGGTAGGTCATCTCGATGTCAAGACAACACCTATAATTGAATCGTCTTACAAGGCAGTGTATTTGTTGTGCTATGAAAAAGAGAGACTCGATGTGAAGCGATGCGTTCACGGTCATCCTGCCAGCTGATTGACTATTAGAGGCGATGGGCCCTGATGCCCAAGACTTTCTTCCAAAATAATCTAGCGGTCGTCTTTTTGGGAAAGTGCTGGAGCACCTTAATGGCGTCAATAGCAGTGGGCGAGCAATTCGGTGGCTGCCTTCCGAACCATTCACTCGGTATTTTCAAAATAAAATAAATATTTTTTAAAAAATAAAAAATTATCGACGGCCTTTACCGAAAATATTACTTGTAGTCGATCATCAAATAAAATATGTAACGAAAAATCAATTAAACTTACAATGTAGTTTGAACTGAACTCCAATAGAAACATTTGACATTGATATAGATACTTGAGGTGGTCCGATAGCAATTTTTGTAGGCTAATGATAGATATAAGACATGATTTGTTATTATAAAAGCTGGCTACATTTTTTTTTTGAGCAGAGGCAGACACACTAGTTTATCGGAACATCTTAGTTCCATTGAACGGTCAGAATTGTTCCGCTTTTCTGAACGACAACATTAAAATATGACTTCATTGCAGAATATCTGTATCACGCATCTCTTGGAGCTACTTTCTTTCGCGGCTTCAAAACGGCGACGGTACTTTTACAAGGATTACAATTAAGGATGTTTGATCGCTTCAGTCTAGTCAAGTTCAGCCGAAACTTTAAAATCTATGTAGAAAAATTCGAAAAGCACTTAAAGCCATTCCCTTTGCGTAAATAAATCATCCCAATTTTAATCCGACCGAAAATCAAGATTCTTTAAATTCTATGCAGACGCAAGAGTTGCTGATTTGACTCAGCTTCGCGCAAAAACGTGCTCATTCCTAGGTATTTGTGCAATATTTCTGTTGAATGATCGGTGAGACGATTTTTTTTTGCTATGTGTTCATTTTAAGGTATTCAACTAGAGAGAAAGTTTTTTTTAGGAACTTCCGGGTTACTTTTTCCACAAAACGCTAAAACTAGTATTTTTTTAGGTTATTGTCCGTATTACACTATGTAAAAATCGCAATCTTCAGCTCCTCGGAATTTAAAAATCACTCCGGTTATCGGATGCACAATTTTAACTAACCATGCAGAACCATGTCAGATAAGTTGTGAGAGTTTTAATGACTGAAACCGGTGACGGTTAAACCGATCTGACATCCTTAAAAGCGGCCCAGCTTTGAGCGTACCTTCTAGGTTTATCTCTATAGTTTTCGTTCGTCGAATTACGAGTTTCCGATGTAAGATGTCTTTAACAAGAGTTTTACATTTTGCATAGAAGTCGTGCAGATATGCTAAGGATACACCCAATATGGATACATTGGTTTCTTAGGCTTAGATGTAGATATGATAAGGTTAAGTTAGGTTACGTTCAGTAAGAGTTGCGTCATCCTGTCACGGAAAGCCGCGAGAGTTGTTTGTTGAGCCCCTCTACGTTTTTTTTAAGCATCACCAAACGCTGCACCAACGTGCCCCGTGAAAAAGTGTAGATCCTCCAGATAAAAGATCAAGTTGTAACGGATTAACTTCCGATTAAGAAAATAATTAACGAAGCCATTCTCGCCGCTGCTACTATCAAATCAAGGGGATTCCTTCCGAATAACGCCGCCGTGGCCGCCCTGCACGTGCGCGATTGGCTGGCCGCCTCATTTCCACAGAACCGGTGACACCCCATTAGTCTCATGTCAAACTCAAAGCAACCCTAAAATCGATTCACGCGGTGAGTCATACGCAATCAAAATCACCCTCACAGGCGCCACCAACCCTAACTTTCGATCAACAACTTAGGCAATTAAAAAAAATGCTTGGATTTTCCATGGAAAATCATGGCAATCCAACCGATAATAGGACTCGACCGAACTCTTGACAAGTTTCGAACCTGATAAATGCTGAGATGTCTCCTCCTCCAAACCGTGTTTGTGTTTGTAATGCAGCGCTTCTCATTTGAACCTATTCATTCCAATCGTGCGATTTCTTCGCATAATCCTTCTTCAGTACTGCAAACTACCAAAACAGGAAAAAATCTAATCCGCAGTGAATGAGTACAAGAAGTCCGTCGTAGAAGACCAGCAAAAAAGGCGACCAGTGACCAACAGTTGGGTATCGGCGCGACCACGGTCTAATGGGTCCGATCCGATTATACGCAGAGAGCCCAGTCACTACATTACAGAAGGACTTCCGCTTATCCAACGCAAATTTCTAAGGAAGCAGTTCCCACTGTTCCACCTTTAGAGAGGCAGAAGCGAAACAAGCCACAGCAACCAATCAACCTAACCCAACTTAACCTAAATTGGTAAATGATCCCAACTTAACCTTTAACCTTCGCCTCAAAAGTGTCCATCTGTTTCCAGAGGTTGGTGCCTTGTGCCTCGGACCGCTCACCTTGACAACAAAAGGTGGAGCACAAGAGGTGGATATTGTTTTTCAAACGCAGTGTTGCACCGAGTGCATGGTCTGGTCGGTCATGGCCAAACGAGCCATAGAATGAATGACTTCCGCTGATGGAAGTGAGGTGAGCCTGTGCCGAATCGGTTGCTGATTCGCATTACGAAAATTGGAGCAATTACTAAAATGGGCGTCAATCGCACAAGCTAATTCAACGTGCTGGTGACACACGAGTTGCATCGCTTCGCGATTCGAAGGACGGTTCATCGGATGCTGCCGCAGTTTGCAATGTGACCCACCGATATTTTAAGCCTGTAGTCCAAGAGATTTGCCTAATCAATGTCAACTTCAAACGCTCTCACGTTCACGGCAAATTAACATCAAACCTATTGAAGCAAACAATATATTCAATTTTTTAACAGCTACATTTTTTTATTTAAAAAAGGAGTGTCTATTGAATAGACTGCCCCAAATAACAGTGTATTAGGTTAGGTTCCGAGCGTTCAAGTCTCCTTTCATTTAAAATGCATTAGGTTGGTTCCGTGCGTTCAAGTCTCCGTACATTAATGCATGTCGGTTCAATAGTAACTCCCAAAAAAGCGATTGTTATTTTTCAGGAGAAAATTTTTGGTCTTGGGGGATACCACCTATTAAACAGAAACTATATACTTTATCAGTGGCTTGCTTTCTGAGGGACTTTTTGGATACCTGACACAATTCGGTTGTCTTACAGACCAATAAGGCAGTCTTGTGTCTGTGGTCACGAGCGTGACCGTCCAGCCGGCGCACCGGCTGCGTGACCGTCTCAGGGTGCTCTCCCTCGGTTTGTCTCCCTCGCGTGTTCAGCGACGCGTGACCTGCCGCGTGCTAGTCGATACACCTTCTTCTAGAGTATACTCTGTGTACACGAACGTAGTCGTTAGGGTGTCAAAAGTGGCTGATGGTTCAAGTACAGTCGCGGCCGCAGGAGTCTCGGAATGCATAGAGCCTGATTAAATTCGACCCCCAAAAACGAACTTATCAGTCCCCCGAAGTTTTATCAAAAGCCAAAGTACATAGTGAATACGTTTTAGCTTTTTTTAAAAAATAGAGTTTGCAATTTAGCATCTAGTTTCACTTCGAAACTCTACTTGTAAAGAATACTTTTTCCTTTAAATCATGCAAAGTTTTTGAAGTTGTTTGCGTGTGAAAGGCTCAAGTGTATTAGAAAGTCCGATGATTTAAAAAAAATATTTTTTCTGTGAAATTGTGGAAGAGTTTTACAAATAAGATAACGAAGATATTTCAGACTATACCGAACGACTTAAAAAATATCCACTGAAGAGAAAATTAGAGATAAAATTAAGAATAAGTTGCGTATTTGCTTCGCGAAGTTCTAGACATCAACCTAAAGTTCTCAGTGACGTCCACACGAAGAAGATTGAAGAGACAATCTCCGCTCCTCAAGGATTCCTTTGAGAATAGCACAGCGCGACTTTTAAACAAAGCCCAACAATCTTAGCCAGCTATTCTCAAAGCCGTGGGAAGACTTTAAGCGACGTCTCCGTTAAGTTACCTCAGTGTCAATTTGCGATTACCTTAATGCGTCAAAAATCGTACCCGCTACTACATTGTTCTGTCCAATTCTGGGCTCGAATTTTTGACAAGACTTATTCGCAAAACCTTCCATAGCTCTTCTTTTAAATAAGAAGTCCTTGAGCACAGGTGAAAATTTCCGGCAGGCTCCGAACATTATCCGAAGTTTATATGAAATTTTATCAAACATTATACATTTTTAATATGAAATATAATTTTACATGTACTCTTTGTATACATTGAATTCTTGTAGATTCATCTTATTGAGCTACGAATAGTCTCTCCACGTAAAGAACTTGGCTTATTAAAAAGGTTAATGGTACAGATTACTCTATCGTGATGGCAAGCAGATAAGATGTAACGTAACTTTATCACGAGTTTATTTGTTTATGTTTTCATATTGTTAATCTAGTATAAAACTAACGTTCCCCAGAAGCACCCCTGCTAAACATAAGCGAGCAAGACAATGTGCGCTCTAAATGCCCATTTCCCTGGACGCCAAGGTCAAGGTAACCCGTTACATCCTCAAGACCACAAAGCAAACCCACTCTGCTGATAAGGCAAATGAAGCAGAACGGCTGCCGTGCCGCCTCGCGGCGCGCGAGGCGAGGCGAGCATCGGACACGGGGCCCGACGGGACCCGACGGGACCCGTCCGAGACCCGGGTCCGGTCCATGGCTCGCCCGTGGGCCAGCCGCACGCGCCGACCGGATTTCCGGTCAAACCGGCGCGCCGTATATGAACCGCTTGAGGACCGCTCCGCTCGGCGACCGGGCCGAGATAGAGTGTTCAAGAAACAGCTTAACGCTGCCGACGGGACAGAGACAATGGTTTTGAAGCTCCTGGAAGCTACGGTAAAACACTCTGGAGAAGAGCTTTAATGCAAAACGCGGCATGATTGCAGATAAGATGGAAACGTGACTGGAGTAGGACTGCATGGGGCGTTTATCGACTGTTTAGAAGCGCGGCCAGCCGACACCGCGGCCGGCCGCGAAGAGGCAAGGCGACGCCGGTGGAAATGAAAGCGCACATCTGTTAGAAGCGCGGAATATCAAAACTAGAACGGTAAACCCCCGAAGAAAAGGTAACATCTATAATGACGAGAGTATAAAGAAGATTGAAAAAAATCTGTACCAGATAGTTTGAAATAGATAAACGCGGTGTTGGAGACTTCAACGCAAGAAGATATTCCCTGCGCTGTCGTGGAATTTTTCCGTGCTGTGGCATTCTTTTATTTGTCTTATGCTTGACCTTCTGGCGCAGTCGGTGGGATACTAAAAGAGTGATAGAAAACGTTGTCTGTTGCTTCAAAATTTGATTAAATGCCCCGAAAATGCGAATGTAAAAGACGATTTCCACCGAACGAGCTGAGCAAGTTTGCCTGACACGCCATTTTCCGGAATGAGCATTTTGAGCGCACAACCGCTCTCTAGAAAAATGAAACACGTTTTAAGATTGGGATTATGAGGAGAGCTTCCGATTGATCTGCACAGCTATTCACAGGTTTATCGCAAAAAAATATGAAAAAAATAGTGTAACAGCATACATGTTTTCAGCATGAAGGTAAAACTGGTATATTCTTTTCGACTTAATCACAAAAGGAACGAGGGAAATCACACAAATTTACCACGTAATCCGCGTACTTGGCAACCCTGATCTTAAAATCCATAACGTATATCCATGTATGGATTTCCTAAAATCCACGCATATCAACACGGATATCCATGAATTTTGGATGCCAAAGACATCCATTATTTATTCAAGTGTGGATATCCACATTGATATCCAATCAGGGATATCCACATTGATATCCAATCAGGGATATCCAATCAGGGATATCCAATTAGGGATATCCATGTGGATTCACATGGATATCCCTTTCTGCAATGGATACTCGTAAACAAAAATTCTATGAATGGATATCCATCTTTTATGGATATCAGTATTCAATTATCCATGCTTTTATGGTTATCCATTTGGATATCCTTGGATATCCGTGCATTGACTTGCTGTGGAATCTCGATCCAGGGAACTTCCAATGAAAGGCCTGAATATTCGTAAGCCGATTACCTCAGATAACAAACGGAGACAATCCTTGCATTACAATCCAAACCGGCACGGAAAGAAACCGTCCAAACTGTGATCCAGTCATCCCGTTCGCTAAATTTAAAGCACAGTTACTCGACTTTGTAACAGTCCACGTGTGGAGCACGTACGTAAGGCGTACCTGCCTTGCTAACAGTAAGCGCGGAGCGCAGAGACCAAACGTCGAATGCCAAGTACTTGTCACCTGCGACGCTTAGCGTTTCATCGACCATTCCTTTATTTCAGAGGGCATTTAAGTTCTTTCTCCAGGGCAGAGTGAGCCACAAGGCACCACACCCAACCCAGGTTAGCGCAGGTTTTAAGGGCGACTAGGACTCGTTGACACACGCTAAGCACTACTTCGTCAAGTCGCCTGGTAAAAAAAAAAATAAAAAGTGGACCAGCTAACGAACATTTCCGGCTAAAAAGTACCATAATCAATTCAAAAAATAGAGCAATCGGAATGGCTTAAGCAGCCATTCCTCACAGTTTTCCGGAATGACTCTCATTTCGGCGGCGGACGAGCTACATGGGAGTGAGTCATATTCGGAAACCATTACGAGATGATTATTGGTAACCATAGTCGTTTTAACTTGATGACCCTACTAGACTAAATAGTTTGATAGTCTCCCGTAATGAATAGGCTGATAGGCGCCTGACCTACATCTTCGTACAAATGCATTAATGAATGCGTCATTCCAGCTATCAGAAAGAAAAAAAAAGAGTCTTAGGTCTATTTTAAAGAAATCTTTTCTCGTGAGTCTTAGAAGCAACTCCGAAAAATTCTTTGAAACATTTCATTAAATAAATTTTATATGCGAGGTTCGAACACTGATAAAGATAGTAATGCCTGTTGAATGAAATTAGAACGGGTTTTTTGATAGTTTTCAATATGGGATTATCAATAGTTATAAATTTAATAAGAGAATGGGCTAGCCAAGGCCTTTCCAATAACATGGCTTTTAATAGGTCATCTTAAAAACAACCCAAAATATACTCGACTTATACCCGTTATTTTACATTCGTAGCCAAGACAGGCATAGGACAATTGAAACAGATCATTCTATTCATCGCTGAAAAAAATTAATTGAAGTAGTTACGTCACGATTCTAATACTAGCCTTACCGGCAATACAGTATTGAGGGGTTTAACGGAACAAGTTTGACGCCCATGCCGAAAACATACGTTGTGCTAAAAAGGTTAGTTTTTGTCATAAATCTGAATAGCTTCTCAGATCAATGGGCAGCTCCCTTTGAGCCGTTCAGTTTGTATATTAAACGTAAAGCATTGTTTTATAGAGTAATTTTAACAGTGCGTGTTGATCCCGAGAGATGGCTGGGTTCCGACAGGAACACATGCTCAACTCATTCGGCGCAAATCACATTTTTCATTCGCGTTTTCGGTGCGTTTA
>Ga0058701_10001947_pt1 | contig 15225 bp, 10 predicted proteins | sample AgamicOrMae_FD_97039 | JGI IMG/M metagenome (GOLD analysis project Ga0058701, IMG submission 97039) | Agave microbial communities from Guanajuato, Mexico - Or.Ma.e | ecosystem: Host-associated > Plants > Phyllosphere > Phylloplane/Leaf | place: Guanajuato, Mexico | collected 2012-06-04
AGGCACTATACCAAAACTTGGTATACGGCAAGAGGCTTGCTTATGATATAGGTTGGGCTAGGTTGGATGCCTTTTGCCTCGTTCCGCTATCTCTCCTCTCGGCTTGACGACGGAGGGTAGCACCAAATTTAAGCCAAAAGGTTTAAAAAGGCTAGCTTAAAAAATTACAGTGTAGGACTACCCGGAACGGTTATTATAATGATACGAGTTGAAGAAAAACAAAAAAAAGTGAAGACATTTGATTGGTTTGACGCCAACAGATTTAGTGGAAATAGGTTTAGGGGGATTTACAACGGTGTGCCGGAATAGATACGATCTTAATTAAACACCAGTTAAACACTTCAGTCAGTCAACCAGAAGTAACCGTTTATCTGCGTCGTGGGAGGGAAGCGTTTTAACGCTACTGCCGTAAGCGTTCAAGAAACGTGTGGCAAATAAAAGTCCAACCGACGCAATGATTGATGATCAATCATCAATTCTAAACAGTTAGGCGGAAAACACTCGATTGCTGCCCTTATCACTGTGGGATGTGGCTTATTGAATTTTTAACGGACACTGCTCATACCGGTACATTCTGCAACGCATGACGAGTAATTTCACGTTTAAGAGTAGTTTAAAGCTAATTTTAATTTATGAAATCTTGTATTTAGCGAAAAAGGAAAAAATCTTTTCTGCTCCGATTAGAGCTGTTTTTAAATGTCAAATGTAACAATTTTACTTGTGGTATATTGCTTAAATAACGGGTATCTTACAGATTTTTTACAGTTCAGCTTTCGTTAAAATTACGATAGAGAGGCAAATTTATTTTTAACGACTTGAATTTTGTATAAATGCTTAGAGCTTAACATGAAAATTGTCATGAATGAGCTCCGACAAAAAACATTTAATAGTTATGTTCTACTTTGAAATTGCATTTCAGGATCTAAATTTTTGAGCTTAAAATTTTCATTCATGCCGGTCATCAACCGGGGGGAACTTAATGAATTAATTTATATTAGAGATATATGGAAATCATGTTTGGCGTAGCCTCACAAGTGAATCGGTGTGAAGTTTGAAAGGGTATATCGTACTACAATCAGTTTTCCAAAAGTTTGTTTTTTGATAGCCATATTAATTAGTAGTTTTTTTCCGAGGCCTACCGTGTTTGATATTGCAATTGATAGGTTTATCTCGAAAGCTGTCGGATAACCGACACCCCTTTCACTGCAATGAACTGTTCTCGATACTGTGCAACATTTTACAGACACTCAAAAATCTCAGCTCTGTATATTTTATGTAAAAATTCCACCTCAAACATTTAAAAGATCATCAGTCACTAAACCTAAATCATGACACAAATTTCTAAGTCCAAATATCCAGCTCTTTTTTTATTTTCAAAGAATTTTAGGCATTCTCTGCATAAGTCAGTGTACTCCATTTTAAAAATCGGTATGAAACAGGTAATTTTTTGATGAGTACATTTTTAAGACTCACCGTTATTGTTGAGATCCTTAGTTGTGGACGCGACCAACGGTAGTGAGAATGTTAGTTGTCGTCATGGTCCCTTTATAGGGGCGCCAGACAAGAGCGGGGCGCTACGGCCACCCGACAGTGACGCGCTGCGGTGTCGTTGGGGTTGCCTACGCGCAGGCGCAACTCCACACCGACGCTATACCGGTACTTAGTTTCCGCCCACAATATTCGGGTTCGGTAAGGTGTTTACCCTACTGTTATTATTATTATTTTTTTTACGTGATTTAGTTAAAAATTTGGAATAACGACTGAGAAGTCGACTTCTAATGTCAACGAACAGATCAGGGGAATAATTGTTCATAGTTCATGAAGCACCCTCTATGCAATAAGTGGTTAACCTTATCAAATCGTCTCTACGTTCTTTTCGTCAGTAGAGTTTGTTGGTAGGTACTATCAGTGGCAAAAGTATTGCCCCCTCTCGTATGTTTCAAACCTCTCTAACTTGAAAACGGAAAGAGATACAACAAAGAAGCATTATATGAGGTCGATAGATAGAGCAAATATCTATCGAATTCATTTTGTGCCCATTTGTCGTATCTCTTTCTGTTCCAAAGTTATGAAGGTTTGAAAAATGGGAGGGAGCAGTACCTTTGCCACTGATGGTACTGCACTTCTCTCCGGGTTTTGGCTATGATTATGCGATGATGAACTGTTCGTTTTGTTCGTTGATATATCCACATCGAAATATCGAAGTCGAGTTGACCTGATTTTTTCGTCTAAATATCGAAGAGATTCTGACCATCACCATCAGATTTTCGTTGATCCGAAGTGACTTTCATTTTTTTTTATCATTTCTGGCTGGCAGAGCGCATACAATATTGGGAAAAAAATTGTAGCGGCCTACCTTAAATTAAGGTCAGTTCTGTTCGCACGCCTGTGTTAATACAAGGGAGACTTAAACGCACGGAAACTAACATAATGCCTCTGAAATGTGAGGTGACTGGAACATACGGAAACCAACCTAATACATTTTAGGTCAGTTCTATTCGCGCCCCCGTGTTAATACAAGGGAGACTTAAACGCACGGAAACCAACCTAATGCGTTTTAAATAGGCAGCGTGTGAATAGTCAGTTCGTCAAATTAATATCATTATGAAATTCTCGAGAACTGGTATCAGATTTTCCGAACTAAATCGCTAATGTAAACAAAAATTTTACTTGTGTGTAAAGGAACAGCGCTCTGTTTTTTCAACTGTGACGAAAGTAAGGGACGTTCGAGGTCACTTTGATGAGCAATTAGCCAGCGAATTGGGTAGGCAACCGGATCAGCACTCCTGTCGCACCAGTTGCCTGAATTCTTACAGGTGAAATCGCAATCTGCCGGTACATATCAGGAAAAAAACTAAAAATATTCTTCGTCGTGTGAAGTCCGGACTGCTACGTTTATTTTCGATGCAATTAATTTATTGCGAAGGTCGAGGCTTCAACAAAAATATTTTCGTTTTCAGAAAGACGCTATTTCGGGAGGAATTAAGAAGGTCCTGGGACCGAGCGGGTCTTATAGATCTATGCATAAATTAATCACAATACGATTTGCAACAAATAAAAAGGAAGTTGCTGTGATATTTTTGTCGGCAGGCGGTGGGCTGGAAAAGGGTTGTTTTGTGGGATTCGTCAGTTTTCCTTATACGAATGGCAACCAACCGACTCTGTCTCGCTTCCCAACCTTTCAACCCTCTTACCATGTGCTCCTTCCCCATACCCCCACCTCCGCATAATCTGAACACATTCTCCAAGTTTTCTGCAACGCCGATTAGCAACTACATTTCACCGCTAGTTCTTGCATTTATAAAAAAATGTTTTAGGTAGTCTTAAATACCTATTTTAAGTTAAAAAAATCACCTTTTTTTTGGTAGAACTACTTACTTTGAATTAAAGAATATCCTCTGTTGCGGCGCGCTATTTTGCCAGCTATCCTGTAGCCATTATTGCGGATTTGCTTGTTGTCGCGGCAGCCGCAGGATCGGATATTGTTGTCAGAACTGGAGCAACACAGGACTGCACTGTTGTCATAACTGGTCAAGCTACTGCTGCAGCGGGAACTTTTGAAATTGTCGCTGTTTTCAGTCGTACAGTTGAAGGTGGAAGGCGCTGATCCCTTGATCGCGCTTGCTGAACTGCGATGTGTACAGGTCATATTGTCACTGCAACAATAACCATAGAAAATGTATCGAAAGGTTGGTCTTTTTGGGAGGAAGATCCGGCTGACGCGGTAGTACTAAGATTATTTTTTTCGCATTGGGGTGGCGTTTCTGTCATATTGTTGTAATCCAACGGTGGTGCGTATTGTTAGCCTACGCGACTTTGTCAATTTTAAACGCGGTTAACAGACCGGTAAAGATAATCTAGTGATCAATCCCATTTTTGAACTTCTCAGCGCGAGAGCGTTCCAAAACATACCCTATATGCCAGTTTATCTCTAATGGTTCCCAAGTTAATCGCAGTTAAAATTTAGGTGAGTTCTATCCGCACGCCTTTGTTAATACAAAGGAGACTTGAACGCACGGAAACTAACCCAATACATTTTAAATGGGGCAGCCTGTGAATAGTCAATTCGTAAAATTTACAACATCGCGATCTGTGGCAACACTGGAGGCTGAGTAATTCCAAGAACCACCCTGCACCTCTTTAAGATTTTTCCGCGTCGGTGTTCATCCACTGAGTCGGCAGCTTTTATTCTGACGAAGAAGTTGACGCCTCGGAAGCGCAATATTTGACAACCTTGTCCATAAAATCAGCAATGATCGCTAGAAGTTCACCTTTAAATTCTACATGTCACGCATAGTCTCTTAGCGCGTAATATTAATCTGATCAAACGCTAGCTCTACCCAATGCACGCTTTCGGTTTATCTCTCTCGAAGATGTTTATACAAATTGACAAACAACATTTTATAGGCTCTCCTTCCCTAAGACCTGAAATATCAGCAACGTCGTAAGAGCACGCCTCGTATGATTTGATTCCGGAAAGGTTATCTCGTTTATAGTCCCTTCTTTATTACGCATCGGATTTTGATAACCGCGCCTCTGATAATCTGATTTATTTTACCATTTATCTCGTGCAGTAAATTGGTGCACAATAGCTGAAAGAAATCACGATCAAAGCGATTTCTGATAGCTTATCACTACTTTTTATTGCCTATCTCATACCAGAGACCCCCCCCCTCGAAATTGCTGATATGGGTCTATATCCGATCCTTGGTACAGCTTCACGGGTACCTGTACCGAAACTTGTCGTGGGCTGATGAAGAACGATTTTTGGAAGTGGGATTGAAGCAGAGTTCTTTGAAATGCACAAATATATGCAAAGTCTGCGTTGAATATATTAATACCAATCTCGATGTATAAAATTATTCGAATGGGGACGTCTTTTCTGCGATGTCCGGTTTTACTTCCCTGTCAATGAAAATGGCGCGAAAAATCGAGTTGAAGATCATGAGAGTCATGTTGAAGATATAACTGAATTCTATTTATAGGCCCCTCTAAATGTAGAGAGAAACGATTTCTAGCAAAACGTCTGTGTTCGTCTGTCTGTGTTGGTGTCTCACTGTTCTCTATCGGCCGAATAGTTGCGGAAATACCCGATCGCGCTGAAATTTTCAGGATATCTTTATTCATATAAGAAATCGAAACCTAGATTTGGTGTCCTGATGAAAATAATCCCTGTTTTGGGTGTACCCATTTTAAGGTGAAGGTAAAACGGGACAATGCGTTTTCACTAGTTCTTATGATAAACTTACCAACATATCAGTGGAAAGCTCCCGATAGCTCTCTCCACTGATATGGCTGTTGGTAGACTTATCTTGGAAAGTAGTTGAAACACGATGTATCTTTTTACCTTCACCTCAAAACTGGTATAAGTGAACCCAAACCATAGATTATTTTTTCCAGTGTTTATCGGAATGTAACCTCTTGAAGGCGTTAAGGATGTGTGATCAAACGGTCTACTTTATACATTACAATGTATTCTTATGGGTATCAAAGACAGGGACTTGAAAAACTATCTAGACGTACAATTTATCAAACTGTTACGATTTCCATTTTAAAAATGTGCCCTCCCCGGCCATACTTCGACTTTAGATGGTTCCGAAGGTGCCATTAAAATTAATATACTATTTCGACTAAGAAACGTCACGTTTGAAGCTTTGTGGTGTCAAACTGAGTTCGGTGAGGGTATGACTTTTTAGTGGGGATCGATAGAGGTCGTTATTTTGTACAAAGTTATTATCTTTCCAACCTTTTGTATTTGAATCGACCGTTTGATCAAATATCCTTAAGATAATCAGCTTGAATGTCTTATGCCTCGTTCCCCCGGGCTTCGGAAGGTGGCACTTTGCAGGCAGAAAATGCAGCCTTTAAATTTCGTAGGATTAAATTATAGTGGATATTTATCAGTGCATTGCACAACAAAACGAATTTCGCTTTAGTTGAGGAGACGTTTGTGCTTTATCAGTCGCTCGATCAATATGCGCCGCCGTGATTGAATGAAGTGCCGCTGCGTTTGATAGCTTGCGCTTCAAATGGTGTAAAGCCACCGTGTGTGCCTTTTTTAAAGCAAACAATGGACGGACCCAGCACCCACGCAGCCCCCCTTGCCCCCCCCCCATCAGACCAACGATCCCGCGGGGCGTTTTTCATCCGCAGATCTTTTCGCTTAAATTTTGTTCGGCCCCAAAACGTCCCGTCTTTGACTCCCACGCACGGAAAGCTTTCCTCTCTTTTGTTCGGACTTCTCGGCCAGAGGGCTTGCTTGACGAGATTTTAAAATTTCTGGCCAGGGACTTGTCTTTTTCCTTGTCGTGTTTGAAAAAAAATCACATTTCGGATGGTGATTGTGATTGATTTACTCGGAATCAAAGGCTATCGTTTTATTCCGCGCCGGTTGCGAACACGGATCAAACAAACAATATCAACAACTGAGCTTAACGGCGCAGGACCAGAGTACAAACGAATAACCCCAAAAAATATTTTTTATGTATGCTATGTATGAAAAAATAAGTCTGAATATTCTAGTGCATCAAGCTAACCTCTTCGGTAATTATGGGGGGCATTTGATAGCGCCAAAAACCACAAGCGCAAACTCTGCAAGCGCCAGTCCGTAACCGCCAAACGAGAAAAGTCGCAAACGCCAAAGTTCGTATAGGTTAGGTCAGGTCAAGTTAGGCTAAGTTAGGTTAGGTAAGGTTAGTATTGCGGTTAAGACCTTTGGCGTTTACGACTTTTCCCGTTTGTCGGTTACGGATTGGCGCTTGCGGCGTTGGCGCTTGTGGTTTTTGGCGCTTATGACAGCTACCCGGTAATTATTAAATGGGTTTTTGAATTGTTTCAGGCCAAAATGGCGGAGGCTGAGAACAAGCCGTTCGCAGCCGGCCGCCCAATGAGAAAGGGGAAGCAGGCGAACTGCAAGAAGTGCAAGCAGCCGTGTGCCCTCGGCGAGCTCCGGATCGGCAAGGTAGTGCCCAGTCCTTTCGGCGAAGGCCTCATGAAGCAATGGCACCATGTCAACTGCATGTGGGAAGTGTTCGCTAAGCAACGGGCCACCACCAGGAGGATCGAAGACCCAGAGGCAGATATCGAAGGTTGGGACGACTTAAGTGACGAAGACAAAAAGGTGAGGTCTTGTGGCATCTATATCGGCAGAAGCGTAGCTCAGAAGGGGGGCATTCAATAGCGCCAAAAACCACAAGCGCCAACGCCGCAAGCGCCAGTCCGTAACCGCCAAACGAGAAAAGTCGCAAACGCCAAAGTTCGTGTAGGTTAGGTCAAGTTAGGTTAAGTTAGGTTAGGCTAAGTTAGGTTAGGTTAAGTTAGGTTAGGTTAGTATTGCAGTTAAGACCTTTGGCGTTTGCGAATTTTCTCGTTTGGCGGTTACGGATTGGCGCTTGTGGTTTTTGGCGCTTATGACAGCTACCCGCACAGAAAACGAGGATATTTTTAACGAATTGTGACGAGGATATTGTCGTTCTTTCCGGATTTAACTAAGTACTGATCTATTTTACAGGTGATAACGGACTACCTAGCTAGCGCGGCTAATAGTCCAAAGAAGACGCCGTTGAAGAAGACCGCCACACAGAAGACGCCAAGGAAAGAAGAAAAACAAGAACCAAAACCAGTGACTAAGGTTGATGTCGCTCCAGCGCAGAATAGAGATGCCTCTCCAGTCAAAATTCATCCAGACGAACTGTTCAAGTCGTTTCGCAAGATTTGCGCAGATATCGCTTCCGTTAGTAACTACACTGATAAAACCGAGGTGGTTAGAAAACTCTTCACCAAGGGCATGGATGGAAGTAAGTATACTTTGTCTCAACCGGATGATTAAATCACTAGATTGCGAAATCGCGATCAAAGAAGTACTATCACAGGGGGGCGTTGGAAATCTAACGGTGTTTTCGGATTTTTATCGCTTATCGTAGGATGATTAGGGTTGACCTTGACCTTTCTGAAGGCCGTGTTTACCGAAAAAAGCGTTACCTGCCTCACTGCTAATCAGCTATGAGTTACCCCGCGGTCTCGTGACCTGATTGGCTGCGCTGGTGATCTCGTGATCTGATGGGATTCTGATTGGCTGAAAGCAGCCAATCAACCGGAGGGCGTCCAAATCAGTCAAGTTACCGATGACCTCACACCTCTCACTTTTTTTGAGGTTATCTATTTTTTATTGCGATGAACTCAAGATAGGTCGCCTTGTGAATTGGATTCTTGAGATTTTATTCAAACAGGTGCCCGGTATCCTTTATTTACATTTCTTTATCAAAACTGAACGGAACAACGCGGTGCTCAATGAATTGAGATTTACGTGTATCTTGGGAACTGGCCAAAGTACGACATTCACCCACTCACCTGTTTCACCTACCCAAAACACGTACTGTATAAGATCGGCTTTTTTTTAAAAAAAAATTTTTTTACAACTGCGATTTTTTTTGTGCGAAAAAATATTTCTCGCACGAATTATTCGGAGATCGTAAATAAATCAATAAAAAAAAAGAAATTTTATGATAAGATTTAAGGAGAAAGTTTTTGCTTTTTTATACCATGACGATGTTTTTAGTATCGTCGTCGTCTCTGATACGTTTTCGAGCTACGCGAAAAGTTGTTTATATTTTCATCGGCTCGATAGAGTCGAAGGTACAAACGGTGACCATCTCGTGACCATTGACTATTTATTACTAAGTAACTTATCCGCAATCTCGATCATTTTCTAGGCTTATCTTTTGATAACATCTTCGCTGGCGCGAAAACTTCCTCTGATTTACGGGAAGCTTTTGTTTATAATTCGCGGAAAGTTATCTGTTAGGTGCCCGTCACTCAGGTCAGTTGAGTTCAACTGACAAGGAATTAATTTATTGACAGTGTATTCGCACTGACGTAAGGAGCAACGGGTAAATAATTTCACAGTGAAAACACCTATTGAACGTTAATTAGTGTATTTCGGCTATACTTAGTAGTGAAGGTTTGATTTCCCACCTGTCTTCCACCATAACTCAACCTAACATTCCCTATTTTACTAACATTGACCTCCGCCAACTTCTCAAAGATTGACGTGTAAATTTTGGTAGGTTAGCCTAAATTAGGTTACTGACATTTACACGGGGATCAAAATACGAGCACTCTAAGGGGAGGTACAGCCCAAAATAGCTCTTAAAATCGGGGAAAAGCGTCATTTTGGCCTAAAAATTGGTAAAAATGTCGAAAAATGACCTGTACGTAGCAGGTATGGGTTCGGATTTCGCGGGTACTGGTAGCTATGGAAAGCTTATAAAATTATTTGTCATCTGAGACCACGAGAATCAAAATCGGAGCACTTTAAGGGTAGTATAGCCAAAAAATAGCACCTTTGAATGAGAAAATTGCGAAAAAATGCGATTTTGGCCTAAAAATGGACTTTGATTGACCTCTTTGCGCAGTCGGTGAACCTCGGCGGTACCGGTAGTGTCCACTTAACAATTTTAGTTGCAGTGTGAGCGATTCCGAACACATTGTCTACGTGTTACTGGCAATAAAAAAAAACTGAAAAAAACAAACGTTTTTTTGCCTGCCATGTCGCTGTCTGATCTCCTGGGCCTGGGAAGTTGATTTTCCTACCATTTGACACCCACAGAATCAAAAAATCACATGGAGAAAGTTAGGCAGAAAAAAAAATAATTTTTGTCGAAGTGTTATTGGACGTGATGGAGCACTTCCTTAGTAAACGTTAGGGAGGAATCAATGGAACGACCCGGCCTGGTCCGACGCGTGTCGCATGCGATACCCTTTTGACCCGCACTTTTGATTTACAACTGTCCGACATAACAGTATATCGCCCACCCACCTTCCTGTAAACCGCCTGTTGGATCCAGCCGCAGCGCGCAGATAGCCAGTATGAGAAATTTTTAGGTCGCGTGCCTGATTATGATATGAGAAATTGCTCTGTCCTGTACTTTGCCCGGCCCGAAACAAATTTTGGAAAAAATGAAGAAATAATGAGTTGTAAATGTCAACACAACTAAAAGTTCGATTCTGCATAATGGTGAGGAAAAATTTAGGGGAGTTGTCCGGGAAGTACCTCTAAGGATAGGGAAAAACTGAGGGAAATTATATCTGTATCAAGGGGAATATGAGGGAAATTCGTAGATCCCGTGAAAAAAAAAATATCAGGGAAGTTTTTATAGGAAAAACGGTAGGGGAAGCGATAAATGTCGAAAATCGCCTTGGAGGTGTGAAGGGAGAGAAATTGTAATCGTCAAAAAATAACAAAGAAATTGATCTTTCAAAGGGTGTTAATTTTGTCTTTCAAAGGTGATATCCCAAAATGTGTGAATTTTTATGACTTTTTTTCGGTAACTCGTCCTGACAGTGCCCCTATGGCTGTTTAAACGCCAACATTTTGTTTTTCCTTGTATCGCAATTATTCGAGCGTGGGGAAAGTTTTATTTTCCAATGCCGTATAACTTGCAACGGCTTGAAAATCCTGTAAATTTTGCCCGCAGTATTTTTTGACTGGGCTAAACTTTAGTGCCTCATTCATTAAAACAAAAACCAAATGATACCTTCTCTAACTAAACAAAAATTTAAAAACATGTCATTTGCTAGTTTTCGAAACGCATGTTTGGCACGAAATACGTCCGTGCTAATTAATTTCAAAGCGTCATTTTTTAAAAGCATTTTTGTTGAAAGGGTATGGAAATTTCATTTGGCACTTCATGAAATTCCTCATACATAACATGAGTCTCTCTTACCTCCTTTGGGTAGATCGGTCAATAATCTGCGAAAAGTGAAGCAGTTCTCTAGAACCACCTAAGAATACATATTTTTCTTTGCATGAATTTCAAAAAAAGAACATATTGTTAAAGATTATCAATTTCATCCCACTTTATTGTTCTCGGCCCTCTTAAATAACTCTTAAATTAACAAAAATTATGTCTTCTTCATTAGCATTAAACAAATGTGTAAATCTGGTCCCAGATGTTCGATTCAGGAGAATCGGAGATTCTCCTGAATCGAAACATTGGCCAGTTTCAAAATTCTATTTTCAAAATTTCACACCCAAAAAATATTGACTTTTTTTTTCTTTTTTTTGTAAGCATGCCCTTAGCACATATTGGTTGAAATCAAAGGTGACACTTTTATTCGTAGACTTACAATCGTAATTTGATTCAGCTGGCTTAAGAATCCAGTTAAGTCCAAAATACGTCGAAAAATAAACTTATTCACTGTTTCACTCCACACGTTACTCTCACTTAGGGTAACAGCACGTTGTTTAACTTCAGCTCGCGATTTACGATTGGATGCGATTATTGGTGCTCCTTCTATTTAATTCTTTCGATCTCTCTCCTCCCACCCACCTTTGTTTCTCCGATAACAGCTCCTCTCTCCCTTCCTCTTGGGGTTATCATCAACTTTTTCTTTGTTGATTGTGATTGGCGATTCGATGAGATTTTGAAACTTACTCTCAGTTTTGGAGGCTGGATTTTCCACCTTGTGAAGTCCGCGCTGGTTCTACTTTCCATTTACGGCAGGTTTGAGGAGTGACGACATTCAAACGCGCAGGTTAGGTTAGGTTAATGAATCGACGTTGAGTTAGGTGTTTCGTGCCTCGTTCTGCTCGTTTATCAATAAATTTGATGTTCGTACGCCTCGTGGCGCCCCCGATAGGTGAGCAGTATCAGGCTTAGCGACTGTTAGGTTAGGTTAACCGAGGTTTAGTTAAGTACCGGCACCTGCTTTACGTAAAGCACATAATAAATTTGGTACAGAGTCTATTAGTAGGGATAAAAAAATAAAAAATAAATTTAAAAAAAAACGTTTTTTGTGTGCTTGCCGTTATTCAATACGTTCATGCCCATAAATTGCTACAAATATTTCTAGCTGTACTATGATTATGTTTCCATTTTCTTTAAAATCCAAAACCATATTTTAAAATACCAATTAAAACTTCATATCATAAGTTATTGGGACATTGTTTTAATCAAGGGATTGCTTACTTGTTAGTTGTAGTAGTAGTAGACTCATAAAAAACCCAACAAGAAGATGAAGATGACAAGACAAATGGCGGGTTGAAGGTCAGATGTAGTTGATTGAAAAAGTGTGACCTAGATATCTTGACATATAAACCTAAAATGATACGGGGTTACAGCGGTTTTGTTACAATAAATTAATTTCGGTCGTGATATAATCGAATTTAATTATTCCCTTTACCGCCAACGAAAAGATTACGCATCAAAGTTGATGATAATTTACTTTTACATGAATAATGAATTTGCGTGACAAAAATGTTAGGTTCATTTTTTTATTTTTTTTTCAATACTGGGTTTGGGAATCTTTATATTAGTTTTTAGAATGAAGGTTAAACAGGCTTAAGTCATATTTAAGCTAGAATCGATCAAACTTTTGGGCTGGGCGGGCGTTTTGCAATGATATATGGTTATTGATCAGTCTATCGAAACTTTAACTGAAATATGATTTTGTTACTTCTCGGGGAAATCACTCTTTAGGGTTCATTGATAATAAGGTGACGTTACTTCTCTCAGACATCGGAAACGCGACCGGCCAGCACAGATGCCGATACGTCACCGTATAAATCGACCTGCCTGTACACCTCTTAACTTCGTCTATGATAAATGATTTTACAGTTGAGGTCAGGCCACGTGTGTGACATAAGCTGAGAGAAAAGATAACATAAACAAACCGTCATAGATTCGGGTGCAAATCATTTCTACGAAGTGAATCATTACCATCGACAATTATCGTTTGTTTTGACCCCGATTTTTCATTCTTTGAAAAAAGAGTTGATCGGCTTGTTACTATGAACTTGCTCTCGACGGAAATTTTGGGCTTCTTATCGAACGGGTATCGTATCTTACCGGATGAGAGTGGTGGGGGAAAATCGTCGATTACTGGCTATCAGTTTAGGGGTGCTGTAAGCGGGTTGTCTCCAATTATTGTATTTCGAAACTTCGCGATAAGGTTCTTGTTTCAGTCGGCTAAATTGGAGAAAGGTATATCTCGGGTATTCTGTGATAAGTAAAATAATAATTTAAAGGAAAATTGACAAGATTTCAAGTTCTCTAGGTAACACCATCTCACTTTGCTGTTGCTGTCGAAAAATATCTAGACAGTATTTCGAAAATCTCTTTTTAAAGTCATGAGTAAATGCGCTTTTTGACGCAAGCATTATATTATCAGTTTCATTGTGCAGTTTCACAAAATTGTAACCTTCCCTTTTTAAAAAAATTAAAAGAAAAAATGTGGGTAAAAATATATGAGTATTAAGACTTCTTCGAAAAATATACTTTTAAATTTTTTAGAGGGGAAAATAATGAAGAATTTAGAGTTGCACTTAACTAACCAATAGGGCAAGTCATTGCACAATAAATATTTATTCATAAAAAAATAATTAAGAAAATCTAAAATTTTGGTAACTCACTTGTTTAGATCGGACTCTTTGATTGCACAATTATTCCGAGAAATCCCGCTACTTCCATTGAAGTTCCTGTTGAAAATGGGTCGCAAGTGTTGGTGCTGATTGTGCAAATACATAGTACGTTTATGAATACATAAGTACGCTTATAACGACCCCGTTACTTTCAAGAGAAATGGTCGTTAGAAACGACGGGTCGTCATGACAACGTTTTTACACACATTACGTCTTAGCCGATTAAGATTTTGGTCGTTATAAGCGAAGGGTCGGTGGTATAAGCGTGGGTCCTAGTTAGTGGACTTAACTGTCCTTGATAAAAATCAGGCGGGTATTGTATTCAATTGGCTTTTACACCGCACAAAGCATGTCCTCCTTATGGGAGACTTCATCGTGCGTCGAGATACTCATATTTCACTAACTTCCCCGTATTTTCACTCAGAAAATAATCGAAAATTCAACCTAACCTAAACTAACTTACAATCTACCCTTGACCTAATCTTCCAGTATTTTATGAGAATTAACGCCTCAAAACGGTGTAAGGTTACTCCAAGTGAAGTTAGGTCACATGTCATACGCCCTGTATGCGGACGCCTCTCGTGATTTTTAGACGTGACGATCGTCAAATTAGTTCAAATTAGGATAAAAAAGTTACGGTACGTGCCATTATCCTTGCTCCGTTTGGCGTCACCATGGAGAATTATTCTCCTTGGCTTCACGCAAAAAAAAGAAAGAAAAAAAGACTTTGTCACTGTAACAAATATCTGTGACACTGACAATCGCGCTCTGTTCATATACAAATAATAACCGTATCTGTTCAAATACCAATCATTTTTTTGTCTCCTTTACTATTTTTTTGTCACCATTACAATTTTTTTTTATTAACTGTTACCAAATAAAAATTGTCGTCTAAAAATTTTACAAGATCATTTTTTACGTGTTTGTTACGAAAGGTGGAACAGGAAAATTCCATGTTTGTAATTTAGTGTATAGCCTAGGTGGTAGGAAAACTTTGAGTCTAATTGGGGGTAATGTAGAGCCAAAAGCAAGAATTCCCGTGGAGGGCGGACTCATGATTGTCAAATCTCAAATATTGTTGTGTCTTTTATATTAAAATAAGACGCAATGACTGTTTAGATTCACTTATCCGACCTTTGTCAACACGGACAGACGTCCAAGGCGATACTTTTTCAATTTAATTATGCGGTTCATCTAATCGGACCAATATGTGAGTTTGTTTGAATTGATACGGCAGGCGTTGCAATTAAAATTATCTTTTTATAGCGAGAAAATACGAACTTTGCGTCGTAACGTTTGAACAATTCAAATTTTTCGTTTCTAGTGGTGGGTCTGTTTGTTGAATCTAGTGCGGTTTCTTTTGCACAACACAACAGAGATTGCCCGATTCTCGAGTAGCCCTTATAACCCACTTACGATAATAGTTATCGTGTTTTGGCGTTAGTCGTACTACATACGTGTTGGTCAACATAGAGGTTAATTGGTTCATTGTTTATTTAGGAAAAATCATGGTCGCCTCAAATTCATTATTATCTCAACTCACATCAATCTCAAATGGTCGTCCTTTCCAAAAACGTGCGGAGGATTGTTGGAATAAGCGAACTAAACGTCCCAATATTCGCATACACGGTATAAAAGGTTTAGTTATACCAACAAAATCATTTGTTAAAATTGGGGTAACAAAAATATTTTGTTACAACAACAAAATGTTTAGTTCTGTCAACAAAACGTTTGGTTGCTGCAGCAAAATTTTTGGTTGCAGCAACAAAAAAAATTATTTGTTGTCCCTAATTTTGTTGTCGTAA
>Ga0058701_10001948_pt1 | contig 15225 bp, 7 predicted proteins | sample AgamicOrMae_FD_97039 | JGI IMG/M metagenome (GOLD analysis project Ga0058701, IMG submission 97039) | Agave microbial communities from Guanajuato, Mexico - Or.Ma.e | ecosystem: Host-associated > Plants > Phyllosphere > Phylloplane/Leaf | place: Guanajuato, Mexico | collected 2012-06-04
CGTATATAAAAAAAAAAATTTAAGTTGGCCTTCATTAGGTAAAGAGATTGATTTTCCCTTGGGAGTTAGTTCCAAGGTTGTACATACCGTAAGATTGATCTCTTTGAGAGACTTTTGGATGATTGGTGACATGACATTTTACCTAGGATATACAAAAAAGAAGGAACCTGCCTCTACTTTGTCTCCTTAGTCTTTGTTTTTGTCTCTGTCTCTCTATCTCTCGACACCAATCCTCTTCAACATACTAACTTGACCATTAAGGGGCATTCCTTAAGAAAACACCTGAGTTTGACCTTCTAGCAGGTGTCTAGGAGAAGATATGTCATTGCTACTAAGTCATGGGTTCGTTGACCAGCAAGTAACTCCAAACTTTTACCCAACCCCATATAATTTCTATCTGATACAGATTGCCGCCGTCTATAGGAAAGCAAGGCAAAATGGTTGACACTAGGTCTAAGGATTTGAATCAGGGTGATGGGGGTAAGTGTAGGGCGGGTGAGGACCCCTCGAGTTGAATTAAAGGGGAAACTTGTGGCTCGTCCTCTAGTCCCATAATTTGTCATCATTGAGCAATTTGGAGAGGAACTTAGGTAAATTCAAAAGGCAGTGATCGAAGTTGTGTGTGAAAAGATGAAAGCTTCAAGCGCCAATGTGAGACTATGCGAGGGTTTGGGTACAAACCTACCCCAGGGTATAGTCCACCGTACACTAGAGCCGGAACCGTCCTTGGATGGAACCAAGTGCTGCCCATGGGGGAGATGCTAGGAGGATTATTGAAGCCAAGCATGCTCTTCAAAGGGCCCAGGTTAGTGTGGCGCCTTTCAGATCAATGACAACCCCTCATGTGTCCAAGAGCAGAGGCACTACATGGTATAAGGAACAGGAGGAGTCTTCACACCCTAAGCATTTAGAGTTGGGGCGTCTTGGTGACCAAGGTCCTTCACCAGAACAATCGATGAGAAGGGTACAGATTGAGATATGCACACATTAGAGTACTCATCATCTCTTTGAACTATTGGGACCAAGAAGGGGATGAGAACAAGGGACTGCGTCAAAGCATTATGACATGCCTTCATTGGACTCTACCCCCATCAGTGCTCACGGTTGGTGGCTCTTCTGAAAGGGCGTCCTTACATTCCTTTTCAACTCCCTTCAGTCAGGCAATTATGAAGGCTCCCCATCCTAACAAAATTAAAATGCCTACTGTGTAATCATTCGACAGAGCCACGAATCCTGATGACTATCTGGATGTCTATATGGCATAAATGTACATATAGAACGTGATGCCACGTGTTGTTACTACTTTTTGACAACCTTAAAAAGAATTACACAAAAATCGTTCATTGGTCTTCCCAGTGGAAGCGTCACTTCCTTCCTCCAATTAGTAGGATTGGTCAGTGTACATTCCATTGCAAGCAAGAGGTAGAGGAAGACAAGCGTTCATCTTGCCAAGATTCAGGATTTGAACAAATATGTAATGGGATTCAACCTTAAAGCTCTGATAATCCTTAATCTGTAAGACGGGGTAGCAGACATGGCTTTCCTTAATGGGTTGCTTCCAGGGCAGTTCAAATTTTCTTTGGCTGAAAGCAAGGTGACCACTCTGGTAAATGCATTGAGCAAGGGTGAAGACTTCATCTAGGCGATAGAGACGTGCTAGAGATGAGTTCATCCACCAAGAGATTCAAAAGAGTTTAGGAGAAGATAGGGATGCCCAACCCGATAAGCGTCTAAAGAGGAACGAAGAAAGGGGTGGGCATTTTCACACTAGTCCTCGAAACATCCTTATGAAATCAAAGGCAACCCCTAGTTGAGGTAACCAAAACCCATTAAAACTCCAGCCAATTTTAAAAACAAGAACAAGTACTGAATATCATGAGGGCTTCGGGCACAAAACCCCTGAATGTCGGGGGAGCTTAAAAGAGCCCTCCCTGAACTAGCTTATCGGGGGGAACTCAATCACTTCCTGAAGTCAGGAAAGGGAGTCGACGAAAACCCACATGTGATAGAGACAAAGAAGAATGATGGTTCAGATCAAAATACAAAAGTCATAACAATAATCATATGGGGGATTGATGGAAAAGAATTAAGTGATGGGTATAGGAAAGCTCATATTCAGCAACTCGGTCAAATAATTACGGCCAATGACTTGAAACTAGCGATGGGACCAGCCATGGACTTCGGTTTGGAGGACATGTGTCCCATACAAGCCCTCTATAACGATGCACTAGTAATTCAACTCAAGATTACTATGCCTATGGTATGTCGAATACTGGTGGTTATAGGGAGTCCAGTAGATATCATTATACTTAAGTGTCTTAAGAAATTGCAATACAGTGAGAAGGACTTACAATCGAGGAGGCACCTATAGTGGGATTAGGAGGACAAGACACTTACCCCCTGAAACAAAGAGGCTACCCGTGAGAGTTGTAGACCAAAAAAATTCAAAGAACCATTGAGATAAACTTTCTCGTTGTGTATGTTCCGATGGCATACAATTGCATTCTCTAACACCTGACTCTTAATGCAATCAAGGTAGTGCTAGCTCCTTACCTTTTAGTTTTCAGTTTGAACTAGATGACGAAAAGGTAGGACAGCTCTATGGGGATTAAAAGATGGCCCGAGAATGTTACTATGTAAGCCCAAGAATGTCTTTAGGTAAGAAAGAAGAGCCCTATTTGGGAGAAACCCCTTAGTCAAACAAACTTGAAAAGAAGGAGGCTATTGAGGTAATGTTGGTGCTCTCAGTTTTCATCGAAGAGTACGAAAGACCCCGTAGAGCCCACCTCTGATACTATCATTGTCCCATTAGATGACAAATGTCTAGTGCTAACCATAAATATCAGCAAGGACCTTGATCCCTTGGTAAAGGATGACATTATATGTCTCTTAGGACTATATAAAAAAGTATTTGCATTCGACCCTTCAAAGATGTCGGGGATAGCCCCTGATGTTATGTAATATAGGTTGAATACTGATTCCAGTCACAAACCAATTTTTCAGAAGAGAAGGCACTTGTGGTAGAGAGAAGGGCCGCCACAGTGGCGGAAGTCAAGAAGCTTTTAGAAGCCGGATTTATAAGGGAATGTCAATACCCGGAATGGGTATCGAATGTTGTTTTAGTTAAAAAAAAAGCCTAACAGAACTTGGAGGATGTGCATTGATTTCACTGACTTAAACAAGGCGTGTCCTTAAATACAACTATCCGCTTTTCAAGATAGATAAGTTGGTAGATTTAACAGCGGGTCATGAACTCCTGAGCTTCATGGATGCTTTTTCCATTTATCAACAAATCCATCACTAGTACTGGATTATATTGTTACAATGTGATGCTGTCCGCCTTGAAGAATGTTAGGGCTACATACTAGTAGTTGGTCGACGAGGTCTTTACGACCCTCATTGGGAGGATGATGGAAGTGTTCGTGGAGTTAGAAGAAACCTTTAAGATACTCATGCATTACATCATGAAGCTAAACTCCAAAAAATGTACTTTTGGAGTCAAGTTAGGGAAGTTTTTTTTGAGGTACCTGATCAATTAGTGAGCGATAGAGGTACCCTGATAAAGTCTAAGCCATGCTCAGAATGAAATCCTTAATGACACAAAAATTAACTAGTTGTATCGTTCCACTTGGAGGATTTATGTCAAAGATGGTAGACAAGTTCCTTCCCTTCTTCTGGTATTAAAGAAGAAAGCATAGTTTACATGGGATGAGGAAGTGAAAGGAGCATTTCAGAGCCTCAAGGAGTGCTTGGATAGGCTCCCCCAGATGGTGAGCCCAGGCCATGATAAAACCTTTGCTATCATATCTAGCTGTGTTCGACCATGCAATGAGTGCGGTTCTACTACTCGAAATAAACCAACAACAGCTGCCGATCTACTATGAAAGCCATGTCTTGGCCAAAACAGAGTTCTGATTAAAAAATTTGTTTATGCTCCATTGATTGCAATTGAAACATTGCGACCCTTTTGAGTCCCATCATGTAACTTTACTGACCGACCAACCCCTAAGAAACACTCTTGAAAGGTATAGGAGCTAAGACAGGATGGTAAAGTGGGCCATTGAGTTGGCCCCCTGTGGAATCACCTACGAACTTAAGAGAGCAATCAAGGGTCAAGCTTTGGCTAACTTTATCGCCGAATGGTCAACCCCAGATGAGCCTCAGCGGAAAGTGATATTGCATCGATGCTATACATTGATGCTTTGGCTACCAATGAAGAAAGTGGAGTAGCGTTGAGTATGGTATTGCCCGAGGGGCACACAGGCGAGCATGTATTGAAGTTTATGTTCAAGGCATCTGACAACGAAGTTAAGTACGAGGCACTGTTGATAGGCATGGAACTTTCCTATGCACTTGGAGTAGAACATGTCAGGCCCTTCTCTGATACCCAACTGGTGATAAGTCAAGCAAAAGGATAATACGAGGCGATAGGGCAATGGTTGCATACTTATCAAAGGTCAAGGAGAAATCCTATACTTTCAAAAATGACATAATAGAATATGTGCCTCGGTCAAAGAATTAACAGGCGGACACTCTCTTAAAGCTACTTGGCTCTTTGCTAGATGGTCATCCAAAGAGCATCAAGTGGGAAATCTTGCATCAATAAACAATTGATTCCAAGGGATTAGCATGGATAAATAGAAGCGAGTCATAGATGGCTCCCTTAGTCAATTATCTCGTGATGGCACCTTGCCTTAAGATCCAAAAGAAGTAGATTGAATCAGAAAGAGGTCTTAATGGTTTTTATTGTATGAGGGCTTCCTTTAAAAGTAAGCTTTTTCACTACCCCTCTAAAGATGTACAACTTTAGATGATGGCAAGAAGATCTTAAAAGATATACACGAAGGGGAATGTGAAGCATGCATTAGGAGTCGAAGCCTAGCTACAAAAGCACTATGAATAAGATATTATTGGCCAACTCTCTAGGCAGATGCAGTAGAAATGGTGAAAAAATGTGACAAGTGTCAACCATTTTCCCCATACACCACCAACCCGCCACCCCTTTGATGACAGTGCATTCCCCATTACCTTTTGCAAAGTGGGGCATATACATCTTGTGCCCTTTCCCGAAGGCACTAGAGGAACGCAAGTTTCTCTTTGTGGCCGTGGATTTTCATCAAATGGGTAGAAGTGGAGGCAGTCACATCTATCACTGAAAAGGAGGTTTGGGAGTTCATATAGAAAAATCTTAACACTAGGTTTGGAGGGCCTAAAGCGATGATATTTGACAACAATCGATAATTTGATACTAAGAAAGTGGGGGATATTCTACGGACTTAGCATTCAAATGAAATTCATGGCTATTGCTAGGCCCCAAACTAATGGACAAGCTAAGTCCACCAACAAAGAAATCTCGAATGGGCTCAAGAAGAAGTTGGATGCTGTTAAAGCGCTATGGGTTGATGAACTTCTAGTAATGCTCTAGTCCAACAGGACGACTAAGAAGAGCGCTATGAGAGAAACTCCCTTCATGCTTGTACATGACACCGAAGTCATGCTCCCCGTAGAGGTATTCACGATGTCTTTCATGTCTCCAATTTGCGCTGACACGTTCCAGATGCAACTCATGTCATTCAGTACGAGTCTGTACAACTAAAAGAGAACTTGGCTTATATAGAAGAACCAGTGAAGATTCTGGACAGAATGAAACAAACTCTGTGGAATAAGATTATTCCCTTTGTTAAAGTGCTTGAAAAGCACAATCAAACCACAGACGCCACTTGGGAACCTGAACGGATGATGCGAGAGAAGTACCCGACTTTGTTTGAATCTAGTTCTCAAATTCTGGGGACGAAATTTCTTTTTAGGGCGGAGAATGTAAGGGCCATGCTGTTTTAGGTCCTGTACCGAAATCAATTGATGTAACTATTGCATTTACTTGGTAATAAATTACTATGTTGCTGAAACAGTTGTAAAATTTTTGTTTCATACGTGTTCTAAATATTGTAGCGTTAAAATGGTAAAATATTACAAATAACGTTATCGATTTATCAGACGTTTAAAAGGTTATAAAATTTACGTTAAATGAAGTCAATAACCCAAAGAAAGGTAGAACAGTCGATATTAAAATTTCATTAAAAGAAATCGTACATAAAATCATAAGGAATAAAACTGAGTGTGAGTTTATAATAACAAATTTAGGTGTAAATAAGCGATATAGTTAAAACAGGCCTTAACTATAAACCCAACACTTGTTATTTTAATTTTAGCTTCCACCATGCGGTTTTCAACACTCCTTAACCAAATAAGTGGCACTTAGCAAGCTAAATTAGCCACTTATCAAACCGTTTTTGACACCTAAATCCACAATTAAGTTGACACTTATTTTAGCCCTTGATTAAACACTTGTCTTAGGTGATTAGGTGACACCTAATCACCCCATTACCTTCCCTTAATTTTCATGCAATGAAACCAGAATAAATCATCCAAATCCTTCCTCATGTTCACATGACAAACTAGAAGAAAACAAGGAGGAAGCCACCAAAACACAAGCAGTCATTTTCAGCTATACTGGCAGCTATATACCCATGTAAATCCATGCAATAGCTATTGTTTTCTTCATCATTTGCATGGAAACTTAGTAAGAATCCAAACCTCACTTCGCAACACTTCATTTGCCAGAAAAACCAGAAGAAAACTCACTCAAAGCTCAGCTAAACCTAGCTTAGTTCACACGGCTAGCAATGCGCTTAGGAGAACAGTTTTTCAAGGCCAACGATAAGCCAATTTTCACACCTTTTTTCATCCTATTTTTCATCCATTTTTTCCCCTCATTAACTTCCATATCTATGCTTGAAAGAGGGGTAAATAGCTCATCATAAACAAGTAATTAAAGAACTCAAACAGCCCTATCTTCCAACCGGGTTCAGCAGCAAACCCATCTGGGTTAGGAGTGAATTTAGGCTTCATACCTCATTACCCAAAAGTTTCAAAGGCACCATATTGTAGCAAAATACAAGTCCTTTAAGTGGTAAAAAACCCAAAATAGAAGACCACTGGAGGTGACCCAAATGTAGCTTTGAACTTAGCCTACTGTGTGCCTAAGCTCAGCTAGCACCGGTTAGAGCTGGGTGATTATTCTCTTCCAATTTACTACTAATTTCTAAACATTTTCTTGATAAGTTAGTGGATTTTAATAGGTATTTAGAGGTGATATTATGAATAGAAAGCATTGTGAGAATTTGAAGTTTAAAAGGGGGAAAGAATAAGCTAAAAAGAGATGTATGTTATATTGCATGTGTGCTAAATTTAGTGTACCTTTGTGATGTTTAAAGATGAGCTTGTTCTTGGTTTTGGATTGAGTTGTTTATGGCCAATTACCCGGGTTTGTTGGGTGAAATTTTCACAGTTAGTTTAGGAGAGTTAAGTTTAAGGGAGTGGAATTTAAAAGCGTGAAATTGAATTGATGTTAAACCGTAGTGTTAATTTGTAACGAACTTGTTGTCACCCCATTGTTTTAATGTGTTTATATTGCTGTTTGGTTAAGATTGATATTGTTGTTTAAGTGAGATTTATATCCTGATTGGTGAAGTTAAATGGGAGATAAAAGGCCTACATATGTTAAAGAATTGACAGTTGAAGAATGGAACACAAATTAACCTTTTGTTAGTACCAGATGTAATGTGCGTGTAACCAATTCTTGATTATGTGACTAGACTATGTGTACATAATTTCTGAATTTCACTTATGACATTCACCCCACACATGTATGAGCATTTAAGAATGTTTTGAAACGAGTCATGATGAATGAGTTTGATAAATCAAGTAAAGTGGCTTTGAAAAAGAGATGATTTAACAAATTTAAAGAGTGATTTTAAATATGTGACGGAAGAAGGCTAGGATGATTACAGTTAAAAAAAAAGAATGAAGTGTGGACGTATTACGAGAGGTTAACTTGTGTGAGACAAGTCTCGGGTTTAGGGAGCTAGTCCTAGAAGTGGGTAACTTAGAAGACTCTGACGAGAGTGTGATTGTCCACTTGTGGTTGTAGCTATCAAAAAACTATATAATTCCGATGCCAAGGGGGAGTAAAAATACTGCAACTGAGTTTGAACACATCTCTTTGTTACAAAGTTTGCACATGCATAATTACTTAAACACTTAAGTCTGATTAAAAAATCTAGCATTGCATACTAGCTAAGCTAGGTGAGCTAGTTGCCTAAGTGAGTGATAGAAGTAGAAAATGGAGTTGCAGAGTTATAAGGTTACAAAAAATGCATTACTGCAATAATGGATCATGCTTGGGCTGACTCATGATCTCTTGTCATGAGACTTAGGTTGAGAAGAGTTGACTCTGCACAAATTTAGGATTAGGGGACCTAATGAGATTAAGTGATAGATATTACATACAGCTATACACTTACGTGATTAACTGCAAATACCTGGTATCTACTACCTATCTTATAATGTATTAATGTTTTGGTTTACCGGGGGGGGGGGAGATAATTACTCACTAAGCATGTGGTAGCTTGTACCCTATTTTCTCACTTCCTTCCAGGTCCCGAATAGGCAGGTACAACTCATTGGAGACGACGTTATTTTTAGAGCCTTTCACCATATTTGGAGACTCTTAACTACTTTCTGTTACTTATATTTATTTGATTATGCCGGCTGAGGCATGCTATATATATGTATTAAGTATATAATTAATTAAGTGTGGTGTGATCATGCAATGAATGTAGTTGGCTCAAAGTAGTATATATGCATGTTTATATTATTATGACTAGTTGAACAGGTTAGGACAATTAACAATAAGACAGTCTAGAGACCTTACCTCACCTTCACAGGTTCTAGAAGAAGCCTTTTGCCCAAATTTGACTAAGTCTAAGACCCTATTTATTCATAATCCAGACCTACCTTGAATCTTAGCCTTGGGGACTATCTTAATAAGTCTTGGCGGGCGTTTCACTCTAGTTAGGATACTAGGGTGTGACAGAGTGAAAGGAGAAAGAGAAGTAGGCTAAACTAAGCTAATAAACGTAAAAGAAGAGGCTTGAAAATGTCATTTTACCAAATGAGGGACCAAGAAGTCGAGATGAGCCCTAACGTACCCAATTTATACTGGCAATTATAGATGGTCGGTTGCACAAAAAAAGACCATCTAAGGCCTCTCTCAAGGGTCATGGACTAGTCTAATTAGCCTAACCACCTATTTTCATGGGGTTCGGCCAACTAGACCACATGGTTAGCAATCCTCAGACTTAGTTAGAGTCAAACCATTTTGCATGTATGAACCTTGACTACTCTAGCCCCACACTAGATAGTTGACCTCACCTCTTAGCATAAGCCAACTACCAAAAATATAGATGAAAGCTCCTTCGAGCATTTCATCAAATATGTGGCAGGCGTGAGAGAACACTTTAATTTGGAGGATAAACTAGGTTTGGGTAGGCCTAATATAAGAATAATTATCCATCAAAAGGATAATTACAATCCAAGCCAAGCATACTTACAACTAATCAGCAAGAAATCATAAAAGCTCAAATTAGACCCCAAGCTAGCAACAAGAGGAAGAATGCATGAAGTAGATGAAGAAATCTAAACGAGCTTGAATGAAAGCAAGTAATAAGCATGAAATTAATATAAAAACTAAACACTCAGACTAAACATATACTGAATGAACAAGATTAAACAGCAGAAATAAGAACAAACAAGCACTAAATAGAGAGAAGGGAAAGAGAAACTTACGCTTGATTAATTGATGAACATGATTCTACAAGCTTGAATTCGAATACAATCCAAAATAATCCTAATCTAACTATCTTATTCCTCCCTAATGGAGTTTTAGAGAGCTAAACCTAAACTAACCTGCATCGAGAATTGGCTACCATCCTTCTATGAAGTCCCAAAAAAGAAGCATTAAATAGGAAACAAAACGGGGCCGCAAAAACACACGAATAAGGGGTCGTCAACAACTAGCTGTCACCTTGGCCAATGATAGGCCATCATCAGCCTTGGGCTAGGTTGCCCTGCACTAGGCGATGGCCGTCGGTCATGCCCGCTACCCCCGTTGTGTGATGCCTATTTCTCCTTTGACCCACTTTTGCTCCTTTTTGCAATACTTGCTTGATCGGATTTATTACTTACAAAAGAAAATAAAATAGTTAAAAATACAAAAGATTATAATATTAAATGAGCTAAAACTAAGTAAATAAGGGTATAAAATGATGTCATAAATTAGCTTGACAACCTCTAGAAAGAAATAGCTAATGCTGGAATGACCTGTTTCTACCACTGGAAAGTTAAGGAGAGACCTCTAAAAGTAAGAGACTTGTGTTAAGAAATATGGAAGCTATGGGGAAAGGTGCCATCCAAGGCAAGCTTACCCTTTATTAGGAAGGACCATACATTATCTCCAAGGAAGTATGAAGGGGAATGTTTCATCTTCAAATGCTCCAAGGAATTGAGATACCTAGGACATGGGACTCCGATAATGTACGGAGGTATTATGTCTGATCAAGAGTAGGTAATGATAGATAGAATAGTTTGTAAGTAGAAGAAATGCCTGTTATTATCCTATTAATTTGGCTATATGTTTAGTTGGCCATCGAATTTGTTTCACACAGCACTCAATGAATATATAGTTTTACCCTTTGTTCTTGAGTTTCTTTTGTCGTTGTATTGTGGGGCCTTGGCGAATATAGATAGTTAATGCAAGGCGAAGGATAGTTAAGCATTACAAGTCAATGATAATGATGATAGATATACTGATATGAGAATTAATATAACCTGTTGGTAACTGGAGCAATCCCATGAGTGCCCTGATAAGCAGTGGAAATGATAGGAGTATCGATGTGATGCCCGAACTTTCCCTACCCCTAGATAAGGGGCTTAGGTAGGTGCGATAGCCTAGTTATGAGAGGCACTGATACGAGAATCAGTATAACTGGTTGGTGACTAGAACAATCTCATGAACTCCCTGATGAGCAGTGGGAATTATAAGGGCATTAGTGTGCTAACCTTACTCACCTTTAGCCCTGGATAAGGGGCTTAGCTAGGTGCGATAGCCTAGTCACGAGAGGCACTGATACAAGAATCAGTGTAACCAATTGGTGACTGGAACATTCCCATGAACACCCTAATGAGCAGTGGGAATGACAAGGGCATCAGTTTAATGATTGAACTTACCTACCCTTAGGCAAGGGACCTAAACTTGAGGCTATGGTTTAGTTGAGTGTTGTTGGTTTTACTTAGCCATGAATAAAGATGATAAGGAAACAACATATATAAGAAATTAGAAGTTACGAATGTGAGATACAAGGATAAGGTCCACATAATAACTAGTATATACACCCCAACATTGTAATGAAAGATGTTCTTACAATCTAGGAATAAAGGCCAATAGTGAAAAAAATGTTCGTAACATAAGTATAAAGTAGGGGGTGACCAAGGCTACTCTCCCTCTTCGGTGTCTTCAACAACACCATTAGTGGTTCCCTCACTGTCTTGATCTCCTTCGGTGTCTTCCCCTGGTGGGTCCTTAGGTGCATATAGGGAAGAAGAGGGTTAGATGACGAAGGGTGGCAACCGACCCCCGACGAGCCACTTCCTTCTACTGAGCATGGGTGTTTGCATCCCTCCATTCGAGCACATTGACCCATCATAGAAGAACCTCCCAGTTAGCCGTGAACATCCCTTTGTTAGCATCGAACTGATAAGCGGCTCTGGTTGTGAGGGTCATCATAGCCTCACAACCTCTCTCAAAGGTGGCATCTACCACTTCAAGCTTTGTTGGCCTCAAACTTGTACTCTACATCGTTTAACTTCTCCTTCAACTCATGGATTCTACGATCCTCGGCTTTGGCCCGCTTCTTAAAGGAGGCTAACTCCTTCTTATCATGCCTTGTCTGCTCTCAGAGAGAGAGTTTATATCGGCCTTAGTAATGCATTAGGAGGGCATAGATGAAAGGGCAAATAAAGCAGGCGACACCTTAAAATACAAAAAGTGAGGGCTCAAAAAAGAGTGGATAACGTATCAAAGGGATGACAATGAGAGAAGAGAATGAATACCTCCATGTAATAAACCTGACCCTCATCAAGACTATGGGGATTCCTTTAGAACCGGAGGATAACGCAAGCCCTCATTGCTAAGCTAGCTCTTAAACCATGGTCGCCTTACCCTCATAATCTACTGAGAAAAAAGTGCTCCTCCCTTCTGAAAGAGGATGGCTTGTAGACCCCAGAGTAGGAAAGCTCGCAGTAAAAACCTCCTTTCTTGGTTGGAGGGACGCTTGTCAGTCCGCTGCTTGAAACCTTGTGGCTTGGCAAGAGGGTTTAAAGGGAGGTTGCCCCAGAGGTGCAAACAGGACGTATGGGAGTTTGTGTGTGCTCCAACAGTTGGCTCTTTGTCTACAATGCAAAGGTGATAACCATGTAACGAGGGGGGACACTTCATGGGAGGGGTATGCTTGGAGAATGTTGACTTACGTGTGTGAGAAGAAGAACATGCCAAAGGAAGCTCTTAAACTAGCTGAATGATGTACTCCTTGACTTACTTCTCTTGTAGAACACAGTCAAGTTGCCTCTTCTCCTCCTTTATGAGCTTATCCTTCACGGTGAGTAGAATGTCTATCGCTTCCTCTGCAAACCATAAAGAGAAAAATGAGTAAGATAAGTTTAAAAAATATGAACCAAGGGAGTAAACGATAATTAAATTACCAAGGGGAATAGCCAAACACAACTCGACAGCGTAAAGGAAATAGTCGTAATCAAACAGCACCCGTTAGGGAAGCTTATTGCTTGGGACCCTTATGAACTTCTTAGAGCGACGATGGATGGATTCAACAACTTGAAAAAATTCGATCATGTCCATCTCCTTCTCACTGGAGGTACTGCGTGGCTTATCCCAAGTTTTGATGGGACCTTGCATATTTCACATCAGGATAGTCCAATCTCCTATCACCTTCTTGACGTACACAAACCTATACTTTGACTTGTGGATGGAAGATGGCTTATCTAACGCCAAAAGGAAGCCCGGGCGACCTATGATCTAATACCAACCCTTACCCCCATAAGTCTTCGTGTTCTATTAAATGATGTGGACATAAGTAAAGGTCAAGGTGGTGCACTCAAGGCATTTGAGTATGTAAATGGCTGCCAATGAGGGAATGGAAGCCGATGCATTCAGAATAAGTTGAGTAGCCATACTATCATAAAGTTTGGAGGACCTCCTGTACAACCTTCAGGAGTGGGAATCAAAGACCACGCGCTAAGGCTTCTAGGTACACTGTGATACAACTCAGTGGAGGGTTGTCCACAATGTTGGTGGGAGAAGGGATGAATACAGGATTGTTTCGCTTAAAAGAAAACCTCGCCTCAAAATCGACTATCTTTCTGAGTTCATCATAAAAAGAAGGATTGATACAATAGGTGTCGGGCACATCCTCAGGATCGGATCAGGTAGGATCAGCAGAGAGGGTGGGATCTTGATCTGGCTTACCCACTATGTTGTTCGACGGCATACCTATGCTCGTACTGGTATGGCTGCAGGTGGACTGGGGGATTCTTATTTGGTCATATGGGATTAGTTGGGTTGGAGCCAAGCGCGACTCGGAGGAAAGGTTATTAAATCTATGCTCTCCATTATCTAAGGAAGGCCTAAAGAGCGATTCAAATGAACATGAAAACAATGACATAACTATCGTACAAGAACGCTAAAGATAGAGTGAGAATAGGAGGGGTACCTTAATGACCGTCAAGATCCGTGGATCCGCCCTCACACTCTTACGGTCCTTGGCACTCTCTTCTCTCTATAGAGAATATATAAAAATAATATGGTGAAGAAGTGTGAATGAAATAAAAATGAGCCCACACTTATAGGCATATATAGGATTAAAGACGATTTTAGGAAGCGCGCCCATAAAATGAATTTGGTTAAATAGATTAATCTTTTGACTGAGACTTAAAGGGGCCAATAGTTTTAGTTGGGAAGAATAGCATGGCCTACTTTTGTTGGGCTTATTATAAGGGTCGCGCTAGAAGAAGAGGAAGGGGAACTCTCCTCTTTTTTACTCGGTTAGCCCGAGTTGAAGGAGAGGGGAGCCTTTTCACCTCCTACTTGGTTTATTCAAGTAGAAAGAGGGGGAGAATCACCTCCTCCTACTTGGTTAATCCAAGTAGAAGAAGTAGGACGAATGCCCTTCTCCTACTTGGTATATCCGAGTGGAAGGAGCAAGAGGTGTCCCCTCCTCCTACTCTTTTACTCAGCACAACCCAGTAGGATAAGAAGGAAGCAACGCCTCCTCCTACTTGGTGCGTAGTTTCTTCCAACTCGAATGATGAAGGCAATGACGAGATGACATGTTGCGATTAGTCGTTAGATTTTTTTTCTTATAACAATGAAGATGTTGTAAAAAAAAGAGGCGGGCAAGAGCAAGATCGAGAATCTTCTGCCGTTGAATGACTAATTCATTGATTCGAAAGAAAAATGAGTAAATAAGTCCAAATAAAAATGCTACAAATAGCAACATTGCATCAAGACAAGCTTAAGGCCTTTATGAAATGCCAGTGCAATGTTTAGGTCCTAAAATGTTGTTGTTGACTTGTCAGCATAAGGACAAGGGGCTTTCTTTTCTTTTAGAGGAAAGCTGTGGCACTGAGATGGTAATGTATTCTATTCCTCCAGCATAGCCTCTTTCACTTTCTTTTTGGGGAGCAGCTACCTATGTTCCAAGGCTATGCTTGGCTCTTCATTCACAAAACTGCCCTCCTCATTTGGTGGATTTGCTCTGCTCTCTTCCTTTGGCAATGGCCTCTTTGGATCCCTGAGAGGAACAACTCGAGGGTAACGAGGGGGAAAGGGCAAAAATTTGAAGCTTTCAACCCTCTCATCACTAGGGGACTAGGGGTAGCACCAATGCTAGACTCTTTGTTATGGCATGCAATTAGGATTTCACTATTGGCATCAAACTAGAGTTCAAAGCTTTCCCATCCAAATTCCTCCAAAAACCTGCTGAAATCTTGAGCTATGAGGGAGGAAATCCTGTTGAACCTGATAGCCTCTTAGAGAACGGAAGCGTAAAATATGAATAGAGAATCTCCAAAACACCAACGTCATAATCATAGCATTGAACTCTTGTTTTCACAAATTGAGGGCAAAGTGATAGCTAGTTGGAGACGAGGGTTCAAGGGAGGTAATCAAGGCTCTTTGAGCACCCTTTCAAAGTCAAAACACGGTAAAGTGAACTTAGTAGATTCTTCAGTCCCAAGGTAGAGAAAACTTGAGAA
>Ga0058701_10001949_pt1 | contig 15224 bp, 8 predicted proteins | sample AgamicOrMae_FD_97039 | JGI IMG/M metagenome (GOLD analysis project Ga0058701, IMG submission 97039) | Agave microbial communities from Guanajuato, Mexico - Or.Ma.e | ecosystem: Host-associated > Plants > Phyllosphere > Phylloplane/Leaf | place: Guanajuato, Mexico | collected 2012-06-04
ACGTATCAGCAGCTTCGTTGCAAACTGCTTAAAGTGGTTTGTAAAGAGGCCGCTGATTGGCTACAGCTGACGGTAGCTACACGCCCGGATTGGTTGCTTGCGGTCACATGACTACAGTCGCAGTCCGAAAAAAATTAACCTTCAGGCATCTTGGTGGTCTATTGAAACATACTATTCATTGTTTTTTTGAATTGTTTTAATTTTAAAAAAATCCGCGGCTTCTGAATAAAAAATCACAAGGTGAGCAGACAAACCAACGGTCAAGCGTCAAAGTACGAATCGGCCACTTTTTGCTTTAGAACCTCATTCGGGATCTTTACAGAGCTCTCTATCAAAGTTCATCTTAATATCATGCTATAAAAGTGATCCTGTATATTCTGCGCAACATTCCCCCTGGGCATCCATCGTTGATCTGTCCATATGAAATGAAAATATCGACAGGAAACGAATGTTATTGCATGGATTGATTTACATACAAGTCCCTAGAGAGCTGTTCCTCTGATTTAAAGACGTACAAGGTTCCATTTTTGAAGATGATTATGAGGTGGAATCCCTTCGTGTTAGCAGCTTAACTGGAAAAGAACGCTGCTATAAGGCGTGTGAATAAAAGGCAAGTTGAATATTCACAGCTCCCCCAGGGAGCGGGGAGCGGGCTTGAAAAACGGGGTGGATCCATGTGGTAGCCCACTCCCAGAGGCCCACTAAATGATCAATATCTCACTTGTCTGTTGGTGGACGCCACGATGTTAGGTCTATGGAAGCGTTGGCGCATTTCTTTGTTTCATTAGCCGCCACTTGGCACGACGTCTCCAGGGACTAAGTGTAACTAGTTCCCACCCAGTTCGTCACAGCAGGGAAACAAGTGAAGTTTGCCAATCTAGTTGGCTGGTTCCCACGATTCAGGATCGGGAATTCCAAAAGGAATGTCTCTGTGGCAATGTGGCATGTTGAAGTAAACGATGCAGCTCGGTTGCTGCTGGAACACAGCGCCTCCTAACCTTGTGTATCGGTGTTGCATTTGCGTCTTAATAAGTTTGTCTCCCTGTGACTTTGCGAGGCGTCGCAAGAAGTACGACAAACGAACCTTTCTACAACGGTATTATTATACTGACGTGGCTCGCGTCATAGTCTCAGGTAGTCGGTTCATCTCGAAAACTTTTCAATTAATCCAAAAACTCAAATTTTCATACTTCCGAACTCAAGTTATTCAATCACCCTCGGCTGGTTAACGTGCCTTGCGCATGGTCCCGCTGACGCCTAAAAGTATAGCTAAACAGGCTAGACAGAAGATTTGGTTAGGTAGACCTAAGTCAGGTTTAGTGCATTGTACACCGCTACAGTGTTACAACACTTTGCTCAGCGGCTAAATGCAGATAGGAGGAGGAAGGAAATTCCATTTTCCTAATTTGCAACAATGTTATCGATTCATTTATTTCTTGTTTGAGCACCATTACACTGCCTAAAGCAGGCCTACCGTTTTCAACGGCTCGCGGCTCTTGCTCGTATCCCAAACGTGGACCAGAGGATGCTGTGAAGCTGCTTGCCATCTGGCCGGGAAGATGCGCGTCACACTTGGCTTCTTCTCCAAACACGCGACGGTCTCCCCAATGCTGTCCCCAGCCATCCCGTCCCACCCCCCGCAACCACCGCACCTTCACATCGACAGGAGAGATATATTCATCATTTCACTTGTCACCCCGACCAGGCCACCCTAAGAATGTTTTGCCTCCGATTCTAATGAATATTAAATCATGTTCGGCTCATGAAACATGCCGCTTTTCCCATTTTAATCCCTCCTCTCATAAGTCCATCCCTCCCTCCCCTCGGTACACCGGCTGTCAGCGGGTGGACTCTTTCCCGGAACTTTTAGATTCAATTACCAGCCGATCAGTGATTTACCTTTTAAGTGATATCAATAGTGCCTTTTCATTACGAAATCGAATAAACCATTGAGATGATAAAGCGACATTTAATATTCAGAGGGTCTTCATTCGGATAGAAAGCTATTTGGTACCAACGCAAAATACCTCCATTTTATAAATTTAATTATTTATACTTGTTTCTCTGTCTATTTTAATTTGTTCGTTTGTTAAAAAACTGATTTGTCGATGATGTGGGGGAACTCAGCGTGAGACAAAGGCGTCCGAGGTTCCAGCGTGTCGTTAATTGAAACGTTCACGAGGAGTCAGCCAAGATTCACTCCATAACATAATTACAAGAGTACTATCAAAAATTCCTCTTACCACGAAAACTGACCTTATTGTCTTCATAGACATCACAAAAGGTGTGAGGTAAAAGTTGCAATGCACTTACTGATACAATTAGCTGTGGTGCATCGTCGCTCAGCTTCGTGTGTCCTTATTGCTCGCCTTATTGTAACTTCATATTTTACCTCCACTGTTCCACCCTAGTTTGCACTCGTTACATCACTAGAATTAACTAAGAGCCTGTAACCATCTGAATATATGTATCTAAGGTTAGGTTCGACTTACCCAAGGTTACACTGTAAAAGGAGAATCTTAAATTCAGATGCAACGGAAGTCAAACCAGCAATCTGAAAAAAAAATCGGTCCAATTATTTACTTGATTTCAGACGTTCGGTTCATATCTTTAAACTTTTCATTTTAAGAACGATATGACTGGGATTCAGGGAACATTTTGACTGAAAGTTTTCCAGAACAGTGATTTGAATTTTGTTGCATCTGGAATTGAAATTCTCTTCCTACCGGGTAGTCTAAGAACATTACGCCTGACTTCGCTGTCCCTCCGTCCGGCTGTCCCCAAAATGATACTGCTTACTTCTCGGCGTCAGATTATGCCAATGAAGTAAGGTGCATGTCGCTTCGACGTAATGTAAGTTACGGTAATTTTAGATTAGTTTAAGTTACGTTTTGAACCTCGCTTCGCTCGAGGAAAAAAAATGTACAAGAAGAGGTTGGAATTACAACCGCTATTGAATTTACTGTATAGTATTATCTTTTGGGCAACCTCTCGGTGATTAAACATAATAAACGCGTCTCACCTTATATCCAGTATTCCATAGTTCACTCCTTACTAACTCTGGGCACCAAAACAAGAGCAGTTGTTCTGCAGAAGATGTAGGATGACCCCATCAACTCACGCGATCCCATTACTATTCACTGAACACAATATTTACAGACGCTTAATACGGCCACTGCACACCACGCCGGGCCATGACGCGACAACTCTATTTATACAAAGCTGTGTGCCTGTCCCAGTGCCTCCTACCCCCCTCGCCACGCCAACCTGCTAAACCATGACAAGTGTAACTCCGTAAAAGTACTCGCCTTTCAACGCTTTTTTATAAGCTTGTTTTGTTTGGGGATGTGGATGTGGTGGAGGGGCAGCCTATTGGTGGGGTGGAACCTTTGAGTCATTATAGAGGGCTGCCAGATATCCAAGGGATCGGTTTAATGGAGCGAGCTAGTATAGCTGGCGGACTGCTGGCTTTTGTCACCTTGGCCAACATGTCTGACAGATAACTACATCTGTCGGGGTGCACGAACCACTACTCTAGTACGGGAGGCTTAAAATATTGCACGGTGTCGCGAGTTTGTCATAAGCTTTTGTGCGATGTGTTGAATGGGGGTATGGTCTTACATGTGTTTTAGATGGTCTTCGAGGGATTTGTTTTTCATGGACTGGCGTCATATGGTCCTCAAAAGGGGATTGTCACTTAAATGAAACGCGCTCTTTCCGATGAAAATACTGTATCGATCAAAAGTATGGGAAGGGTAGTCGTTAACTTTCTTAACATGTGGACTGGCTTAGGGATAGTTTGCTGTATGGAACTATATTATGATTTACATGTAGAAGTACTACGCCAAAATTGATGTATGAAACAAGGGGCTAGGTTGGGATAACGATAACTGATGCGAGACAAGGTGACGCAAATGCGAAGGTTTTCAAAACGCACCGTAACCAACAACTTTCTTAAATTATTCTGGGCCCAAAAAAGCAGTAGGGCAATAGAAAAGTATGAAAAGGGTAGTAGAAAAATATTCGGAAAAAAGGTTTGATGTTTTAATACCCTTCGGGGAAACAGTCAGTTGCCTGACAACAGACAATACCGTGTTGAATACGCAATACTGTAACACATTGTGCTTATCAAGGGCAGCTACAACAATCCAAAATCAAATGTTTTTATTGACAATAATGTTAAACTATTCATTTACGCACTAAAACCCAGAGCAGGCGGAGGCATTTGGTGACTGCCTAACCCAATGATAATAATAATAGAAACCTCTGACTTAACCTTGCTTATTTACCTAGACCTTGTATTCTTCTTCTTGAAGTTTCTAACACCCTGTGTCAAGACAAACTAATTGGTGGCTCTTACTTGAGATCTGGCACTAGGAAGTGCCCCGGCAGACGCAGCGACGGTGCCTCAGTAACCGCAACCCTGGCTTAATAGTAGCTTGTAATTGGCGCTGTTTGCAACTAAAATATATTTGATATTTCGTATGAAACATTTTATACAAGGTTGCCTACATTCTCCTGCATTTGACATTGCAGATACATTTTCATTTTTACTATGAAAGCAGTACGAAACCGATATTTAAAGTGACACTGTACTGTTACTTAAGAATAATCGGTTTAACTTATTTTTGAACCTAACGATTAATAATTTATGTGTCAAAATACATGTTTTATTTACTTAGGACTCTTGCGTAAAGTGCCTTTATCTTCGACGCCACTAAAAACGGTAAACGCCATTTGGCCGCTCTCAAAAAAATGTAAAAATTTTTTTTAAAAAAAATATGGGGCTTTAAGCGGGAAAAAATCTTTAAAAAAATCAGATCACGCCATCGCGAATAACGCATTCTACCACTTTTTGATGTGGTCAATTGGATAAAGATTTCTTAGCAAAACCATCGATACCCCTGTGCAAGGAACAGTCAGCCCCTAGCGACTCATCAAGATTCGATCATCAGCGTGCCTCAAGAAAGCTACCTATCCTGACGCAAAATTATTAGTAGCTATGATAAAGATATTGTTTAAACAAAATTTCACTGGTCGTAAAATAAAAGCCTATGTAGCCTGGGCACTAGCGGTTAGAATTGAGTACGTTGTCTCATATCCGCGAAAGTCGTAATGCCGCATCTACATTAAATGACATTCGCAACACTTCATAATACCGCGGTATTATGAAGTTTATCACAAAGGAATCTGCCCGGAACGCGCGTGTTCCGGGCAGATTCCTCTGTGATAAAGCCAATGGCATGCCAATAAATCAGTAGCAAGTGATTCCCCAATGATTGCAGAGGCGTGGCTCGCCTGCAGCCGCCAGCACCAGCCACTCCGGTGGCGGCTTATACAAGTGTCGTTAAGCCATTTTTACGAGTGACAGTCCAGGCGAGGTCCACGACTTGTCTGCCGGACTCTTAGAGCACTTAGACCAGCTAGATTAGGGGCCCCTACAAATAATTACACTTACTGCAGATTATTTCGGCCATTTGGCCGTGTGTGGCAGGGGTGAGGGTGGAAGGGGGGGGGGGTAGCTGACGGATCTGGACGAATAACTGCGCTAACGGAGACGATATGACTACTTAAGTGGATTAGGTGGCTCCAGAGGACTGCGGTCGCCCGAGGTGACTGCATTCGACAGCGCTAATCGTTCGCTAATACTGGGTAAACAGAGGTTTATTGTATACTTAAAAAAATGAAAAATTACGTTTAAAAACTTGAGAGAGAAAGAAGGCTACAAAATAATAAAAAAATAGAAATAAAAGAGAAAATTGAACAAAATCAAGTCAATAAACGTATGTATAGATATGACAGTGAAAGGTAAATATTAAAAAGTCAAACCCACGAACGACAAGAAAGGATATGGAATGAAGCGGCATCGAGGAACAGAAAAGGAAAGTTCAGGCTCGGGAATTGCGATCTTACTCTTAATACCCATAATGAATTGGAAATATGGCTGTATTTAGACTTTTTTCTTCAGGTGAAACGCAAACTTAAACGGATACCCATAGAGTTGCGATATTTTCATGATCCTGATTCTCCCTGACCTCTCCACGTTCTCTGAGCCAATTTTTCGATTTCTCTTAAACCAAAGCTCGGAATTCCCATTTGAAGAGAACAATTTATATACTAATTTTACAAAATGCGCGAAAATCTTTTGAACATTTTACCTCGCTCCAACATAAGCTATTTATCTTGAAATTCATTTTTTTTCAAGTTACAGGGCAAATCTTTCGGACGTTTCCAGGTTCTCCCTGACCACATAAAAACTTCCTGACTTTTCGACATTCTCCAGATTTTTGACAACCCTTGAACCATTAGTACGGAACAAGACTCCTCGTCGTCCGGCTCATAATCAATTAAATTTGTATTGCAACCGGAAGAGAAGCGGAATAAAATGACACGTCGTCTAGTGTGAACTTAAACAATATTTTAAAAAAACAAATAACAAAACAAAAAAGCCTCATGTCGAGAAAAAATTCAAGAGGAAGACAATTATAACAATGAAAGCAGAAAACAGAAAAATAAATATGTTTTGGAATGCCATAAAGAAAAGGGCTAAAACAAGGATTAGGATAATAAAAAGAGGGAAAATGCAAGCAGGTATGCTATGAAAACAAAGTTGAATTTTACTCACCTCGACGCCATTTCTTGGGGTCCAGACAACAAGGCCTTTCAGGTGCAATAGCCCACCGCAGAGGGATTAAACAACTGTGAAAAGAAAGAGATAATCAAATATTAGTCAGAGCCAAGGTCATTCAGGCTATTACTTGTTAGCCCCCCCCCCTGGCAAGCAGCAGCGTTTGACACTCATAACATGGGGTTGGCCGCGGGTCGGTTGGAGATGAGGGGAAGGGAGGTAGACTGCACCATCTGTCACTCCGGCGCGCCACCCCGCACCGCAGTTCGCGCGTACACTGGCCAGCCCACAAGAGGGCGCAACACTTAAGGCGAACAGAAAAGTGTTGCTTTTCATTACACGATGCGCACTTTTACTTTTCAAACAAATATTGCTTTTAGGTTTACGCCTTCTCTGGAGTGATTCATTAAACGAAGGTCAAATGCGTGTGCTTCGCGGAAAGAAAAGTTCACCTCGTGCGGTGCGTTTGAAGGGAGTCATTGTATTCAGACAGAAGACCGTAAAGACGAAAAAGTCAATGTTTTTGTAGAGACATTATCGTGTCGTGATGTGAGAGGAGGTAAAATTGCCTTAAATAGGTCAGGTAGATAGGAGGGACTTTATTCAATCAAGGCATGGAAAGATGCAAAAAAAAACCTTGGTTTACCCTTTCGCAATTCACACACACACCAAAAAAAAAGAAAAAAACCAATAAGTTAGTCATCGTAAGTCATTATTACAATTTTTACACCACAATTCATCTTGGATTACAGTAACTAACAAAATATCATGGAGATAAGATAATGGTAACCGCGATCATAGACCATTCTTATTACAACAAATAGGGTTTGTTCTCTGTGAACAAAGCGTGATTATCGCGGCTACAACATTTGTCACTGACAAAGTCATTTTTTTCGTTCTAGGAGCTCAAAATATTTGAACAAAGAGCTAGGCGCCCAAACTTCATAGCAACTTAATGTGACGGGCATTTTGCATCACTGTGAATTTTCTCTCTAACTTTTGAAGATTGCGCAACTTGAAACTATCGTGCTAGTATGCCATCTTCCAATCTTTCATTTAATCATCAGAATGAACGACTAAAGCAAGTAGGGTTAATTTTATTATTGGTAAGGTAATATTAGGTGCTATGTGACTCGCTCCATTATTGCTCTGCTGCGCTATATTTTCAAGCCCGAGACCTCTTATCGGAGATAGTAATAACGCTACTGTTGTTTAGAAAACATGTCCCTCGTTTAGATCGACGCGAAATGTTGAACACAATACAACCCGGAAAATTTCATTGTTCTGCTCTGAGATTAATATTGTCTTCCAGAGTAAATTTCACTATCCAGGCCATTGAGAACCCTAGAAAAAAAGAGAGAGATACTCCGAGTAACAAGCTGTTATGATTCACGAATATTCCTTGCCAAATCTACTTACTGGTTGTTGTTCCACCAGCATCACCCCTTGGAGTACATCCTCGGGAACCGTTACTTACTGAACCATGACTCCCTCCAACTGCAACTGGTTGACGTCTCAACTCAACCGAGTTGCCCCATTAATTGTGCGCTCGCATTCCATTTTCTTTCATGGGACTTAGCGCAGATCACAAGAGCTGTCATGGTTGCCATCCCAGGTCAAATTGGTCATGTTATTTCTTCCAAGGTAATACTCAATGTGATTGCGACTGCGCACACTTGCAAGCGGGATATCTAAGCAGTTAAAACAATCTGTGCGAAATCAAAATATAGTATTTTTTTCCAGATCTATAACAACTGTATCTCCATAAAGGTAGTTAGGCAAGACTTCTCAACAATATTGTTCTTCACGACAGAAAGAAGGGGAAAAAACAACTAAAAATCAAGATGCAGAAATTTCACGCATTTTATGTGCCAATGGGCTACTTTCCAGACAAAGCAATATTTCTTTAACGAAAAAAAAACTCTAAACAACTGGAAGCAAAAATGTAACCTCAACTTTGCATACATCAATAATTTGCATGCATCTCTATTAAAATAACATTTTGCCAATATTTGAGAGAGAAATCGTAGTTGAATCTGTTAAACTGAAAGTTCTTCCACATTCTCTGGCACGAGTCGGTTTTGAACTAAGATTGAGACAAAATCCGGTCTCACAATAGCCTAACTAACAAGGACTCTAGACACCCTGAAGCACACCACACCTCAGCTAAGCGGCACTCCACCGATGAATAATGCGTATCTCATCACAAATCCGGCCACAAGTGCTAAACGCACTAGCTGTGCGGCATTCGGTCTACCGCAGACTTGCCCACACCGCCCCGACTGGAGTAAGAAAGACAGACGCAGAGACAAAATGAAGGGGAGAGTCGAGAGGGGCGATGGAAATCACTCCTACCCTCTGCTCGGACACTTACTGTAGCCATGTTCAATTTTGCACGAGTTCTCTGGTGGTGCTCATTGACTTCCTAGGTATTGATGGCGACCGTGTCTTTTCATTTATTTTCAATTTTTGTTATACAAATATTGAAAACAATTATTATACCAACATTGTAAGATATCTTGTTGACGATATCAACTTGAAGTCTTGACGGGTTGTATTTCACGCCTCTTAGATCCCACGTTTCGTCGCTAAACCAAGCGGAGAAATCGTGCATCCAGGCGCAGAGATTGTCTCAATCTAGTTAGCCTCCTTAACTAATGATTGCAAAGCCTGTTCTCACTTACTTTTCACGGCAGCATTCAATACCGCTGAGATGTACGCGCCATTGAGTTAGGTGATAGCCGAGCGGCGCGGTAGAGATAAGAGAGAAACAAGGCCCATAACCTAGCCGCAGTATAAGCGACATGTTAACCATGTATTAAATTGAGTCGGGTTAGTTGCTTGCTGCCTCGCTTCTCTGTCGCTCCGCTTGGCGGCGAAAGGCGGATCACAAGAAATGGACAGTCTGTGTCAGGTTTACAAATGCAACAATGTGTAACCATGAGAGTAGTTCGTATGGAGAAGCAGCCCCGAGCGCTAAATCGCTGGGTGCCCACTTTGATCCTGTATGCATTTCGTTGTTTCCGCACCTAACGACAACGAGGTGGTAGACGGCTCTACGGAAAGCTAAAGCTTCATTCTAAGTGCCATAGCCTCAGATCACCAATACAATCACAAAAACCCGAAAAACTCGCTTAAATACGGAGATTGCGAACGGAGCGCGTTTGACCGGTGAAAGCGTTTCGTTCTGCCGCCAGATGGCGCTCGCAGCCCACGCCTTGAGCGCCCTCTTCAAGGTAGAGTCCAAACTATCTACCAGCTCTAGCAGAGGAAGTTATTGTTTTGTTAAGTCGTGGATTCGATGTTGTGTTGAGTTTTGATTAAATTCTAGCTATTATTACATCTAGTCATGGATAGCTCCACTGACTCCGCGTTCAACATTTCGTCCAGTAGCTTCATAAGGGGAATATGTGCTGTTGGCGGCTCTACACCGAGGAAAGCGCCGAACAAATCTCGACCATCGGCAGCTAGAAAACAAACACTAATTGTAAGGACTTGCCACCTCTCCGGAAAAGTATATCGCTCCTGGAAATACTTCCAGAAGCATAAAATTCATCATAATCTCAAAGGTAAATAACGTTGATGTAAGGTGTTTCTTCAACGGCATATTATAGAATACGTTCAATGATATGTTAAACGCGGAGTCAATAGAGCTATCCATTTCTAGGTGTAATAATTAATAAAAATTTAATCAAAACATAACATCGAACCCACGACTTAACAAAACAATAACCTCCTCTGCTAGAGCTGGTAGATAGTTTGGACACTACCTTGGAGAGGGCGCTCGAGGCATGGACTGCGAGCGCCATCTGGCGGCAGAACGAAACGCTTCCACCGGTCAAACGCGCTCCGTTCGCAATCTCCGTATGTAAGCGAGTTTTTCGGGGTTTTGTGATTGTATTGGTGATCTGAGGATATGGCACTTAGAATGAAGCTTTGGCTTTTCGTAGAGCTGTCAACCACCTCGATAGGTGCGGAAACAACGAAATGCATACAGGATCAAAGTGGGCACACAACGATTTAGCGCTCGGAGCTGCTTCTCCATACGCACTTCTCTCATGGTGTAACAAAGAGAAAGATGAGGAAGCGACCGATTCCTGGTCACGGATGAGAGCGACAGGATAATACATGTAGCCTATACTAGATTCAATAGAATGGTGACGAAGTCTTAACGATAAATTAATATCAAGAAGTCTCGAATAATATTTTTGCTTCTGGGGACACGCCCTGACATTGATTTCGCACTTCTAAGCGCATTGAGAAAGTATTCCATTGGAAAACACTTCCACATAGATTCCCCTTAAGAAGAGGGACTTGCATCCTGCGGGTGGTCTCTCATCGTCTAAAGACGACTGTGGTACATTCTCCGATCACTGACCGGAAAGAGAAGACTTGATTTTTGCAAGTGGTTCTTCATTGTAAAACCTTTTGACAATACAGTTCTCAGACCACTCAAAAATTACATGGATCAGGCATTTGCTAGTGGCTTTCCTCCACAAGATGATGATGTAGCAGTAGCCTGACTCAGCACCTGTCACCTATTTCCCGCAAATTCACTGTCAGATTTTAACGTTGGGTTTCCCACGTTTTATCCGCATTCGACTTTTTTTCTCGTACTATAGGGAATGAAGACCAATTACCATGAGGTTATGACCTAGTTGAGATTAGGTCAAGTGCCTCGTGCCTCGCTACGCCCGACCTGGCAACGAAGAGTGAATCACAGTGGTCGAAAATACCACGTTTAAAATTGAGAGTGATGAAAACGTTTCCCGTTTTCACTTCGGTATATTTTTGGGGCAAAGCCCACTTTTGCGGCGCAAGAGGTGCATACGAATCTGTGTTTGTCCACCACGTCAACGCGGCCATTTGTATAAGGGGCGCGTGGCTTCGGGGGCCCTGGCCGCGGACACCGCCAAGCCGTGCCGTCGCCGACCCACCGATGAATACAAATGAAGAAGGGAGAAGAGCTGTTTTCCGGCCACCCTTAGTCTATTCATTCCTGTTTACTCTCGCAGGGCGGCTGCTTTTGCGGTGTCCGAGAAGAGTTGGGGCAACTCCCATAAGGCTGGCGCTAATCCACCCTCGGTAACACATGTCCTGATCCTGTGTTGACATTCCTCAGGAAACAACAACGCTTCAAGAAGCAGACAGATGTCTTCAAAAGCGTTCTGAATACAATTCAATTGTTGAATAAGTCCTTGCGTTACGCATAGACTGCTACGGTCGAGAAATGACCGAGGAAAGCGACTTACAGCCAATCACAGCCACAAAGTCTCACTGTCAGTGACCAAGTGACAAAAAAAAATCGATGTTCAAAGATCAATAGTATGGTTCAAGTCAGCAACACAGTCGTCGGAGACACTGAAGAAACAGAAACCATACCACCCTCCTCTTCTCAATATCCTCCCATTTGAAGGTTCAAGACTGACATTTGCAGCAATCTAAAGACTGACAGCCTTTGCAAGACACTTTCAAAAACCGAAAATACTTGAGACCCCGAAAATAGGGTGGAGAATAAGTAATACAGGATGCCATCACCACAGCAGTTAGTGGGAGATTAGAGGCGCAGATGTGTGTTAACATCTCCACCTGGCAAACCACACGGTCTAAGGGAGTCAACTTCAACGAGCGATGCCACTGGAACGTGAACTAGCGAGAGATCGCCTCGTTCTAGTGGAATGTAGGGGAACCTTCTTCTCCACAACAAACTTTCCCTTGGAGAAACAGAAAAGTAGTCCGGGAATGAGTTTCCTCAAGATTGCGCAAAGATCTGCGGAAATTCGTGACGTGCCCCCGCAGACTGAGGATTTGCAAATCTCTTGTATTATTCTGCTCTTCTAACTGGGCCTCTTAGCGTCCGTGAGTTTTAATAATGAGCATCTTGAGGCAAATTGAGATTTCCCCAGAAGTTGGGATGGGTGGGGGCAGCATCCCCAAGTCCGGTCCGGACAGCCCGGTTCAGCATGGCCCTGTGTTATTCACCCTCAGCCTTAATTAATGAAGTGCTCATCTTATGATTGGCTAATGCCGGGGCTATTCAAAGAGGAGACTGACTGGACAGCCTTCTGCCTCTTCCTTCCTCCCCTCTTCTGCTCTTCCGTTTCTCTTTCACCTTTAAATTATTCCTCTCTCACCTGACTGCCATTGCCTACCTGGAATAATGAAGACAATAGCAATTATAAATCTCGGACGAGACGCCAGTTAATTAAAACTTTGATTATTGAAGTGACATTTCAAGATTTCAGAGGTGGTTTTGTGAGACGTCTTTTACCTTCGTTATTTGCGTCGGATTTTTCTTTATTAACTCATTCTGATTACAAGGGAGATTAAACAAATACGTCCTTGCCAGACTGCTTGCTGATTAAAGTCTTTCTTAGGAATGTCAAAAGTTGGTATCCTGGGTAGAGCTGATTGAAGTGTTGAGCCCAGGGTTCGCATCGCTAATTTAGCGTTAGCGGCGCTACAGTCGCTAATGTAGCTAATTAGCGATAGCGTTAGTGCGCTAACGTTTTCGTATGGCATTAGCGTTGGCGCGCTACGCTAACTAGACTCGTTAGTGACCATAGCGCTGTTAATTTTTCAGCGCTAACGGTACTTTAAAATTTTCGCCTGAACTCTAATGAACGCTCAAGTCGTTTGTATAGTACCTTATTATCGAATTATTACTATAATTTATATAATTGTCAATTGTATTTTGTTAAAAATAGTTGTAAAATTAAATCGAAATGCAAGTATCTCGGAATTTATCTTCTAAACGAATATTTACCCCGCGTTTCACACAATATACTAATGATTCATGCAATCAAACTCCTCACAAAGGCCTAGTAAAACTCTGACAAAGCGTTTGGAAAGTTGCAACTGCAAGCAGCGCTTTTCCTACGTTGGGTGCGCAAAAAAAAAAGAGTTTTACAGAAATTTTATTCTTGTGCCGCGGTTGGACTTGGAAAAAAGTCTGGCACAGTGCGGCGGCTTATAGCGCAACAGACTGAGAAATGATTATATTGCCGCCAGTAGGTGCGTCTATCGAGAAAATGTGTTAAATGAAAAGTTATATACTTTTGTCCTGAAGGTATGATTGGGAAAGGTGCATGTGCAAAATGAAGGGTGTTTCCAGGCGCTACCTCCTAACGTGTACTTCATCAGAGTGAGGTTGGGTAGGTCCATTCAGCGGATCCGTGAAAGCCGCGGTGTTACTCAGCCGACCAGATTCCAAGGATCTCCGCGACTTTGCGAAGCTGCCGCTTTGAACCGCGAGCCCCAACCGAGTCCAGACACCACCACTGATAACGTAACAACGCTAACCACACGGCTACTGAGAAGACGTTTGGCGCCGGTGTTTGGAGGCATATTTTAGTGATGAGGAGGTATCCGAGAAAGAAAGAAAGAAAAATACAGCGGAACTAAAAATCGAACTCTTTGCGTTTAAATTCAGGTAAGCATTTAACGTTTTCTTTGCAAAAAATAATTTAATTTTGCAAAGACAGGGTTGAAAAACATCTCATTGGATCGACTAACATTTATTATGTTTGTTTCGCAAAGCCATTGCCATTTACGTCCGATAATCATAAACAATAATAACGTACATGTTCCCATACAAAGGCTCGACAAAAAGCATTAAACAGTAGCCTGGCTTTTCCCCTCATATAATATACAGAAAAAAATCATGTAGAAACATGAAATAAAAAAGGAATTAACCCATGTTTCCCATGAGATACTCTTCTCATGCTACCAAGGCCTGCTTAATTTCCCAGATTAGACGGGATGGGATGTATCAAGGCGCTACCACCTGACGCGTGGTACGTCAAAGTGAGGCTGGGTAGGTCTTCTCAGCGGCTCCGTGGCTTGCGAGGTGTTACCTGTCCGGCCAGATTCCAAAGATCACTCACGGGTTTTATGAGGCTGCCCGCGGCTTTTAATCGCGGATCGGATTTGAACTGCGAAAGAAAAAGAAGAGAAAGAAAAATGCAGCGGAACTAAGAATCAAACCAGCGTCGCGAGATTTACAGGCGGACACGCTGACCACTCAGCCACGACGCCTTGGCTAAACCTGGCTCTTTCATGGGTGGTAACGAGTCTCCTCACCGCATATTTGCTGCCGCTTTCACAAAAGTCCCAACTGCGCCAGAGCTGCATAGAGGAGTACCCAAAGTCTTGAGCATGCGCTCCATAGGCAACCCAAACAGCATGCCGCCGTCTAGCTATTATCTACTGTAGTCAACGACTTTTCAGACCTGACAACCTAGCTTCCAAGACCTATAGGGACGTTTAAGCAAGTGTCGATATGAGATCAAAATATCCAGAGAAACACTCGGTTACTTTAGTCAAGAACGAGGATTTTTTTTTGTGAGGGCGTGGCCCTTGCATCTTTGCGTCTTGTTTTCCAACCAGTTCGCTTGATAGGATACTTGTCTTGAAGGAGCACGAATTTATTTATTTTATTAGACTAATATTTTTATCCGTTAATGGTAATAGCTCTCCCGAGTCGAAATATAAGCACCGCCTAAGATCCGCGAGGTCTCCTGACTCGTAAAATAAGCACCGCCTAAGATCCGCGTGGACCCCGGAGGTCTGCCTGTGACCCGCGAGTTCCCGTCCT
>Ga0058701_10001950_pt1 | contig 15223 bp, 7 predicted proteins | sample AgamicOrMae_FD_97039 | JGI IMG/M metagenome (GOLD analysis project Ga0058701, IMG submission 97039) | Agave microbial communities from Guanajuato, Mexico - Or.Ma.e | ecosystem: Host-associated > Plants > Phyllosphere > Phylloplane/Leaf | place: Guanajuato, Mexico | collected 2012-06-04
AAAAAGATCCTCTAAAATATTTTTCTCTGTTTCCGAACGGCATCGCTGGGCGGTAGTGGGTTAAGATTTTTTTTGTTTTATTTTAGTTAATCACTTTTTTAGTATCAAACACGTAAGGCTTTTTATTTTTAAATGTTTGTTTCAAAGACCCTAAAATTTTGGGGGTTTGGAAAAAATATAAAAATGAATCAACTTTTTGAATTGGACCAAATTTATAGTTCACGTCAAGAAGCATCTTTGTCCTCTAAGAATTCGGAGAATGTATGGATTTGTCTTGTATATAGCAGGAAACCTGTACCGCGGTTTTGTATACGATTGCATTACCATGACTTCGTATGAGAATTAATAGATTACGATTTAATGTGGTTAAGTCTTAGTGTTTGCATTATTTTTCAGGTCGTGTTCGAGGCGCTGCCGCTTGTATTGGAAAGTCATCCACAAGAAGTAGAGTGCTTGGCGTCGGACGGGAGTGTCATTGCGTCTTCGTGTCTCGCCGGACATCTTCGGGTGTGGGACGCCACGAGCGGGGAAGCACTTGCATCCATTGACAGAAAGCAGTAAGTCTCGCTCCAAATTCTCGAAGACTTAACAATGTTGGCAGGTTTCGCGATTCCATTTTTTCTAAACGAGGTTAACTTTTTAACCGTTGAAGATAACTAAGTGATCAATCCCATTTTTTTTACCCAGCTCGAGAGCGATCTAGAACACACCCGACATGCTTGGCAATCTCCAATGGTTCTTGAGTTAACCGTGTTAAAAATGTGAAATCTGGCAACGCTGGCTTGTCACTCACCGTTGTTTTGTCCGTAGATATTTCTCGCAACCTGTTCAGCATCTTCGGACGAGCCAGGAGATCGATGATGTTGCGTCATCCGACGGGTCCGGATCATCACCGACTAACTCAGATATTTCTGCGTGGGAAGCAGCCATGCTAACGCAGAAAAGGTACGATTTCTTAAGAGGATCGGCTCCGCCCTATTGATACGAGAAATGGCGTATCTTTATGGGTTAATGCCTGATTCACGATATCAATGATTTGTCACAGTTAGTGATGATATGTCACATTGATATGTTTCATATCAGTGATGACATGACACAGGCTGCATTCTAAGGAGATTACCTCATTTCGACTACCCACTGCGGTCTTTCCAATCGATTGTTGTTGTCTAGTCAGAAAACATGCGGCATGATAGATGTTCTTCGACACGGTCCATTCTTTATTTAAGTTAGTATCGATCAGGTTATGTCTGTCTAGATTCGATGAGGTGCTGTTGGCTTCAGTAGAATGTGGTTGCGTTTAGCTATAATGGGTTAGCTAATGGTTTCAATGGTAGGTTTGGCTGGATCCGGTATTGGCTGAAGTTGGCTTTGGTGTGGGTAGAATGGGGTAGCTGATGTTCTATTAGGTTCCGCTAGATTCGATTAGGTATCATTGGGTAGAATCGATTTGGTTATTTCCTGCTGGATTCGACGATCTTTCGTAAAAGTTGACTGGAACAGATTGGGTTTTGTTGAATTTAGATTCGATTAGGTTATGTTAGATTGCATTACAGTTGGTTGCAGTGTTGTCTAAGAGTCGGAGAGCTTCCTAGATCTTGTCTTTAGACGGAATTTTGAAGCCGAGCCTTGGCATGTTTCCAGACTCTCGGATTCGGGTCTCGCGAAACTAAACGGGCATTCGCCCGAACTGCGTCACAAGAGCCTCAACCTGCCGGACCTGCGGCCCGTCATCAACACCAAGTTCTCTGGTCTGACCGCGCGGAACCGTCTGGGAGTCCGACCGGGCAACCGGGACGATGGCTTCGACTTCAGCCCGATCTTCCGCGACTTGGACTGCGCGCCTCCGGAGCCGAGCGCCGACGAAGGCGGCGGCGAGTTGCGCGAGAGGGGCCGCCCGAAGGAGCCCATGAGGACTCATAGCTTAGAGGAGGGCCAGAACGGAGTGGTGCCCAGTGATACGGGGGCTGGGGGCGGGAGTGTGCCCCCCGGGGACGGTGTCCCCGTCAGCGGGGCACCCGGGGGCGTCTTCCCGGGGAGGAGCGGGCTGGGCGGCGATGTTCCGCCTATTTGGTGCATGGACTGTAGGGAAAACTTGGTGGTCATCGGATGTGCGAACGGCCGCCTGGAGTTCTGGGAGGGGTCTTCAGGTTCTTTTAAGGTAAGCCCTTTCTTAGTTTTAATTTCTAAAATTAGATCTGGATTTTCCTCGGCTTGAAATTTTCTAGTAGTGGTAGTTTGAATCTTATAAAATTCCTGATTTAATATTGTGTGTGTGTGAGGTATGTCTGTCTCTGAGAGTGCTCTATTCTACTTGTCGGACGATAATTTCAATAAGTGTTCTCCGATAGCGCTGAAATTTCCAGGTATCCACTATGTAAGAACACAAGGTTTGTCTTTTTTTGAGCTGGTTGGGGTGTTTTTTTCCACAAAGGCGGAGGTTTCCAATTTTTCAGGTCAGGGAAATCGGTCGTATCATGTGAAAGGTTGAATTCATCAAAAAGTGATTGCAGTGCAATCTAAATGAAATTTTACGGTTATACCTTGGCTTTTGAAAAAGTTTTCGATTTGTAGAATTTTGGGCGGTTTTTGAGGTATCCAGAAAATGTTTTGCGGGCATTGTGAATCTTTTTTTTTCCTGCCATACCAGACATCTATGATTTAAAAAAAAAATATTTTAACCTTAAGTTTGCATAATTTTTTTAAAATTTATTTTTGAGATATTTTTATGTCTACTAACCTAACTTTAAAAAAAATTAAAAGGGAAAAGAAAAATATAAGTAAAAAAACAACAAAAAACAACGTTTTTTGGACCTGTATTCCGCTTTTTTCTCGTAGAGCAAACAATGCATTTGTTTGTTTAAATAGAATAGATGGGAAACAAAGCTCACTGTGGCTTAAGAGGTTATTCCGATATCTCGAGGGGTTTTCGAGATAATCGATAAGATCGATTTTTAAGCTCCTTACAACAGGAAGTCGTCGTGGAATGATGTAGAAATAAAAGTTCAAATGTGGATATTTATTTTATAACTATTCACAAATAATTTTCACTCTCTTATTTTGCCTAGTATTACTTAAAATTTATGAGCAGGCTGCGTTAAAACAAACGGACTTAATCCCACAGCCGACAATAAACATCATCTTGCGGGAGAGCGAATTTATTACGGGATTAAGGAGTAGCTATCACATATGATAAGACTTCACGGAAAAATTGTAGTACAAGTCTTTTTTTACGTTGAACTATAAAATTAGAATCCATGACCATGACACTGCTGCATTGAGAACTGTTATCTCATTTCTTTGCTTAATCTTGAACTTAAATCCCTTGTTGGGAAACGCTTGAAGCCTACTTTGCCTACAATTTCATCATATTGCGCGTGTGATACGATTTCCTGTTTGAGTCCGTATCGTTGCAACTCTGGCGGAAAATCGGAATATGGTTCAGAAAAGTGGTTTAGAATAATTTTTGTTTCAAAAGCTCGTTTAAACAGTTAATGGACTTTTTGGGGGAAAAATGACTGCTCATGAGTCTGAAACTGTGAATACACGCCAATTTTCAAAGATTACAAAGACGAGTAAAAAATAAAAATAAGCATTTTTTTTAAACTGAGAAATAGAGCTTTTGTAGAGACCGTCCATTTGGGATAATTTAGCGATGTTCATTTCGACTCTTTACCGCCCAGCGATGCCGACAAACACTAAATTTTCGGAGAAGTTTGTTCTCCCCCCCCTTGTTCTGTACAGCAATGCTGAAAAACATCATCCTCCAAAGAAGTCCTTAAATTCAATATTTGTCATCTTCCCCTCGTGGAATTAGCTTATTTTCATGCAAAAATAACCCTCGCTATTACTTAAAGGGAAAATCCTTGAAGTACAGAGTTAGTATTTCGTTTTGCAGTGCATGCTGGACGACAGTAATATCGGTGGCGGAGTCACATCCGTGAAACTTATCGGAAACCGAGTTGTAGCAGCGCGCCTCTCCGGTCACCTGGACTTCCTAGTTCTGCAAAGTTACAGCAGAGGGCGCCAAATAGACTGGGGCTTCACAGCCTACCGGCGCTGTAAGTTACTCCATCTCTCTTTACTTTGTTTCTAACATACCATTATCTATCTCTTGTTTTCTACCGTGATTCGACCTTTCATATTAGAAACATTAACGACATATAAAGTAGCTTTGCCTTGCTTCGCCATCTCTCTATTCGGCTCTGATCACAAGATGTTAAAAACGCAATCTTTCAATGTAGAGTTTCGGTGGAATTGTTGTCTGAAGAAGTGCGTTCTGTATTCAGCCCACGTCCGTAGCGGCAGCACCGGTTCGCTCGATTGGGACACCTTGGTATCCAGAGGAGACGAAGATGATATCCGGTGCAATCGATTACGGACTATCCGTGCACACCAGCAACCCATAACAGTTTTGGCGTCTGAAGGCGGGAGGGTGCTCTCAGGGAGCCAGGACCATACCCTCAAGGTGAGATAGCTCTTCCATGAATGAATACCGTACGTAAAGTGGGGCGAGTCTGGACTGGCGGGGCGAGTTGGGACAAAGTTTAGATCCTCAAAAACAGAGACTCACCTGCATGAGCAGACTTTTTGATTTTCGGAAGCACTCCGGAGAAGTATCGAAAACTCCCTCTGCACCACCGAAAACTCGCCCGTGCAGTCGATTCTCTGTTTTTCAAGGTTCTAAACTTCGTCCCAACTCGCCCCGCTAGTCCCGACTCGCCCCACTTTACGGTGCGTGAGGAGGCCTTGGCCTAAAACTGATGTTTGTGGAGGAAGAAGATATTACAACACTTATCTGTATCAGGTTTTCCGCGTAGAGGATCAGCTTGCGTTGTACACTCTTCACGGCCATTGTGGACCAATCACATGTTTGTTTATTGATCGAATCAGTCCTATGACGGCGGGATCGGCTAGTCAGGACGGCCTCCTCTGCGTCTGGGATCTTCTTACCGGTAAGTAGCGTTAAAGATCAAACCATGACAGCCTTTTTAGTGCCTGATGTATGCATCTCTTCTTCACGCCTTCCGACTACGATTGTTTAATGGAAATCAAAAGTCGTGTCTCACTCGAGTATCTTTTTTACCCAAAGAATTCATGTTGGCAATACCATTGAAATGAGCTGACTGAGCGCTATGTCCGCCGTATTTAAATGCATTAGTATTGCCAACCGTAACCTCGAAGTACTGAAACCAGAATGAGACTTGACTAGCGATCTCAACTGTGCCGTGAGACCTTTCGGAAGCGGCTCTGTTCTTCGTTATAGCGTTCGCCGTTTCTTTGTCCAGGTGCCTGTATGTATAGTATTCAAGCTCACGACGGCGCTGTGTTGGCTTTAACGTATTCTGCTAGTTATGTGATCAGTTTGGGTAGCGACGAGCGCCTATGTGTCTGGGAACGATTTCAAGGACATTTACTCAACACAATAGTTGTGGTAAGTTAATAAGTTTATCATATCAAAGAGCTTGAGCTAAGTAAGGCTTGAAGCCGAGATAGACCTGTCGTTGGTTTATCGATGTGTCCCAAGACCTATCTTAATACCGTACTGGACGTTTTTCTCTCATCATTTCAATTAATTGTTTTCTTTATTAAGAGAAATTACAATGTTTTTCTTTCAGACCCAGGCGTACTGCTCAAGCATGGTGATGCTGACCCATAGTCTTCTACTGACCAGCAAACAGGTAAGGCACGATTGGAGCTCAAAATTTCTCATTCACCTTTTTTGCCAGTTTTGGGCGAGATTGTGATTGGTATTAAAGTTCATATTCGGTGATTTTACCCATTGCTGCTTCAAGGGGTCTTTCCGCCCTTCTTCAAATCTGCAGTAACCCTCTCTCAGTTCTTGTTTATTTTCGAAGAAACATACGATATTAAACTCTCTGTTTTAGAGATTACATTACCCACACCTTGATCAGCCTCTCATGAGTACTAATGACATTCAGCCACGTAAGTGAGGTTAGGTACTATGTTCGGCTGAGCCTTGGCCAGGCCTGACGGCGTCGAGAAGTAAGCGGAATCACGAATGGCGACGAAAGGGGTAGTTATCACAAACGCCAAATTTCAAATCTGCCAACACCGCTACCAACCTAACCCAACTTTTGACTTTGGCGGTTGTGGATATCGGCGGGTACGGCGTTGGCGGTTTTGAAATTAGGCGTTTGTGGGTGCCGCCCGACGAAAGGTGGAACATGTACACGAGAGCTGGAAAACCCAACCTCTGGACTGTGTTGATTTTTGTGTTTTCAGGGCTCTCTGATCATATGGGATGTTCGGACCGGTGAACCCGTCCGCCTGGTGAGACTCGGCCACTCGGATCCGTGTGTGTTTGTCAAACAAATTCTCCTGCTCAATGGAAGTGTGGTATGTGACTACAGCAACCAATTGCGCCTCGTGCGCTTTCCCCTAGCGTCCGATAAAAGTGAATAATATTCGACTGTGGCAAAAGAGCAGCTAAGTGTGAAACTTCTCCGCGGCTCGCGGAAAGGACGTTTTTGTGTAAATAGTTGTAAGAGAATTTTATTTATTGGAAAATGGAACAATGACTGCAGGCTTCGAACGTGTCCCGGAATCCGGCTGCGATTTCGTTCAGACCGCGACCTTAAAATCACAAGGTGCGATATGCAGAAGATAAGCGAAGTTTTGTTCACGGCCTTTTCGATGCCGTGACGAGAGAGTGTCTGGATTATTTTGTAGCAGCTTCAAGCAGGCCGTGAACGGGAGCAACGTTTTCAACGTTGTAGCCACTCGATTTTCTTTCGTTTGTTTTACAATTCAACGTCAATCCCGTCCTTTGGTCTCCTTAATATTTACCGCTTTGCCAGCTATTGTCGTTGCCGCGATTCCTGGGACCGTGTATGAAAAATAAAGTGACGTTTGTGGTAATTTAAAAAAAATCTGACGTCGGATCCCGTAAAGAAAATAGACATGTTGGCTCTCAATTTTGAAGAAAGAAGATATCTCTTAAAATGTTGACTTCAAATGTCCTCGCATCGTAGCTGAGGTTAAACGCAAGACAAACCTGAGGTAAGGAACTAAACTTCAAGTTAAATGATCCTTTGAATGGTTTGAGACTCACTTTGGCCAAGTTTAATTAACCAAGGCTAAGTCAAGACAGCTCTTTTAGCTAGTGAGATCAACTTCTAGATCATTTTTGAGTGAAGATTTCTATTTTCTATGCGGGTTGAAAAGCCAGCAAGGGCTATTTACTTCGTGTTGAAATTATTCGGAAAATTGTAATAATTATAAAATTCTAATAATTACCGTATATCCTCGGAAAATTCTGGTCTTACCATCCGTGGTGAAATCGAGTAGCGGTTGGCCCTGCTGTACGGTCGAGATCATAAGTCGTGTCGCATTCATATCTTGGTGACTTTATTTTTTCAAAATTTGTGTTGGTAATGCTAATGCATTTAAATACGGAGGAGCTCGCGCTCAGCCTGGTCATTTCCATTGTATTGCCGATTTCTGGAAACGAAAAATCACTAGATTTGAAAGCGACATGACGTCTGATCTCCACTGTACAACCTCACTTTAACAAGACTATTGTTATTTATCTCGCTATTTTCATTCCAAAAATTGATGACAACTGTGCCTGCAGGTAATTTTACAGCTCATGACTGCCTTACTATTTTACTTACATCGTGCAACGTTGTTAAATAGCGTGAAGAAGGAGCTATGCTCTTAAAAAAAGACTAGTATATTTTCTAACTAGGTAAGCTTTTTTTGTGCACGTGAATTCCCTACTTTCTAAACATGTTTACTACAGTTACAGATCAATTTTATTCTACGTGATAAAAAGCTCCTAAATAGTCTTAACCGTATTTTATATTCACACATGACGTTTGTAATAATTCGGGTTTTATTCTTTTAAGGGAACTTGTCCTGGAACGAAGAATTTTTCTTCAGTAAAGACAGAGCTTGATGCCATGAATGTATGATGATTTTCGTTGTTAAGGCTACGTTAATGAATGGTACAGATCTGTTGTTAAAACATCGCTCGCCGTAGTACGAGTTTTAATTTTTTTGTTGGTGTTTTCAATCAACAATGAGTAAATGTTTGTTTCTGTAGTTGGTCTAGTCGCCTAAGTTATATTTCTTTAGCGTATGAATATTACTTCTAATGAATTCGGGCTTTTGTACCTGCGATGTATTTTATATTATCAAATTGATTTGCCATTTGTTAGTGAAATGTTGTTTAAAAACATTCAAGTTGTGGAGCAGAGGGAAACGTTGGCTGCTTTCGGAGAATATATTTTTGAGTAAATTATTAGTCGTAACGATTTTTGACCTCTTACCCCCGTTCATTTTTTTTTTTTACTATTTTTTGTCGCCGCGATCTATCAAAACATTGCTCCAATGTGGGAGTACCTTTTCCTCCCAATTTTTATCTCGAGAGACATAAGTTTGTTAAATTATTTTGTGATCACGATCATTACATTTAAGGCTTCTAAAATTACGTGGGGTTCAAAACCGGCTGATAAACTCTCGAGGAAGAAGTCGTTTTAACCTGTAATTTGTCATACTCGGCTTCCATTGTCGCAATGTGTGTTGTCTAGTTTATCTGCTATCAAACTCCAATTTTCTAAGTCATGAATTTCGATACATAAGCAATCAAAACTTTTTGACCCTCAGCGTACATGCTAGCTCCTTTTTATGATTTTTTTTTCGGTTATCTGTTATTTTATCGTCCCTTCTCTAACAAGTGCACTTACACAGTTTTTAGAGCTTAATATTACACGTATCGATCGCAGGCTTTGAAACCTGTCCACCAGAAGATTTGTCTTCTGTTTCCGGCAGTTCTTGTGTAGCTCGGATTACAATTCTGCGTCAAATGACTACCAAAGAGAAAGCTCAGTTTCCAAAGTATCGTCAAACCGTTATTGACTGATTATTTGTCGTCTTACGAGTGCGTTTTTCTAAACCGCAGATATTTTGCATTGTATCAGTCACAAAGATATTGATATGTCAACGCAAAGCGCAAACAGGTTCATGTCATAGTTTTAGTATGTGAATGCAGTTGAACAAATAAAATGTATGATTTATGTATCCATAACAGACCGTATCGCCGTTTATACGGTGACTGCGCGAAGGCGCATGTTTTTTTTTTATTTTCTTTTTTTCAAGGAAAGCGTAGTATTAATTGTGCAGCTTCTATTCTAAGACCTTTAAGAACTAACTTTAAATCGTCCTTTCAATTGTTTTTTGTACCGGCTAAAATATAAGCCGCGAAACTCAAGCATGTCACGTATTTTCTCAATATCAATTGGGATGCTTTGAATTTCACCCCCGATATTTGATAATGAAAAGGCTGTGACGAATTACTAGCTTGTTCGTGTTTATATAAACAGAAAACACCAAAAATAGGAGACTGTTCAAATTTCATTTCTTACGGGCCTCTTCTGTTAGTTCTCTCTTCCTTTTTTTGATCGCTTCAGTTTTTCCTTTTTTTTAATCTCTCAACGTATGTATGTAGCTGTTAAATAATTTTAAGGTAGTTTATAGCTAACATATGTATGAATATTTTCATTGCTGATGTCTTTCAAAAACTTGACATGAGATGTGAGTGGGCTCATTGTACTTGTGCCCCCAGATCTCAGGGCCTGTATGGCACGTTATATTAAACTATAATTTTTCTATAGAATTCGGAACTTGTAATGTTATCAAACTGGAATGTACTGTTACAAATATGATTGTTCCTATCTGACCAATAAGGAGATGGAAAAATGATTTTGTTGATATAAAGCTATTTTTTCAAACAAATTGAGTTGGCTATTTAGAATACCATCTTTAAGTGTCACGACCATTTTTTTTTCACCGAGCTTTCGTAATTCTTATTTAAAGTAGAACATCCTCGCATATTCACAAAAGAATGGTTAATGCATGTTCAACGGCCGCCGTGCAAATTAAAAAACCTTGAATATGAACGAGTTACATTGTAAGGTTGGTACCGGTAAACTATTTATTCATTGGTAGTTGTCAGCATAACGTACCGGTAACTAATTGTAGAGATTTAGTTTTGTCGCGTAACTGGCACATGCTTTAAGTTCTGCATCGGAATTTCGAAACCTTTAACAAAAGCCGCGTCGCGTACTCTGTCAGCGTTTGTTCAATCAATACCTGTGAAATTCATCCGTGGACCCTCAGCCTTCTAAACTCAAAACACGTGAATTCAACGTCAAAATTCTCTTAGCGAAAGAAGTCGTTCACTTTTCAGATCTTGTCTTGATTGTGGCCCAAAATGTCAGCTAAACAGGAGGTACCTACCACATTTCCCCTATAATTTTTTAGCCGTACGGAATCGATAATTAAGTACCGGTGACTGTTGAGCTACGCTCGATGAAGCATTTGGGCATAATTAAATACCGTGCGCTTAATGACTCACAATTATTGAGCACTTAGTGAGAGTTTAAACTCAAAACAGCTCTAAATGCTCTAATGAGAAATGAGGAATAACGTTACGCTCTCTAGAGGAAGCACCGGTAAGCCCAAACGCTGATTGGCACGAGTAAGCGCTACAATACTGGTACATCGGGTCAACTTTTTTATTCGCCGATGAAGATTAGTCTGGGCTTGAGACGAAATCGGTTCCAGTACGCTATCTCGTTCAGGGAAGATTTTCGCCTGAATGTCGCAAATGCGCGTCACACCTGGCAACCTCTTTAGGACAACCGCCTTTGGGGGCGACCGGGGCGACCCCTGTTGGGAGCGCGTGGAGCGCTCCGAGGAGGTAGACAGACCTAAGGTGTTATTTAAGAATAACACCTTAGACCCATAGACAGACCAAAGACCACGCGAGACGGGCAGAAAAGGGTGGCGAGGGGGGGGGGGCCCTTTGTCGCTTTGTCGCCTTCGTCATCGGTCAGTTCATTACCTCGCCTCCATCGCGCTATGCGGTTGTGTGCCGCGTTTGGGGGTGTAGTCTAAGTGTACGCGGTGATAAGGTTAAGTGATATATTAGTAATTCAGGAGTGCTATCTGAAAAATGGTGCAATGCGAAGACAGTAACACGTCAGTTGCAAGACAGGCATTTGACCTGCGTGCAACCGCAAAACAAGAGGTGTTTTCAACTTGTGTGTGTTTAACCATGTGATAGTGTTGTTCGACGAAGCCCAAGGACATATTTATTTCAAGGATCGGAAGCTAGCTCAGGTGAGAGATTCGACTCATGAGAAAGGAGGAGGGGTACCGGGCACCGATAGCTACAGATATCGGCCGATATGGTTACTGCTGTCATAAGGCTTTGAAGTGTTAAGACGTTAGTTACCAGTGGGATTCTCGGCATGGTCAGAAAGAACGTCCTCCCCGAGGACCTGGGGGACTCGTCAGAGTACGTACTTCAACTGTCGTTCATCGGCCTGTTTGGATATAATGCTGTTCGCGAACATTCGTGCCACTGCAAATAACTATGATAGGTCTCCTCGATCTGTTTACCTTCTCAAAGATAATCACTTCACCTCAAACGTGATTATGATACGCCTCAGAATGTTGATATCCTGTTATTTACAAATAACCAAGGCCACCGCGCCGGTAAGCTTTTGTTTATCTTTTTATTATTTTCATCGTCTTACCTTTTTTTTTACACAAACTTTCCGCAGGTCTTAGAACGCGGCTTTGTTTATTCTGTGTAACGGCGTTTTTAAAAGAAACCTCAAGAAGGCGTTTTGTGTTGATTAACTTGGGCACAGATAATCCGTTTTGACTACTGTAGAACTGATACACTGAGTAAACAAGTTGTTTCGAGTAGGGCACGGTTTGATTCCGAGCTGACATACGACAAAGCGTTGTTGTGATGGTGTGTAAATTCTTTTTTTTTAAAGAAAAGTTATTCTAGTGGGTCACAATGACTTAATAATAACTAATAACCCGGGATGTGATAAATTAGAGTAGGTGCCATAAATATCTTCCGATGAACCGAAGGATTTGGTCCCTCTCATTGTTTGACTATGACAAAGGTCTATGAATGACCCATTTCCTCCCCAATGAATCTTTTCGGAAACATCACTTTTTTGTACTTCGTAATCACAATGTAGATTTCACTGCAAACGTCACGGGGGATTGATTCGGTGTTTTAAAGTTTTCATATTTCACTTTAAATTACAACAAAGCCTTGCCCGCTTTTTCTAAAAGGAACCCACTTGACTCGCGACCGTGATGAGCCGGAAGTTTCTAAAGTGGGCCACTGGTACAATGGTCCGGATCATACCGGTATTTAAGCCGCGTAATTAGGAAGCATCTAATCTTCCCATGCATAAAAGGTACCTCAGCTCTCACAATCCCGTTGATTGATAAAATAAATCAATTAGTGAGCCAGTAATATCTGGGTAGAAACCAGAATCGATGTAGGTGCCATTAGAAACGGCTGATCCTCGTATCACTTTGCATTCCTGCGCATTCTGATGCTCTTTACCTCCAAAACATCCCGTATAATATCCAAGGTCTTTTCTGGACCACCACGGCGTCGTTTTGCGGTCACGCAACATGTAAACAAAGCAACTTGGCGAAGAGTTCGAACAGTAGCTGAACGCTACTGGATGTACTTCGTCTCTGGAGTATACAACTCAATCTAGGTTTTATTTTATAATTCTTATGTTCCATTCTGACAAAGGAACATTTCCCAGTTGATCAGCGAGTTTCGACCTGAAACTTGCATCAATTTAAAGACCTTTTGATAACGGAACACCCCTGAATACCAGTTCTCTATTACAATGAGGTTTTGAACACTCATAAGATCCTTACTCGCCACATGACAAAGACCAACGACCGAAGCGAACCCAAAAATGTTTATAAACAAGCGCGTCGTGCCATTCAACCGAGCACTGTATACAAACGTACGGTGCGGCGACAGTATTGCTGTGTGGAATGGACCGGACTCCTCCAAGCGGCTCGGGTTGGGCAAGTCGCCGGGCGCTGAGTTCCCCGCGCGATACTTTTAACGCCCTTTTTTGCCTAAAACTAGCGGGTTGCGAAAAACTAGACCTATCAGGGGTGTTTCGTTATCAAGAGATCTTCACATTGATATAAGTTTCAGGTCGACACTCGCTGATCAACTAGGAAATTTTCCCTTGTTAGAATGGAACACAAGAGTTTTAAAATAGGCCTACAACCTAGATTGAGTTGTATACGCTAGAGTCCTTCGAAAGTATTTAACTCTCGAAAGAAGTTTTCTTCTGTTGCTTGCATAATTTCTTAAATCGTCCTCCACCGCAAGTGCAATAATTAGCAAAGAATAGCGTCATCTTTTGTGGAAAATTTCTGATTCATTTTTAGTCTGTCTTCTGAAAAGCGGGTATAGATAAATCTAGGCTATTTTTGAGGATGTCTTCAATTTTCCCGAGTAACAACTCACACTAACGGCACTGAAAGTTTAGTCAAAGCAAAGACTACCCCCATACACCTAAAATATACTTAAAATCGCCTATACAATTTGCGAGTAAAAGTACACCTGTTTAAACTTTTTTTTCTGTTTAAAGTAGATGAAAGCAAGTCACTTTAAAAGAAACCTAAATCAAATCCAAAGAGATACATGTTTTGAATAATGAATATTTGAGATGATCCGAGATCAGCGCGTGTTTTTTCTTCGGAAAGATAATTTATACAAGTCTCCTTTCTGAATGTAAACAATGTGCTTGAGGTAAGCACGCTGATGTCAGACCCGGAAAACCTTTTTAGATTCAACGAAAAGGATAAGCGGAACAATTTTACTGTGCCTCTTTTATCGTCTGATTTCGGCAGACTTTGCCCAAGGAATTTTATTTTTCTGTCTGGATCTGTTCGAGCTTTGGTTGATGAATGATATCACAGTGATTTTCCCTCCATCTGTCTGTAGATAACATGCCGATTAAGATAAAATTAGCCGTGAATTGTGAAGTTGAGCTACCACGAGAAATGTAAAGTGCAAGATTATACCTTTTGAAAAGATGAAAATCTTTACCTATTTTATAAGCTGATTATGTATCCTCATCGAAAAGGGCCTGAAAAATGTCAACTAGAAAAATAATTGTATCTGGTCCATAAGCCTACTGATAATAAAGTACGCCAGTTTTTGTCCTAAAAACGAAGTTTATCAATAAACGTAATAGATTTCGTAAAATTTTGAAAATTGAAAAGATATCAAAAGAATTCTGCTGAAAGTACTGCAGTTGACTTTTTTAAGTTAAAATCTAGTAGTTAGAAAAAATGTAAAGAAGGTTAAAAAATATAACGAAAATGCTCATAAACAATAATGTTTCCAATGAGACTAAGCACACCGTAATGCTTTCTAAAAAATGTATGCATTTTAGAAGTTTTATCCCTTTAATGCATTTTATTATTATTTTCTTTTACTCTGAAGTTTAAGCCACTACCACCCAGCGATGCCGTACGGCAACAGCAAAATTTAATTTAGAGGATCTTTTCAGTTCAGTATTGTCACATTTTAAAAAATATTATCCCTCTGGAAACATGATATTTATTATTTAGGCATTTTCTGAAGCTTGAAATTGCGTATTTTAAGGGAAATAAGCCTTTTAATTTCTCTTAAGCTGAATTTCACTCCAAATACTTTGGGCTGTAATGGGTTAACTTAAGATTGGTCATTTTGCGCGGTTGAAATGAATCAGTTAAACGGAGTGTAATATTCCAAATATGTTTTGCATATTGTGTGTAAATACGCGGTTAATCTCAAAAGCCGCCAGTTAGGGCGTTTATGAATTAAGACACGGTTAGACGTATCCTCTCCGTCTCCGTTGTTAACTCTGCCTTCAGAAGTACCAGGAGAATATACGAGCTTAAAGCACGGAAGTCGCGTCACATCTTTGAGTGGTTCTCAGGATGCACGCGGGATAAATTAGTGGAAAGTTTTAGTTGGTCGCTCCGGAAATAAGAAGGGAGTAATTACGGGAAACAGGCGCGTGACCATAAGGGTTTACTCGATTTGACAAAGACGACGAAAAAAGTAAAGTGAAATAGCGGCGGCGAAAAGCAACGCGGGCAAGACGACTCATTCTGAGCACTTGTTCTGTTTCCTTATTAGTGAGTCAATGATTGTTAATAGTTGTGAACTGTCCGAGAGCGACATTACTCGTCTCACAACTGTCATGAAAAGGGCGTTGGAGGTTTCCAGGAGGGGAGAGTTTTTTTCCGATTCGCGCGACCGCTGCGTATGTTGTTTGCTTCGGAGATCAGTAAATTAAAGGTGGTTTTTAGACGGGTACCGTTTTTTTTTTGGGGGGGGGAGGTTGTAGATTTG